>Ga0157364_1005490_pt1 | contig 12919 bp, 12 predicted proteins | sample AttsexASBM2_FD_111476 | JGI IMG/M metagenome (GOLD analysis project Ga0157364, IMG submission 111476) | Fungus gardens microbial communities from leaf cutter ant in Ribeirão Preto, State of São Paulo, Brazil - Atta sexdens ASBM2 | ecosystem: Host-associated > Fungi > Mycelium > Unclassified ... | reverse complement strand
TGTACACCTAATTTAGATATTTCAAAACTATTTATGCATTCCGAATGAAAAGATTTATATCGAATATATTGTACAGCGAATAAATTAAAAAAAATTCCCAATTTTTTTAAAACTTACGAACAAAGATCTGTGATATTTGATGTAGGAAAGGTTCCGTTTATTTATAGTCCCAATCAATATTATAAACAATAAATGGAACTCTTTCTTTTATGTTTTAATAACTAATAATTAATCCTTAAATATTAATTTAAAAATCTAAAATAAAAACAAAAGCTAAAAAATTGGTCAAAAATGTATTTAATGATCATTTTTTTTATAAACTCGACACCACTTATACTGAGCGCTCCTGCATCTATTTGGCATATTTCGTTGGATCTAAAAATATAACCAAACAAATGTAAGAGCTCATTGAACACTCAGTCAGGTTCAGCGTAGTACCGACTACCGAATGCACTTAAAACTCTTTAGGACAGGAAATTATAGTCCGTTATCTCAGCAATATCTGAAGATGCTAATATGGCTTTCTGATTGATTCATATATTAGCTTAAGATCCTTGAGCAATCTATAGATTCCGCTGTATAAGAATTCATAAAAATGGAGAGTGAATATGAATAATAAAAAAATATCTAATCAATATTTTATTCATAATTTTTTATTTGATATTTTTATATTAAGCAGCAAAAAATATCGAATATTTGATATTATTGAATAACGATAATCTCTCTAAAACCAAGGTCTCAAGTAGAAGAGGTAATCAATGGTCAAGTTGTCACTATCGAAAATATCAGCCAGCCACGTTCGTGTTTTTCATATTCTTTAGCATATGCGAGAGTCTTATTGTCGTCACTCTCTTCTACACCAATTATAGCTATTGTAATCAGATATTTCGCCGTACAGGATCATTTCGTTTTCCTATCTCGTCTTCCCATGCAATTCCATGGTGATAAGCACTCAACCAGGAAGAGTAATACTTTTCTAACTTTATCAAGAAATTCCATGATATAGGACATGTAAAAATGAGAGAGAATGACTCCTTTTCTCAACATCGCCATTTCCTTCACGACAAATTTCTTTCCAATGATAAATCCTTGCAGATACACAAATGTTATAGTGAACGACTTTTCGAGACTGTGCTCGATCGTAAAGAATCTTGGTTTTTATCTCTTGTATTGAAAAGAGGGTATTTTTTCTTTCAACAATGATAATTATGTAATCTTGCGTACTACATGGACATTGGATTATATGTATTCGATCACGCGGCCGTGTATGATAAGACAATAAACTGTAGTATTTGCGAGTACATTCTTCTTGAATTCAAATTCTGATCGCACATCCACAGTACCACACTTGATGGATTCGTTTTGTCGCGAGCAATAATAACGTGAGTATAATCGTGAAGAAAATTTTTCATGTTCAATGTTTCACGATTTTCCCAGGGAATTTGGTAATACGAAAATGTATATACATATTATATATAGCGGTTTTGTATTTGTCAAAATCTGGATTAAGATCATCATACGGATAAAATTCAGAATTTAGATAAAGTTTCACGTTGATAATTTACAATGATCGAAGTAAGTTTTAGTTTAGTTGTTTTCATGTTTTTTTTGGCAGTTTGCAGAGCAAAGAGATCATGTCTAGATTTTTCCAGCTGAGTCGCAATCTTGATAGCCTACAAATGCTTTGTCGTGTTTTGCAATAAGGAACACTCATACAAATCCCACGAACGAAATATTTAATCAATATAATCATACTTAGATATCCGCTTTCCAAGGTACGCAGCATGGATAGTTCATTAACTTCGTTGCATAACATGAGGCATTGTATTTTGAATAATTCAAGCTTCGATTCAGTCGCTGGATTTCCCACAATGCAATTGTTGTCGTTGCGCGCTCGTATCAAAATTAATTCGAGCGTTAATTACCACACGTTTGTAATTTTCGCAATAGCCCAACAACATGCTGAGCGGCACGCAAAAGTTAAAATATCCGTCAAGTGTCCATTAAACTTTTCACATTATACTCAAATGGAATAAGTCCAGCATTATGCATAATCATTGTATTGAACTTGAAAACGATGCATAGCTTTTTAAACTGGTTATTACAACATTTCTATTACGATCAATCTCTGCACCATGGAGTTCATATCGAATTTCATCAAACATGAATGCCACACAATAACTTCCAATTGGTTGGTTGTTTTTGCCGATCTTTTTCCTTTGACTTCAATCTACCTTACATAGGGAACATTTTCACACAATGTATAAGTGTATAAATCCTGCTGTATGGGTATCCTTATGTCGTCGCTATGTTCAAGTTATAGTGTTGGCGTTGGACGAATTGTATGTGTGAAACTGATGATACGATCGTCAAAGATCGGTTCATCTCCAATATTCAAGATATCAATCATCTCAGATTTTCGTACAATAAAGCCCAATAATTATAAAAATTTAACGTTTGACACAATAAGCTTCCTTCTATTGAACAATCGAACATTTTTGATCGTTATCCCTCTAACAAAAATTATCTCTAATCTCTAATCTGTTTCATCTGCTCGTTCAGAACAAGTCATTTCACGTTATCACTGTCGCTTCCGTGCAATCTAACAGTGATTTCTTATCCAAAAATCGAGTAATCGTCTGTCTTCATTCACAACACGAACGTAATCAGATCTGTAACGCTCCGATAATCGAAAGGTAAATGATGAAAGGGATGATCGGTCTTTCCGATATCTTATCCTGGCGACACACTCAATGAAAATTCATATATCGTGTGCACAGACTTATCGCTGTATGCGTCCGTGTTCGTTGCATTCAATACGAATGATATTTACGTTGATGATAATTATGTTGATATTAATCGATACGTCTAATTCGTGCCGTTGCGGCTCCACCACGCGATTCGATGAAAATCCTAACAGAGATCCAATATTGTAAGGTTTGATGAAATTTACTCGATAAGCGCATTTGATCTCACTTTTCATTGTATTGTTATTGGCATGAATAATTAATGAATACTGTTCATCCTCTTTGCGAAGCGTTTTCTCTCTCTTAACATCAGGATAAAATTGTAGAATTGCACGTCTTAGATATTTGTTTATTTTCACGTATGATCCTTCCGGAATGACAATTTCTTTCATCTTCGTCAAAGTTATTATTCAATGAATTTACATTAGATATTGAATGTAAGTTTCAAAGTCCGTCAAACCGAGCTCGTAATCGCCATCGCTCAAATTTACGACCGGAAAGTAGTAAGCCGCGAGGACCCTACTCTTACCGGTGAGCGTAAATGTCAGTGACAAGTTTGAATGAATACTGTGTTGAAAGAGTGCAATGTCAATTCTTAAATTGATCGTCAACCGTCTGTAAAAACACAGTTGTCCACAGTTACTTTGATCGTAACGTGATAAAGCAATTATACTCGATTTGCGTTATGTCGCACCAATTCCTTTGGTGGTCGAAGATTACAAAAACTATCAAAGTAACTGCATGATCTCCCCTTTGCCTACACCATCCAATGAGCCTAATTCATCAGCATTATTCAAATTTACAACACCGTTCTCGTTTTTGATACATTCTCCCTGTTAATTAGTATAAAAATATCTTTAAAATATGGAATACGTTTTGCCAGTTGTTGCAGTTGAACGTTGGTAGACGCCCTTAGTTGATTACACCCTTCGATATTTTTGACAACTGTTTAACATTTCTTTTTAATTTTTTTATTTTTTCCGTTGTGACTCCCGTCCACGCTTGTACGGAGCGAAGTAAACTTCATGACGTTTCAATCAACTAACGCTGCGCGGCTTTATTATCGTTTATAGCTTTTGCCATGTTGCTAACGAGCCGAAGACTTCCTCCTAACAGCGGAAGAATAAAATACTGTGTTTTGTCATCAGTAGTATTTGGTTTTTTGTCGGCTTTTTCTTCTTCGTTTTCAAACCCAATTTTCGTTTTGGTTTTCCCAATAGTTGCCCAAATAGCTATGGCAGCAGCTCTTTCTCCAAGAGTCGAATCTTTCGCGGTAATCCGTTTCCGCGTTTCTTCAACAAGTATTTTGTCAGCTACGTGTCGTTTCGCAGAGATCTTTGCATCGCGAATAAGCTATGTTGTGTTCGCGACACGCCGCGTCACAGATTAATGTCTCGATTGCCTCTAGCCCATTACTTTTCTAAATGCGTACATGATTGATATCCACAAAATTGATATCCGAAGATATGCAACTCGATCGGAAGTGCGTTTATCGTGTGATTTAAAAAACAGTTTTTTTGTTGTTGCTGACATTTGCTATAATTTCTTATAAACGACGCTGGACCATCAATATGCGATTATACTCGATTTGCGTTACATCCAAATATTACCAATTCCTTCGGTGATCGAAAATTGCAGAAATTATCAAAGTGAACAGCATGATCTGCCCGCTTTGCGTATGCCCTGGTCCATCAGCAATATCCAAATTTACGATACCGCTCTTGTTTCGATACATACTCTCTAGGTAGTATAAAAATATTTTTAAAATATGGAACACATACGTTCTGTCAGTTGTTGCAGTTGAACGTTGGTAGTTCCTTTGGCATTTTTGACAACTGTTTAACGTTTTTTTAAATCTTTTTTATTTTTTTCTGTGATTCCTCGTCCACGCTTATACGGAGTGAAGTAAACTCCATGACCTTCTATGACTTTTCAGATCTCAAGTTGCGCGACTTTATTATCGTTTATAGCTTTTGCGACTTCTGCCGTGTCGCTGACTAATGAGCCGAAGACTCCCAACAGCGGAAGAAAATAAGATACCACCACGTTTTGCCACCGGTAGTATTCGTTTTTTCGTTAGCTTTTTCTTCTTCGTTTTCAAGCCCAATTTTCGTTTTGACTTTCATAGTCGCCCAAACAGCTGTAGCAGCTTCTTTCTTCAAAAGTTGAATCTTTCGCGGTAATCCATTTCCACGCCTCTTCAACGAGTTTGTCAGCTACATGTCGTTTCGTGAGATCTTTGCACCGCGAATAAGCTATGTCATGTTCGCGACACGCCGCGTCCAACGGATTAATGTCTCGATTGCCTCTAGCCTATTGCTTTTTTAAATGCGTAAATTACAAAATTGATATCCGGGGATATGCAACTCGATCGGAAATGCGTTTATCGCGTGATTTAAAAAACCGCCTTTTATTGTTGTTAACATTTGCTACAATTTCTTATAAACGGTGCTCGATCATCAATATGCGATTAATGACTGATTATAATGTTTCAAGCATCGACGATGTTGCTGAACAACCTCTAAATCAACCTTTACATGCTCGGGTAATGTCTGTACCACAATTGATCTATGTAATTCTTTAATTCTCGTAGCAAAATAATTTTCAGTATATATTCCAACTCTTTGACGATTAAACTGGATGTACAGCACATCATTATCCGATACGATAAGAAGTATTTTGAATACTGAACGGTTCCTTTGTGCACTATTATAAATACATCTGCTCTCGATGCTGTTTTTCAACATGATCATTGTCATGAAGGGGGAAGATATGAAGTTCGTGCGACAATCGCAGACAATTAAAGTGACTAATGTCGATAATAAAGTACAGACTGAAAAAAAAACTGAAACATGGAAACATGCTGCCGATTTCTATCGCGGAATTATCTGCGGTCCATCGAACTGCGGCAAAACAAACGTGTTGATAAGTTTGCTGGAAAGTCCATATTTCGAGTGTACTCGAAGTCGTTGCAACAATCAAAATACCGATATTTGGATAATTTATTAGCATTTATTGAAGAAATTGGTTATTTTACATTCTCCGATAATAACGTTGTAATACCACAACGAGGTTCAAAATTCCATTTTTGTCTTCGATGACATGCGACAAGCAAGACGCGATCAAAGAGTCCTTTGCGACACGCGGACGTCGACTGCTTCTATCTATGTCAGGCGTACGTGAAGATACCGAAGCATCTTATACCATATAATGCAAATCTGTCTTGATCCTGTTCAAACAGGATATCAATCTGAAACATGTATACAATGATCATGTAAACACCGACATGTCTTATCAGAATTTCTGCGAACTGTGTCATTGCTGTTGGCAATAAAAAAGTATGAATTCGTAGTGACAGTACGCTAATGGACGGTACAGAAAAGGATTTAATGAGTATGTGATACCTTAATGTGGTTAGTCGTTGTCAATAAGTCAACTACACATTTCCTTTCGAGTGCAACATGGATAACAGCAAAGAGCTCAAGGATAGTTAAACATCTTTGCAAACGCGGGAAGTTCATGAGGAATTGTATAATCAATTGGGGACACTTGGACAAAAATACGTAAACATGCTTCTCGGTGGTGACAGAGAAAAGGGATCGATTACGTATATGGCGTATATCTCAGTGAGAACGGCACGATGTTTGGTGACAAATATTTTAATGTAGACACGAATAACTTTGTGATCGTAGATGAAGTAAAGTACAAAGGTATACCTGGTTTATACGAATTAATTTTCAAAAGAATCCCTGATGACACTATTTACACAAAGGATGATAAATTAACATATAAAAGTATACTGTTAACAACGAATGCTCATGCATTCCTATGAATATTCAACGAATACAGACGCAGCCATAATGTAATATTGGGTAATAAAGAATACAAATATAAGAATATAATAGCACTTTTGATATCAAGTAAGATACAAGTTGAAACGGATATACGCATGCATACCCACGCACAAGAATCTAAACAACAAATTGGAGAAAAGAGTCGGAAAAGAATATAATACGAAGTAATTAAAAAAACATATATGGAGCATATTGTGAGATATAGAATCCAAGTAGAAAAATCTATTTTTTGATATGAGCTCTTGATATGAGTTCGTTGTTATACGATGTTAAAGTTAGCGAATTAGCGCCCGAGTATACAAGAAATACAGGGACGTGGCAAGACGGAGCTAACGAATTCGCGGCGGGAGAAGAACGATGGTGAGCGGTTGTAATCTCTTTCTCTCTCTGTCTCTCTCTCTCTCTCTCTCCCTCTCTCTCTCTCCCCTCTCCCCTTCCCTCTCTCTACATCTTGTTTAAAGAAATGTTAAAAATTAGAAAGTGCAGAGTTAAAATTAATGATTTGATATTTTCGTAATAAATTATCGATTTAGGGTAAATCGATTATTTATTTCATTAAAACTATAATAAGAGAAGTATAAACCACTGTTATCTCGATGAACTTTTCCTGAATGATTCGGGAAAGGTTCAGTAACTCTGTGGCCTGCTCGATCTCCAGTCTACAATCCATACCATTTTTTTCTTTGGTGAGCAATCAAAGAAAAAGTATTTGTATCATGCAAATATCAGAGACAGCTGACGAGATAACAGAATTAGTTATTATTAGTTATTATTATTATCGAGAGAATCAACAATAACAAAATTCAAAGAGTTACACGAAACATGCAGAAAAGAGCACGAACATTTGAAGTATTGAAGTAGAAGGGGGTCATTTTGAACATTTATTATAATTTTAATGAAATAAATAATCGATTAATTTATCCTAAATCGATAATTCATTACGAAAACTAAAATCATTTATTTTAGATCTGCACTTTCTGATCTTTAACATTTCTTTAAACAAAGTGTAAAGAGAAGAAGAGGGAGAGAGAGAGAGATATGGAGAGGGAAGAAGGGAGAGAGAGAGAGAGAGAGAGATTGATAATTACAATCACTTCGCTGCTCAACCGTCGTTCTTCTGCCACCGCGAATTCGTTAGCTCTACTCCGCCTTGCCACATCCCTGTGTTCCTTCTATACTTGGGCACTAATTCGCTAACATTATATAACAATGAAAGATCAAAAACTCAGGACTTTTCTACTTGGATTTTTATCCTCACAATATGCTCCATATATATTTTTTTAGTTACACCCTATATATATATATATATATATATATATATATATATATATATATGGGGCTCCGAATATACGCTTTACAAGTTACAATAACTGTGTGTGTGATACATGAATCGTTTTTACAAAAATCGATGCTAGAGAAAAATACAATAGGTTTCTGTGTAGGTGTGTATGTGGTTGTGTATTAAAAGGGAGGAGAGGAACTTCTTATAGATTCGATGGGGTGTTCAAGTGATTGGTATATCTCATCATAAAATGTGTTGTCTTCCGGAGGGATTGGAGAGTAAGAGGGAACAGAAAATTCTGAGTTTTGGAAGTCATTGAGGATAGGAGAACAGGAGGAGAAGAGAATTCAAAAAAGAATTCAAGGAAAGGTCTGAAGTATTGTTAGGGGAACTATCGGTTGGCTTGTTGGAGATAAGGTCTTACAGGGACATCGGGGGAGTCTCGATATTTTTGGCGCAAATGAGCTCTTTTAAGTTGATGGGCTTGAGGGGAGATAATTGCCCGATCTGTATCCATGTAATAATAATCCGCGTATTGGGATTCCGCTAGCTTTTCTGAGTTTCTCGAGCTTGGCCCGCTTCTTGCATCTTGCTCTGTGCCTATTCCGCCAAACCATCTATTAAAATTTTCCCTCATTAGTGCCCATGATGGATAATTAGAAGAACGTAGAAGGAGAAGATAATTCCGAAAGGAAGAGAGGAGGAAATAGATTTTCCAGGAGTTATGATTTGTTCTAAAGAGAGTAATCATGTGTTAAGGTGTTTTATTGCTTAAGTAACTGTGAAATACAGAAGAGAAGAATTATTGAAGCGTTTTACCACTTAATTCTAGATAAGAAAAAGGAGAATTACTTGAATTACTTTATCATTAAATAATTTGTTAGGAGAAAATCCTGCCTATAGGCAGGATGCATCTATGGTTAAAGAACGAAAAGATCGAGGAGAAATAAAAGAGAGAGAATGATGATGGTCATATAACTTTGAAATTAAAGTAACATAAGAAAGAAAAAAAAGAAAATTCATTCTTACTATTTGCTGGAGATAGTGGCAAATTATAGCGGGAGTCCCAGGTAATGTCTCAGTGATGTCTCTTAACTAAGGATCAAAGATCTTCAATGTAAACTACTGATTTTTCTTGCACTGAGCCTAGAACTCCGCACTTGGAACAATTAAATTCGTCATCTGATCTTGAATGTCACTTATGACTCGAAAAAAATTTTTATGACTGACTGCGCTTTTCCAAAGGGCCATATATATATATATATATATATCGGGATGAGGCAATTTGATATTTGGACTTTGGATGGTGATTCATCTCTTTTTTCCACAGGTTTTCTAATTGTTTCGAAAGAATAAGAATGATTAGCATGTTTTCATTTTATATGTTAGTCGGAAAATGTGATCAGACTTATCTGTGAATCATAGGGCCAATGCACGTGCTTTCAATCGAATACTAATAATTATTTCTCTTTAATTGATGTCTAGATAATTATAATAATAAAAAATCAATATTCGATGTCCGCTACTGATCCCGTTATTTGAGAGAAAAACAAATTTTCTCCACGAAAGAAAAGAATCGTGGAGTCATCAAGACATAACAATTAATTTGAATAAATTTTTCTAGAACTCATTCTTTGCTAAAGTTCTAAAATTTGTATTGAGTTGGATGTACTCGCGAAGCCATGGAAATTATGAGAATTATAATATGCGATGGATCTTTTTTTGCGAAGACCGTCATGAATTGCGATAATGTATGACATAACGCTTTTTACCATCGAATGTCGCGAGGAGCTTCTCTTCTCGCTTGTCAGGGATTTCTCGCACGTTGGACAAAATGATAGGATCGGAATGTGCCTCATGGAGATGTTGTGAATGCTCCAAGTTCATCTCGAGAAAACGTAACGATAACTCGTCGATCGTGAATCTATCGCGATGGTCGTAACATCAAAATTATCTATGTCGTCGACCCAGCGAAAATCAGCGTATGGCATATTGCTCAATTGACATATTGCTCAACCAACATTGTACAGATTCAAAGTATATCAGGTACGTTGACGATTTCGATGGATTACGACTGCATGTACTTTGTTGGCCTGCGCATACCTGTTTGAACATTGACTCAGACCGCCACGTATACCATATTCGATAAATAGAACCATATCAACGCCGGTAAGAAATTTGAAATTGATGTTTCAACATCGCATCCCATGTAAAACTTGATAATCTATAATAATATGCGGGATCGAGTCCATAACTGGTGATGTAACTATTCCGAAAATTCTCAAATATCCGCAACAATTACATTTGTTTTTTAATATAGATCACTGTATTTACCGAATATTTGGATGGAGAACCGCTGCCATACGTTCATGGCGTGCGCTCGCGAATACGGTATTACTTATCAGCGAGCTATAAAATAATTCACGTGATGACAACGCTTGGTTTCTTTCAACTTTTCGATGCAGTCGATGTATAGGGTGCGTCACCAAAATCCGGACAAATTTAAATTTAAATTTTTCGCTATATTGTGCCTCCATCAGAGATTGTTGTTGATATCCAAGAAAGCCTAATGCTTCTAATAAACAGTCATATTCTCGAAATGGCTACGAAACTAAATTCGAAGTATAATCAAAGAGCCGCGATCGAAGGCCTTCGCACTGGGCACTCAGCAACGGAAATAATTCGATTTTTTTGGATATCCAAGACCAACCATTTATGACGTTGTGGCAATATATACGGCTTTAGAACAATCCAACGAAGATTTCAGTATGCCAGCGAGAAAGAGTCACTGCGAGAACTTCCGCAATCTTTGAAAGGGCTTAAGCGTTGATTTTGAATGACCCAGGACAATCGTTGCGTAAATTAGTAAATTGATTGTTGGTGTAAGCGAGCCAACAATACGTCGAATTGCCGAGGAGGACTTTCGATACAAATCGTAGGGGAATTCTTTGTAGGTTGGACATTTAGCTTTTTTACTCATAACTCAGATGAGAATCAACATATCGTTGATATCAAAATATTATCTGAGATTAATAGCTGTTGTGGACAAAAAATCATTTAGTGGATTTTTTTTTATAGCCAATTCAAAAAAAGACTCAAAAACGATTCCCTCAAATTTTTTAATGTAGATTGGACATCCTCCTAAAAAAATGCTAAAAATGCACAAAAACTCAAGTAAAAATACAATATTTACAAAAATTATGAAATTTCTTCAATTTATTAATTGATCTTAGTTGATTTGAACATAAAAAAATGAAAATTTGAATGAAAATAGACTTTGAAGAGGAAAAATTAATAAAAATTGAAATGAAAATTTTAATGAAATGACATCATATTGATATTAGTCCATATCGGAATCGCAATTTGGGCATGTATAAACGCTATCGTATATCGGCACATTTTGCGTGAACGACTATATTGCATGTATGACACTTTATGGAGTTATTTTTGAGTTTGTCAGGCATTTTTTGAGCAAATCATACAGTCATGCGTTTTTTTCGGTATTTCCTTTTATTCAGCGCTTCCTTCTTATTATTTTTCTCCTTATTTTTCGCAGCTTTTGTTGTCTTTTAAAAGCACAACACAAAAGCGGCAACATTTTCCGGTGAAGTAACAACAGTTATTCGCTGTGGCTTTGGGCCACGATTGGATTTTTTGTGTGGTGTTGCTGCTCGCAGCGGTTCAACCGCAGATATCACCGATGCGTAGCTATCGCTACGAGACATGCCAGATGTTGATGGTTCTGAGACGGTCTCGTGAGCAGCTATTTCAATGTGTGCACTATCCACAACAATGCGGTGCTGTTCCTTTTTATTATATTCCGTTTCAATATCGGAAGCCGCTGCATTTTCTTCGCTTACGCCAAGACTAACAAAATGAATCATTGAAAATATCAGAATCATATGGGCAGATTCCAGTGGTTTTGAATCCGATCACAATGCGTATTTGATCAATACATCGATAACAGTGAGTATGTATGGCCTAGTGTGGTGTTAAAACTCAAATATGGATGCATCTCGACGATATCAACCTACCACAGATCATCGTATCTCCAGACTCTGATACCTTCGCGGAAAATTTCTTTTCGCCGGAGCAATTTCTCGACGAGTCGACGTTTCTCGGAGCTAACTTTTCTCTTTTCATCAGACCTCTTTTTTACGATTCAACGCGTAATATACAGGGTACAACAAATTAATGTATTTTTTTTCGCTGGACTCGATTAACTCATTTCATCGATACGCGATTTAATTTATAATAAGACCGAGAAGTTTCTGAATGATCGACATCAAGCATCTCGTGAGCGTTGTTATCTGCTCAGTGCGAAGCGTCGAATAATTATAGATGATCCTCCAGCTTGTTGAGATCATGTGAGATCATGTCCTAGTGCACGTAATTGACGTGTTGTCGTTTAGTGCCATTGCGTGAGGTAATGGCTTTTCAGATTTCTTCTTCTGTTTTTTGAGTAATCAATATCAACGGCGCGATTATATGTTTATACTTGTATCCCCTGTTGCTCAATAATCGACTCTGCGAATATGTATTTGTGTTTGTGCACGTTCACAACAGCATGCTCTTGTACTTGTGTCGTCTTCTGTGTAGAACGCATCATCAGGAAATATCAACTCGTAAAGAGCGGATGTACCTACGTATCGTACAATGTCGGTAATTATGTTGTCCGCGTCATTCACGTCGAAGCGTTTATTGCCAAATATCAGCCCATCCTTGTGTAGGTAAACATCATAAACGTAATCTATACTGTTCTCTTTATCTTGCATTCCCCTCAGGACAGCCTCGACGTATTTTTGATTCAGCAAGCTCATTCTCCCATCGTTTCGAAAATCGTTTTCCAACGATTCTATCGTCGGTACGATTTTGGCACATGAGATGGATCGATTGTACACGATGCGATTGATCATTGGATTTATAAAGAATGGAATGCTCGAATGTTTCGCTTGCTTCTTCTTTCTCTTCTCGTTTCTCCTCTTTCCTCTCATGTTTAGAAACAGATGTTGCATCTTCGTTGCGCGATTTTCTCT
>Ga0157364_1005489_pt1 | contig 12919 bp, 11 predicted proteins | sample AttsexASBM2_FD_111476 | JGI IMG/M metagenome (GOLD analysis project Ga0157364, IMG submission 111476) | Fungus gardens microbial communities from leaf cutter ant in Ribeirão Preto, State of São Paulo, Brazil - Atta sexdens ASBM2 | ecosystem: Host-associated > Fungi > Mycelium > Unclassified ... | reverse complement strand
TGACACGAGTATTTTAAATTTATATATTGTGTTACATATATATATATATATATATATATATATATATATATATATATATATATATATATATATATACTTACGTATATATACGTATACCACAGATTCAATACTGGCAATAACAGAACACAGCTGTATGACAAACGTGCAGTCTTTGAACAAATTGGTTTTAGTAATTAATTTAGTAATATATGTATATTATTATTCTAATTGACTGTAACACTATAAAAGTTTTAGTATACATACATATGAAACATGTTATGAAACATTAGGACTTGTTGATATACGACAAGAAGATCATCTTTTATTCATTACTAGCTTCTAAAATTGATAATGCTGATATATTGCAAATATATATAAAAAAAGGCGTCAAGTATATTTTGCAAAAAAAATAATATACATGATAATAAAAATAATAAAAAAATGATAATAAAAAAAGAAGTGAAATTAAAATAATATTTCAAGTATTTTCATTAAAAAAGTTCTACAGAAATGTGATTGAAGTGGAGTGATCCTGGAACGAAAAGATAAACCCACACTGAAATAACAGACAATTGAAAATCACTCATATATACATGTATCCAAAAATTTCCAATGTATATCCAGATGTTTTAAACAAAGATCGCGGTCCCGCGTTCTGGGAAAATTTAAAAGTACGAAAGCAGTGTCTAATATCACTGATGATAGAAAAAAAATAATTCGAGATAACGGTCACGGAATCCTCTGAATAATGATGAAAACTCGCACATCGCCGATGTGCGCTCGAAAATTTCCTACGCTTGTCCCAGCGTTCGGAACCAAAATCTAAAAATACTGGTGTAATATCTGAGACTATAGACGAATAAAAAAAATAATTCGTTAAGATCGTGTACCCGGAAGCCGTCCGAATAATTGCGAACATTCGCGGGATTGCTCGTACTTGCACTCCAAAATTTCCTACGCTTGACTGTGTTCTCGCGCGTTACCATTTGTTTTCTTCTTAGCAACGATTGTTGATAGTTCGTATAATATTTGTATAGTATTCTGGATATTATATATATTATCACTATGCCTAAGAAATTTGAGATTTTACAGCATAATATTAGCGTAATTGCTGATGTGATTTGTGATCAAGTGTCAGACATTTTTGATGTCAATTTTTATGAAAGAAGCGATGGATCATTGTGTCATATAGTAATTACATTTCGTTTATACATATTTGTCATGCTTTTGTTTAATATTATTCGTAATTGAAATTTTTTTATGAATTTAAATTCTTTAATGTCTTACTATTTTTTATACATATTTCCAAATTTCTGGAAACGAAAAAAAACGAAACGTTGATAATATGTAATTATTATATGCATGTATATGAATAAGGAATAAGAATGTTCATGGTTTGCAGGTTTTAGTCCGTAATAGATTAAGGAAAAAAAATAAGAATATTTTTATGGTGTCTTCTTCGATATCCACAGATATTTCCCGTAAGTACAATAGCAAATTTAATAATTTGTTTCAGATTTAAGAATGTTTTCTTTAATTGCGATTATTTTTGCGATGTTGGGATAAAGTTGTCGAAATCGCATCGACTCCTGAATCGCACATCGTGCTTAAAAATTCAATTATTGTAGGATACAATGGACTTAATAATTCTGTATCATTTGGTAAATTTAATTCGTTTTTTTGCTTTTTAATAAATATCACCACAGAGATTAATCTCTTATTATAATTTCTTTTTTCATCCAAGACTGATATTGTCCCACTCAAATTCATGATTGTGCTCAATTCTATGTAATGAAGGACTGCGAAGTAGTATTCTATACTATTAATATAGTTTCGGTGCTCACCAATATTTGTTTGTTTAAGAAATTTTAAAAACCGTCATTACAGAACACAGAATTGAGCACAACCATGAATTCGATTGGGACAATATCAGGGTCTTAGACGAAAAAAGAAATTATAAGAGATTAATCTCTGAGATTTATATATACTGAAGAATATTTACTGAAAAGCAAAAAAAACGGATTAAACTTACAAAATGATATAGAGTTGATAATATTCTTGAGGCTTCCACGGATGCTTCCTATAAAAATTATGCGTTTCGCGAGTTTTCTCCATGTCCAGATCCATTCTTGGAATGCCAACGTTTCGTGAACCTTGTCTACTTCATCGGGGCTGAGATCTCAGGGCTCCTCACCCCGATGAAGTGGACTGCAAGGTTCATGAAACGTTGGCATTCCAAGAATGGATCTGTAAGTTTAATCCGTTTTTTTGCTTTTTAATAAATATTGTCTCAGCGATTAATTTTCATATGAATTATTAAGCTCATTACAGAATTATTAAGCTCATTGTACAATATTATGTCGGATTTAGTCGGATTGATATTTCTTTGTTTTAAATAGGTCATAGTTATGTTTATATATTTATTTCCAATAATATTTATTTTTAATTTAATTATCAGACGTTTTCTTTATTCCTTTGTATTACTTACCGCAATTAAATTTTCTCATTGCAACGATATCTCTCTCCATATCGTATTATAACAGACTATCATTAAACATATTGATATGTAAGGTTTTAATAATTATGACTGAAATAATTTCAATTTATTAAGTCTTTTATAAATCTTTTATTTTATTTTAGAGTAACATAGAGTGAAACAAGATTTTAGAAATGTTAATTTTTCATAGATATTCGTAGTGGAATATATAGTGAGGTTTGTTTGTCTCAAAAATTCTTAATTTTTCGTTGTTATTTATAGTGACAAAGAGTGACGTTGTTTGAGGGAGGAGGAAGTTTAGTCTTGGTTTTTCAAACAAACAACATTACTTCCATTAAAAAATTAAGGATTTTTAAGATCTTGTCTCAATTTATATAATTTTTCGTAAAAACTTTCCGTCAAGGTGGTATATATTTTTTATTTTACGTATGAACTTTATTTTCAACGGAATTTGAAAGGAATTTTGCATTTTAAATACACTTTTTAAAAATATTTTATAATTAATATTTTAAATGGAATTCGAAATTTTACCTAGTCCTGATTATTCCTCTTATTTTAATTTTTGCTAAAAATTTATTGTTACATAAAAATGAAAATAAGAGATACAATCTTCATTGACTTTGACAAATGTTATCGAGGACGTGTTCTTGAACAACATTCAGAGGTTTTAGCTTTTCGTCGGACACCTTGCATAATGCTAATGCCAGCGATATTGTAACTTTTCAGCTTTGAAACTTGAAAAGGACGAAGAAAAATAACTTTATTACAATGTTTTGAAAAGTTCTTAACATCAACTATTAGATTCTGCCATAAAAAATAGTGTTCCATTAAAAAAAATCATTTGTGACCTTGACCTTGGCGACGCCACCAAAGATCAAATCAATCTTCTTATATTCTCTTATATCCTTCTCCGAACCATACAACTTTTGTTTGAAACATTTTTCCGTATCTTCCATATTTGTCGAGATATTTGCCTGGTTCGATTAAAATGACTCACCCTGTGTATAATCTCAAATAATGTAAATAATATCAAAATAACGTTTTATTGATTGGAAAAAAGCATAACAGCCAAATTGGCGCGTTTAGCAGTTTTAGGAAAGTATCGAATTTCGACGATTCTAGTGTTAAACATCATAATAGCGAAAAAAAAAATTACGAAAAAATTACAAATGAAAAAGAAAAGAGTGCAGTTTATTATGCTGCAAAAATTTAAGAATATTCTTCGTAATTTTTATGAGTGAAAATTTTTATGAATAATCTTTAAGTGAAAAGTGGTATGATTTTGGCAATTTTATCCAATTTTACCTAATTTTTAGATATTTGTCTGTTAGGGGTTACACCACCTTGGAGGTTTCAAAAAATTCGAATTTTTGTTTTTGCCTTAAATGAATTATAGTCTTAAAAGTTCTAATAATTAAAATTAAAAATTCATATTTTTTAATCAAGTTTCGAGCCAATTTAGTGAAGCGTGTTTGTAGTACCGATGAGTTCGGAGCAATTCGGAATACCTGAACTTGTAAATTAGGTCAATAACTAACAGCTTTGATTTTATACATGTAGGTGGCAGTAAGGTCTTTTTGAAATCATACGTTATACAGATAATATCAGAATAGCTTTATACGCTACTGTTTAGACTGTGTTTAGACGTTATAGAGTAATAGATTTTCTACACTGTAATAGATTTTCGCGCTTACTTTATCAAATGTCAAACGTTGTGTATGCCACAAAAAAGGCTTTAACTAGTACCACAAGCGAACAAGTCCACAGCTTCAAATAAACGACCGTTGAAACGATTTTCTCTGAAAAACATCGAGAATGTAAGCACATCTGCCAAAAAACTTAATATGTGTGAAGGTGAATATGAAATTCATGTAGATAGGTCGTTTGGATATCGTTTCATAAACTTCATAGCTGTATTCTCTCCGATTTTTGAATTAGTAGTGTAGAAAATGTGGATCAAATGTAAAATTCAACAAGTGGCTTAGATTTTAAAATCGTCATTGTTTGTGATAAATGTGAATCAAGTTCAATAAGTGTTAGTCGCCTTATTAACAATCACGCATACGGTATTAATCGCCGCATTGTATTTGCGGTTATTAGGCATTGGTTTGGCATTACAAAATTTTGTGCATTTATGGATCTGCCACATCCAATTTTCCAATCGTTTTACGGTCGTTCGAGGCATTTCCGTTACTACTAGAATGTTTATGAGAAATCAATGAAAAAAGCAGCTGCCGAGAAAAAAATCTCTAAAAGAAGGACAAATTATCAGTACAACAGTGTCCGACGATGGATCATGGAGAAAGAGAGAATTTTCATCGTTGTATAGCTTAGCTTCGTTAATCGGATGACACACAGATAAAATCATAGATATGCTTGTAAAATCAAAATTGTAAATCCTATGAATTTTGGAAAACTAAAGAGGATACTGTAGAGTGATCTGAAGAATGATCTAAATCGCATAATGAGAATAGTCAAATAAATCATGGAAGGATTTGCTAGAAAAATGGAAATAGATGATATAGTCAAAATGTTTTCTCGCTCCGAAACTTTGCATGGACTAAAATATTGTCAATACATTGGCGGCGGAGATTCGAAAATTTTCAAAGTGTTATAGATGCTCAACCTTATGCAGATATTACCGAATTTGAAAAAAATGTAGCGATCATGTATAGAAGCATATGGGTACACAACTTCGCACTTCGAAAAAAAATGATAAAAGGCGGAAAAGAGAAACAGCAAGATTAATCGACGATTTAACAATATACAGGATCTTTCAATACGACGCTCAAAATTTGTTAGATCATAGTAACCATATTGTTAAAGTGACAAATTTGTTGTGAATTGTTTAGTAGTGTATGGTCAATCACCATGGAAGGTCATAGTGTTGAGCAATGTGTGCAAATCATAAAATTTTATTATCAAAATCAGTGCTCCGTTCGAGAAACATTCCGCGCATTACGTGATTTTTATCCTTGCCACAACCGTCCTGTCGAGTCGACTATTCGACGTTTGGTGGCCAAATTCGAATCAACCGGTTCGATAAATAATCAGCCAATATCAGTACGTCGCCGAAACGCTGCTGAAAACATCGCTGCTGTGCGTGAGAATGTATGGGAAAACTCGAGGCGGTCAATTTCTCGTCGTTCACAAGAATTTGGCCTTTCTGCGACTTCAACTTGACGAATTTTGCGTCGGGACTTGAGTCTGCACCCCTATAAAATTCAACTGACCCAGGAACTTAAGATAAACGACTATAGACAACGCTGTGTGTTCACTGATTGGAGCAGTTGGAAGTTAACCTAAATTTCGCCAAACAAATTATCTTTAGCGATGAGGCCCATTTTTGGATGAATGGATATGTGAACAAGTAAAATTGTAGAATTTGGGACGATACCAATCCACGCGAGATACACCAGCTCCAAATACGTCTCGAGAAAGTCACTGTTTGGTGTAGATTTTGGTCTGGCGGAATCATCGGTCCGTACTTCTTCCAAACGAAGCGGATATTGCCATAACCCTCAACGGCGAGCGCTACAGATCGATGATAAGCAACTTCTTGCCTAAAATTTTATGGATACCGATAACATGTGGTTCCAACAGGATGGTGCTACGTGTCACACACCGCATGCTACGATGGACATTCTGCACAAGCGATTTGAGGGCATGGTTATCTCGCGCGGCGGCAACGTGAACTGGCCACCGAGATCGTGCGATTTAACTCCTTTAAACTTCTTCTTTTGGGACTATCTTAAATCGCAGGTCTATATGAAACCGCAAACAATTGATGCTCTCAAAGTCAACATAACAAACGCCATCCAGCAAATTCAGCCAGATTTATGCGAGAAAGTCATCGAAAATTGGACCGCCCGAATACGTGTCATCAAGCGAAGCCGCGGTGGATATTTGAGCGACGTTATATTCCATACTTAATGCCATAAAATATTCTTTCAAATAAAAAAAAAATTTAGTGGATATCTCACACACAACTTGTTTTATTTACATTTAAAAATCGAGCGTCCTTATTGAAAAACCCTATATTATGATCTTAGTATACGTCGAAATTATAATTCTATCGAGAAAATGAAGAATGAAATATGGGCGACACTGTACCATAAAGTCTCCGCAGATGAAGTACCGCAACACGATAACTGTCCGCTCGGCGCAAATTTGTGCTCATGGCAGAAAGCAAAAGTTTCTGGTAATCTAGAAGAGTATAGACATAAACCGTTTCTTAATAAAGCAATTTTCGATATCGTAAAACTTATTTACGAAGATTTAAGCAATCTTTTAAACCGTTGCTTAGAAGACTTTACTCAAAATAATAACGACAGCTTCAACGCTGTTGTATGATCAATAGCACCGAAAACATGTTCAAGCGATAAAAAAATATTCAATATAGCATCAGATATTGCTGTTTGCAAATTCAATAATGGATTTAATATTTTGGAGATTATGCAGGTTTTACAACTAAATATCGATAATTTATATACTTTCTGCACCGAAGCGGACATCCGACGCGTGAAGGCTGCTGAGCGCGCAATGTTATCATACGCTAAAAATGCTCGAAAATTATCCATAATGAGCAGAAAAGGAAACAATATGGCAAACATCGATGATGTAGAAGGACAATATAGTCCAGGCAAATTAAAGATAAATTTGATATTTTTTTACTTAACACGAAATATCACAAAGCAAAACTTTAAACGCGTTTTTCTCGTAACTACATTTGCAAAGTTGGCGTTGCGCGGATCTCAGAAACTGTTCATTCAATTTACTTGAAATTTACACAAAATAACTAAATCTTCTTTTTGATATAATCTAAAGAAATATATACGGATTTTGCGATATGTTAAAAACTTTTTTTTTTATTCATTTTTTGATGAAATTTTTTGACAAAAAATAAAACTTTTTTTTCAAAGATTCGCCATCTTTGTAAAAATCAATATTTCGAAATATTCATACGTATTTCTTTAGTACTTATTACGTAGAAAATAAAAATTTTTTTCTTTTTGTTCTAGGTTCAACCGAAAGTCAGATGTTAGATCGGCAACACCAATTTAACAGTCGTAGCAAAACAACATTCAGTACAATGGCTCTAGTGTCGTCATTTTTCATTAAAAAAGAGTTGAAAAATATATAATTTTATAGTTAAAGACTTGTTCTATAAAAGCCTTACAAATTTTTCATTGTTTTCCTTAAAAAAATTCCCAAAATTATCTATGATTTTTAATTAAAATTATTTATGATTTTTTTTAGGCGATCAAAGTGGTGTAACCCCTTAAAAATACAAATTCTCTGCTTTAAAATAGAAATTCTCTTAAAAATAAATTCTTTCTATAAGAACAAAAATTATATAAAAAATAATTTATAAAGAAGAGAATTTGTGTTTTTAAAACACAGGATTTGTTTTTAAAGTAGAGAATTTATGTTTATAAAACAGAGAATTTGTCATCCCTCTATGATAGAAGAAAAAACTGGAAAGCAGTTTCCGCTAGCATCGAATGAAAATTTATTAGCTATGGAGATATTCGACAGAGTAACGACTCCGCTAGCATTGAACAAAAGTTTGATGTATATTGAAATAATCGTCAAGTACAAAAGCTCAATCTTTAAAAAAGCTTTAAGTCTTTAAAAATATAAGTTATTGTTCATAATATTTCTTTAGTGTGAAAGGAAACAGTTTATACTGATCATTTTTATTTATAACGATTATACAACATAAAAGACATAAAATTACTTTACTATTATTATAAATACATAAAAGTTAATAGTTATTGATAAAATGTAACTAAATTAAGTTTAAAAGTTAAATGTCTAAAATCTAATTTAAAATTAATCAACTTTTTAATGTTTAACTTAACTTTTAATTTTTTAACTTGACACTACGCAACCCTTATTCGTATTTATTCTTTATTCCTTATGCTTACAGACGTCGTCTGGAATTCCAAACAAAGCCGTTCTACTCCTAAAAAAAACTTGTGGAGGAAGGTGTCTATGAAGATTCGATAGTGGGCATCATTTTCTCGTTGAACAGCGGATTCAAAATCGAGAGCGGATGCAAATGATCTCCGTATATGTTCAACCCGTATAAATAAAAAAATAATTTTATTCGTATAACTTAACCATTTTTACAAGTAAAATACATACATATATAACGAAACAAATTTTTATTTAATATTATGTTAGAATAAAAAAATGATAAATCGCTCTACAAAAAAACTCTACAAAAAAGATGTTATGACTTTTTCATTCTCTTACAATGTCATCTTACAATGTCGTTTCATATGTATTTTTTTATTTACGATTTTTTATTACCGTGTATAGGTTTTGAATAAAAAATGAATTTTTTAAAGATAATTTATTTTGTGCTGTTCTACAAGAAGCAAATATGTAACGGGATAATTTCTTAAGAATTTTTCCATATATCTACGACTATGCTAAGAATTTTCCATATATGCCTTCAGCTCCAATATTATTAAAAATATTATTAAAATATTATTAAAAAAATATAGTCATTTTAAACTACGCAATTTGCAAAAAAAAAAATTGTAAGAATTTTATTTTCAAATTCGTAGAAATCATTTTTTAGCTGATTTGATATAGAAACAAACCACAAATATACGAATTATGAGTATGTACTTCTTTAATTAAAATAAGAGATCTTATTTTTACAGTAACATCTATCAAATTAATAATTTTTTACAATAGTAATATTCAACTTCGGCCTTCCTCTCAAATTCTGACCAACTCTTCTATGACAACTACAACGGTAACCATTATCACGATTATCGCTACTTCGACCACCGCTATCTCGATCACCGCCACCTAGATCACTGCCATCTTGATCATCACCTTCACTATTATTGCGATCGTAACTATTTCGATGTATAGTTGGCGCGTCGTACTGATAATAACGGCGGAGATACTCGGATCCGGCTATGACTATGTCCTCATTGATTTACTGATGAAATAAAAGAAAATATAAAAATATTGTAAACAAAAATAAATATACTAAAAAAAAATATTAGAGATGTATTGGATATCCGATCTCTGGTTCTTTTGTTATCACAGATATATTATATATACAGATATACTCTCTAAATCTCAATGGATAGTCACTAATTACACAGTGACATACTTAGCACTGAAAATTAGTGAAGTTCAACTAAAGAAGGAAGAATGTTTGAGCATTATATAACTAAAATACTGATATTTGTTAATGACACATTAATTCCAATTTTCCAATACATTTTCCATACAAGCATAAAACAAAATTAGTTAGATCACATAATAAAGATTAGCTAGGTTAAGGATCTCACATTTAATTCATTGATTACCAGTAGCACACATGGCACAGTTATCCACTGATATAGATTTAGAGAGTATAATAGGTAAAAACAAGTTATTCACTATCGTTACTTAATAATAATAAAATTATATTTAAATAAAAATACATATTTGTTTCGACCTTATGTTAGATCATTTTCTATGCTACATAAATTAAATAAAATCAACATTAAAACAATTCAAACGACATATCACATATTCTCGCAAAGTCAAGTGCTTATGCCTAAATTTAAAAAAAAACTCTAATTTTGAAGCAACAATCTGATGTTGATGATGGTGCAATCTGATGAAATAAATCGTTGTATAGATCATGACAGCGAGAAGTTATAGGATCTCTTTTTATAGAGCGAAAATATATATACAGTAAGCAGTATTAAGACCAGAACTCAAAAGATATAAAAATTGTGTCATATTCTTATATTTTCGCTTTCTAATTATTATCATCATCGTTTGAAAAAACACAGTATAATACATTGCCACTTTACATCGTGGACAATCTGTTTATGTATGCTTTTCGATTAAGAAGAGATCTAATAATCTAATTAATACGCTGTCATATTATGGTTAACTGTTATTTTATACGTAATAAGAGGAGATTTATTCCTGGAATAACATCATGAACAGATTTAAAAAGAGATCTTAATTTCTCGTTGTCACTTATACAATAATCTATTTCATCAGATTGTACATGTTGTTGCTTCAGGATTAGATTTTTTTTTTAAATTATAAGCGCATGACTTTGCGAGAATATATAGTATGTCATTTGAATTGTTTTAATGTTGATTTTATTTAATTTATGTAGCATTGAAAATGACCTAATATAAGGTCAAAATGTATGTACATTTTCATTTAAATATAATTTTATTATTATTAATAATGATAGCAAATAACGTCTTGCTTTTGATCTGAGTCACTGAATATATATTAATTTATTTAATCGAACATTGAATTATTTTTTATATAATAGATAAATATAATATACCATTCTACTATTGCTGTTGCAGTTGTTGCAGCAGCTGCTGCTGCTGTTGCTCCAAAAGAATTACATAACTTTTCTGTTGCTCTTTTTGATGTTCAAGGACTTCTCTTAACATGCGTTGAATGCATTTAACAGGGGTGTCCTCTTCTAAGAACAGACGCTCAGCAATTGTAATTTCTTCTTGCAAGAACAAAGAAATGTAACCAAGAAAAATAGATAGAAAGCCGACGTGATTTTTGTGTCAAAATGATGAAAAATAAAAGAGAATACTGCATAAAAGAATGCAGTAATCGCCCGGAATACAGAATCCTATAAACTTATCATAAACTTATAGCAAAAATGAGAAATTGTTTGAAATATGCGTTTAAAAATTACGTAATACTTACTCGACATCTTGGTCTAGCATCAATCAATAATATGAAGTTGAATAATATGAACTTCACAGAGTGAAGTTGCACATCGAGCGTGGATTGTCACAATTATGGTGGGATTAGAAAGGTGAAGCGTTGTACAAGACGGAATGGGGATGGGGGAATTCGACAACTAAAAATCGGCAATTCAAGATCATATTGACCATGGAAAATTCATGATCAGATTAGGAAATATATAAGCGTATATATGACGGAACGGCGCGGGCGTTCGCCATTATTCAGAGCTTCCGGGTACACGATCTTAACGAAATTTATTTTTTTTTTTCGTCTGTAGTCTCAGACATTACATCAGCACTTTTAGATTTTGATTCCGGACGCTGTGACAAGCGTAGAAAATTTTCGAGCGCACGTCCAGACGATCTCGCGGCCTTTTGCCATTATTCGGAGAGTTTCCGGGTACATCATCTCAATGAATTATTTTTTTTTATTCGTTTGTAGTCTCAGATATTATATAAGTATTTTTAGATTTTGATTCCGGATGCTGAGACAAGTGTAGGAAACTTTCAAGCGCAGGTCCGGGAGATCGCGCGGGCGTTTGTCATTATTCAGTGTCCTTTGGAGTATACGATCTTAATGAATTATTTTTTTTATTCGTCTGTAGTCTCAGACATTACACCAGCACTTTTAGATTTTAGTTCCGGACGCTGGGACAAACGTAGGAAATTTTCGATCGTATCTAGCTTGGATCGTATCTAGTGTCGGATTTAGCTTGCGCCGGATCAGATCCAAATACAGGTCCTGATAGGGTATACCGAATTCGATATACCAGATCCGATGATTGTGTGGACCTTTTTTATATGCCGAATGATAATAAAAATTTTTATTTTTATCCGACACATGGAAAAGGCCTACACAATTATTTTTTTTCGGATTTGGTATAGTGAATCCGATATACTAGATCCGGGAATTATTTGAACCTTTACTATATGTCGAACAAAAACAAAAAAAATAGTCAGAAATTAGGATTATCGAGTTCGGCATGCTGAATTTAACGTTCGGCTCTAATTGGGCTATTCAAATCCGAGCCTGTACATTCCTAAGGGATAACTCAATTTCATGAGTTGTATGTTATATTTGATACTGATACGATAAGAATAAGGTTCTGATCTAGTACTGATACGGCAAGAATAAAATTAATTCTAATCAATTTTATATATATATATATATATATATATATATATATATATATATATATAAGTGTGTAAAATAAATGTCTTAATATATGTATATGATTTTGTTTTCCGTGTAAAAATAACACTACACTGCACATAAGAATGGATTTACACATATTTAAACATATTTAATATAGTTATTTTTATATGGAAAACTAAATCACATATAATTTAAGATTATACTTATATTACATACTTGCTTTACTTTATCCAAAATTCATTACTATAGTGCAAATCCAAATATAAAATGTGTAATACGTATAGGTACATACACATTTTATATTTTTTATTTTTAAAATATTTAGAAAGTCAAATATATATATATATATATATATATATATATATATATATATATATATATATTTTTTTTTTTATATATTTATTTTTTATTTTTTTATTTTTTTTATGTTTATATTTTAAAAAAAAAAATATGTATATATATATATATATATATATATATATATATATATATATATTTGACTTTCTAAAT
>Ga0157364_1005488_pt1 | contig 12920 bp, 8 predicted proteins | sample AttsexASBM2_FD_111476 | JGI IMG/M metagenome (GOLD analysis project Ga0157364, IMG submission 111476) | Fungus gardens microbial communities from leaf cutter ant in Ribeirão Preto, State of São Paulo, Brazil - Atta sexdens ASBM2 | ecosystem: Host-associated > Fungi > Mycelium > Unclassified ... | reverse complement strand
TCTTAAATCCAATCTTGAAATGTCACGAGTAAATCAGAGGATTGCTGTATTAGCGTCTGAAAACATTCCTTAAGACAATATTGAAATAAGCACGGACTATGAATATTAGCCTAAATCAAAATGTAAATTAATGTAGATCAAAATGTAGATCGAAATTAATCCATTTCCATTGTTAGTTTCAAGTCCAAATTAATCTATGCGCGTGCATTTAGTAAATAATAAACAAAATTTAAATTAAAATTAATACATTTAATACATTTTTTAGAGTTAAATCATTTAACTCTATTATTATAGTCAAATTATAACGACATATACATAAGATATAATAGAACAAAAATACAAAACTCAAAATAGTATAATTTAATTGAGATAAATTTAATGGTGGGCTAAAAACTCACAATCAGACTAAAAACGAAATTAACGGAAATGATTATATAGTGATCATAAATAAATGTCATTTCAAGATAAATTTACATATTAAAATAAGTAAAAAAAAAAATAATTTACATATTAAAATAAGTAAATTATATATGTCCTGTATATATATATATCTTAGTTTTAGAGTTGGAAGAATTATTAAAGGCAATATTCGAAATGTCCGCATCGTGCGGACTTTAACGTTACCGCGCTGCAATATCGATGAATACTGTTTGTAAACATCAGATAAAATTGAAACGTACTAAGACATACTATACATATATTGACGTATAAAATGAGCGTTTCGAACTTTTCCTTTAATTATCTATAACTCGAAAATCCCTCGAAGTACTGACATACTTTTACTAGTCATTCTGTATATAGGGTATTCTGAAAATTGTGATACAACTGGTAAAGAGGTAATTCCTCGTATAAAAATAAATAAAAAATATACAGTAAAATTGTTTCGTATTTTCAACAATTTCTTAATTAATAAAATAAATACATTATTGAAACTTGCTGCATTATTTTACATTATACTAAAGAGACTGATGTTAAAATAACAATGAATAGTCAGATTGGATGAATCAAACAGATTACTAGTCAAGTGTACACGCATTTAATAAATATTCAAATTTATAATTTTTCGAAAACAGAGTTCTATATAAAAAATTTTATTTTATTTTTCTGATTTATTTTTACATGAGAAACCATGTACTTCTTCCCATTGTATCTTATTAATTTCTGGAATACTCTGTATAAGAAAAATTAGATCAAAATTTGAATCCAATTTGCTAAAGTGGAGATTCTACGTATAATCGAAATAAACAATGCGGGAAAGAGCTTTTCCTTAGAGTATAATTCTTAGAGTAGAATTCGTTCAAGGTTAATGCAAAACAGAGATCGTCTTTCGAAATATATATAGTGAATGCAAAAAGTATTCGTACAGAGAAAATATTTTATAAAAAAAAACTTTATTTTTGAAAAGTAAATATTATCCAGCGGGAAATGAATCATCAAATTGATGTCGAATCAATATTGATACGATGATTTCAACATCAATTTGACGTCGTTTTTACGATTAATTGATAATCATTTCTTGCTGGGTAATTAACAATTTATTCATAAAGTATAAAATAGACTGTACATTTCTTAAAATTATATATACCAAAAAGATGTGTATTAATTATAGAAAATATATGAAAATATCTGAAAAATAAGCGAAAAATAAAAATTCTGTTTGGATGCTCTAAAAGTACTCATATACTTGAGAAATTTAGCTTCTAAAATCAGGAATCCATGCGAAGCTCGTTTGTTTATGTTAGAACAGAATATATTCATTGCATAAAATTGCTAATTAATTTTTATTTTCTACAAATAAGACTTTTTTTATAGAAAATTTCCTTGTACGAATGCTTTTTGCTCTCACTGTAGAATAGATCAATTAATCATATCTTAGAGAAGCGAGTTTATTTTTAACCCCGCAAACACAATAGGTGTAGTAACCCCTTAAATTTAAGAAATTGACCAATCAAAAGACCGGTTCTTTTTAGCTGAACTTTTGCATCAGTTTATTTTTCTTCCTTTTTTTTTTCAAAACGAAAGAAGAAGAAGAAAGAAGAGCTGCAAAAGGTGTAAAAATTCAGCTAAAAAGGACAGGCCTATAGTATTCCCAATTATTCTCATATTCGACTAAAAATTGATCAATTTCTTGAAGCTTAAGGCTTAATACACCTATTGTGCTTGCGGAGTAAGACGACTGTAGCAGTGTTTGGAATCACATTTGAATTTGTGGGTTATCCCCGTTCAATATCTCGCCGTGCCGCGCGAGTGGAACCGCGACGTCTGTATTTCGATGAACGCATCACGCCGCACCGCATTCGAAGTGCGATACACGCGCGGAATATTCATACGTTTCGCGGGTATAGAATCGCAGCGCCGCGCCGCCGCGCCGCGCGCGCGATTCGCATCGATCCACCCGCGAATCCTCGCGATTGCGTTTCGTCCGATTCCTACGACATAGATGCGCGCGAATACACGTATATGACGTTTGATGGATGCCGGACTCGGGAAGCGCGTACGCGAGTCGAATATTCGTAATACGAATGCCGCCGCTTGATGCTGAGCATATTCGTCATCCCCACTGATCCTCGTAGTGATCGAGTAGAGCGAATACTAAGTAAACTGTCGACAACAGCTCGCGCTTGCACCTATTCTTGCGCATTCGATTCCTACGCTCGCTTTCATCTATTATTAGTGCACCGTAAATAAAAAAATTTTGTTTTAAGATCAAATATAAAAATATGGAACATTAAATTATTATTTAAATTATTATATTGAAATAGTATTATTTAAATGTATAATTCATAAAGCATATAATTCATCTCGAATTGAAATTTGTCCTTTCTTTCTCTTTCAACTTCAATTAAATCTCATAAATCTGTTTTGATACTCAATCAAATAGGACCTCTTAATATTACTTAATCTACAGCTTCTATTTAGAAAACATCTTTTGAATCTAAAAATAAGAAATTTTCCGGCAATTACCATTTACAGGCTCAACGTAGGAATTTAATTCATTAAATTCAAACCTATTATAAAAATTTCTAGAGTTTACATGTGTTCTAATTATAAATTTTTAGAATAACGTATGTCCTAAAATTAAGGTTTCTAAAAGTAGGAGCAAAATTTCGACAGGTTAAAATGTGTAAGAAGATAAAAGAAGCTTGCCTTCCTTTAATTTTAAGTTTGTAAATCATTAAGGCCTAGTTTCACAACTCACGGTTAACTCTTATTCTAAAAATGGAAAGAGATAGCGAATAAGATGAACCTCGGTTAAGAGTTAACCGTGAATTGTAAAAATCAAAGTTCCTGCATTTGCATATTGTTAGTAAAAAACTTTTATTGAAATTGGAAATTTGACGTAACTCTTTTTTTCATTATTTCAAATAACATGCGTTATTTAGATTCAGAGAAGATAACTTTTTCAGGAACTTTAGGATTAGAAGTAAGATCAGAAAGCATAAATGTATCCTTTCACAAGCACTTTGCCATGCACTCGATTTTGACGGTCTCTCGTTTATCATCGAGATTCAACGTAAACATGGAATGAGGGTCACAACCATATTTGGCATTGAGCGTACGGCCTGCATATGAGAATAAGCCTTTCGATAAAGTCAATGGCGAATCTCGTTTTCGAGCTCAAGTACATACTTCGTCTTTAGACGTCCGTCGGATGGGATTCACATTCTGAATACGTTCTCGGGGAGCATAAAAAAGAAACGCCCGTTTTATCTTATCATCTGTATTAAACATGTTCTCCATATTTTATCACCGTCAAGCGAATTTCTCGCATAAGTCCGAATGTCAAAGGTCGAGGAAAGTAAATTACGCCTACGCGCGGGGTACGTTATAAATATTGAAAAATTTCTCAGAGAATACGAATAATCTAACAATGCGATTATATAACGGAGAATTCGCGCGTTTTTTCGTATGCATTTCGAGCACCACGTGAATTTTTGTTGAAATATCTCGATATTGGAGCTTCTGCTGCACTGATGTTACGCAGCGGCCAGCGCTGCAAGAGTGGCAAGCTTTCCTTTTTGCTCGTGTATAACTCTCTGTACTTCGTTGCAAGATAGACAGGGTAATTGCAGTACGTCGTACGTACACCGCGTTGTACGTGTATAAAGAGCTTGTTTACCTGGCGGGCAATGGTACGGGAAGAGACCAACACGACTCTCTCGTTCTGGACGTGCACTTAGAAAATATCGCTCGAAAGCCATAAGCGTCTCAGACTATCTGCTTTAGGTACGTCGTCGCGTTCATATTAAGCGAAACGTCGGGCGCGCTTTTCATCTCGGATACACGGAGCAATTGAGAAAAGTCGGTCGACGGAACGATATAATTGCGAAACTGCGTTATTTTAATAGATACAAGTAGAATTTTTACTTTACACGAGGTAACGCAATTTCGGGGGTAATTAGCGACTTTAATTTCTCTCGCGAAAAGGATTAAAAATATATATATATATACATACAGATTTTGTCACCTATATGCGAGATGTTCCGTCTGACGGCGTCCTGAAATTCCCATCAAAGCGCTCTGTTCTTAGAAACGCGCTCCGTGTTATTTTGGAATTGTTAGACACGGTTACCTTGGTTTCTTGTTAGTCGTTTCTAACATGCATCCAGCACGAAAAGCAAATTTTTATGATTTTAATACACGGTAAGAATTATGACCTTGCTAAAATATATAAAAATTTAATTAGATACAGATCTAAAAATAATTTTACTGGATTATTAAACTATAGAGAACGTTCAAGCTGGTTGTTAGAACATCAACATTTTTTATGATTATTACTCAGTTTTGACATGCTCGAGTTTTTGACGTAATTATTTTGATGGTAAAAATTATTTTCAGATTTGCATTTCATTAAAATTTTACATATTTCTAGAAAATTGTTCTTTCCATATAAAAATTCAATTACATTCAATGTCATATATATAGCGATCATTATTTAAACAATACTGCGAAATGCTAAAAAAACGATCTTATCAAAATACTACAAATGCATTTAAGCAGCTTTTTTTGCAACTCTTAGCATTATTTAGATCCTTCCCTCTCCCCCCTTACATAATAGTTATATAATACATATTATTAAAATAATTGTTCAATATAATTTAGCCGAGCTTCGGAGTTTCTTTGAAAAAAATGAACCCTAAAATATAACTTTAACCTACTTGTGCGAAATAAAAGTAGCTGGTGGTCTTTCTAAAAGCAATTACTGGAAGCAATTTGCTCGTACTTTCAGGGCATACTGTAAATTAGCCACGGCAAGAGTGTACCGGCGTCGTATGTGACGTGCACGGTACACGTAATTTCCTCGTCGATTATGTTTCAGCAGCATAACATCGCTTCTGTCAGTTTCCTGCCCGCGCACACGGTACACGATATACGGTACACGATACACGGTATACGATATACGGTACGAGAACTGAGGTCACTTGGGCCGGTTGCGAAGAAAGGCTCCGGAAGCCCTGTGGAAAAGGGCCGGAAGTATCCTCCAGGCGGGAAGAGACCAGACCTGCGACATCGCTCAAAGGACCATTCTCTCTCTCTCTCTCTCTCTCTCTCTCTCTCTCTCTCTCTCTTCTCAAGCTCGTTACTGCCGAACCATGTCCTGAAGTATAGCACCACAAAGCGAAGTACAACTCTCGACCACACGCGGTCCGCTCGACAAGCACATCCGTAGAAGCCGCCCAGAGCACTCCGTGTGTCATCAAACATCAACGACGTCGACAATCACGACGACATCGACGACGGTCAACAACAGCGACTACCATCCAACGACTCCCATGCCAAATCCCATCGACCTTTCCAAGTTTATAGGAAGCGCGACGCACGTTCTACGAATAGCGTAAAGCAAAAGGTCGATTTGTGTGTGAAAGATGGAAAGAGGAAGAGAGAGAAAGAGAGAGAGAGAGAGAGAGAGAGAGAGAGACGATGATGAGGAAGGGAAAGAGAAAGAGGCCGCATTTATCGATACTACCGGATCCAACGATCCTTCTCAAAGAGCGTATAACGACTTTGGATATACAGAGCGTTCCGGACATTGAGTCAGAATTAAAAGAAACGGCATATACGCGGTGCTCGCGTATGAAAGCAGACGAGAGGTGAGATAAAGAGAAAGAGGAAAGAAGAATCGAGAAAGAGAGAGAAAAAGAGAGCTTGTTATGCAAAGAAACGGGGACGAAGAGGTACTCTCGTCGCGCCTGCGCCTCTCGTCGGAAAGCTCCGGCTCGTTCTCTCGGTCCTCGTCGGTCGTAGCCGTGATCCTCCGTTCCGCTGGTGTCGCCCACCTCGGGCTCAGTGAGCCGGTGTGTGAGCGCCGCGACGCCTAGAACAGCACTTTCGTCGCCGGAGTTTTCGTTGTCGTCGTCATCGTCGTCATCGTCGTCGTCATCCTCATCGTCGTTCCCATCGGCGTGGATTTGGCGACGATTCCACGTTTCCCTCTCGTCCTTGTCGTCATCATCGTCGTCGTCGTCGTTGTCGTCGTCGTCGTCGTCGTCGTCGTCGTCGTCGTCGTCGTCGTTCTCGATCGAGCGCCGTCTGTCCTCGTTCTCAGCTCGTCATCAGCTTCGAGATCATCGTTCCCATCGTCGTTCTCAACATTGTTACCGTCATCATCGTCATCATCTTCGCTGCTCTGGTGGTGCTGGCGCTATCCGGGAGGCACACTACTACCCCAAGCAGTTTCCGTGCGCGAGTCGCAGTCGCCGCGGGAAGAGAGAGACGGACGAGTGCAGTACTACCACCTCGTACCTCCCCTCCTTCTCCACCCTTGCTCCATCTGTCTCTTCTGCACCTTCGCTCTTTCTCCTCCTTCCCTCTCTCTCTCTCTCTCTCTCTCTCTCTCTCTCATTCTCTGTATATGCACGCTCTCGCCCTCTGCTATACCCCCTGCCGCCGACCGCTGCAGTTGTCATCGTTGTCGATTTCGTCGTTCTCTCTCGTTCCCACGATTACGCTTGCCCTTCGCATAACGACGCTACGTACCGTGCACCGTATATCGTCGCCGTCTTCTCCTTGGCTCCGCTTTCGGCTCACGTGTTATACTACGCTATACGAACACTCAGCATTTACGAAACAGATTTCACGTTCCGCGAGTTCTCTCGTCGTCCATCTCTCTCTTTCTCTCTCTCGATATCTCTCGACATCGAGAGACGACGACCGCGTAGCAGAGCCGAGTGCAACAACGAGCGAGAACGCGAAGGTAGAGAGGAGTGAATTTGAAGGAGCGAGAGAGAGAGAAAGAAAGAGCGGAAGACCGGGATACGCGACGCGCAGAAGAGGCCAAAGGATGGTGTAGACGCCGTGTCTGTCGCGGGACCTCCGAAGTGGACATTCGCGTAAGAAAATGTACTCGCGTGACGGTCTTTAAATCTCGCCTCGGGCGTGCATTCTCGTGTATAGAGAGGATACGAATGAGAGAGAGAGAGAGAAGCTGGGGCGCCTGTTATCGGCAGGGAGGGTGTTAGAGCGAGAGCGGGAAAACGGGAGAAAAAGAGCGAGAGAGAGAGAGAGAGAAAGGGAGGGGGGAGGCGGCTGGGGGAGGGAAACGTACGACAGAGAAGATAACGATGCTCGAATGTGATGCTATGCACGTCCGCGAGGGTTGTTCTGAACGACGGTAAACCGAATGATCATTTGATTCCTTTTGAATTGCGTGATATACCTATAATGCGCGGTGCCATGCCACGTCCCGTGGTGCGTGTCGCTGCGAGCGCGTCCCGCGGACTTTGCGCGACGGTGATCAACGGTGTCGGCGGCGTAACAGCAACCCCGAGAGTCCCGAGACGAGGCTGAGGGTATGTCCCGCCGACACGCTGCTCCCGTCCCGTCTCGGTTCAGCGCGACTCGCTCGCTCGCTCACCCATACTTATTGCGACTAGTTTTGTTCGATGTTCTGCATAATCATACTCGTCACACGCTTGCACGCAATTTACTGTTGGTGTATATTTGCTATTTGAGATGATCGATGTATGCACGTTGATGGTGTTATTGCCCGACGCCGATTTGCTATCTCTTGATACGCAATGATGATTGGCTCGCGTGCCGATTGATCGCTGTAAATTTAAAAGGATCCAAGTGCATATGAGAATTTGGAAAGGGTTAGCCTCGTGTTAAATTTTATTTTTTTTTTTAGATATAAATAAATCTCGTCTCTTAGATATTTATTCCTATCGTTTCTATTTTTATAGCACTTGAATCTTTTTTAATTTACGGTATTCATTTAGCGCCACGTTTATCACTGAATGTTGCCGTTCAATTCCAAGTTTTATGTATAATACAAAGATTGCATTCGATGTGTAACGTCGTGGGATGAGCATCAGATAGCTTTAACGTTAATGTGGTATGAATACGATCCGATGATATAATTCTGGTATCCCCCGATGTATTCTTGCAATATGAATGCATGTATCTGTATGGTTAGCTGTCATATGAAAGGAATCAAGTACCTTTATATGTTAAAACCGAGAAATTACCTCCTAGACTTGTCTCTAGAAAAAACGATGTACTGTAAGAACAATTTATATAGCAGTGCACGCTTTAATTTATCTAATCAATTCATCCATAGAATAATAATGTGTATCTACAAAAATATATTTGTGTTTATACAAAAATCGGTCATTTAAATTCTCAAGTAGAAATAGGTGTCACACATTTTGTAAGCTGAACACTTTCTCATCTGTTCGCGAATGATAAATAATAAAGACTTTTATTATCCTTAATATTATGTCGTTTATCGATTTCATTGAAACATGTAATAAAAATTTGCCATGACCTGTTGAATGCCACAAAAAGTTCCCCGTTATAACTCCAGAAAAGTTCATATTCTTCATCAATAATACGGTCGGAGAATCATAATGAAATATATCACACAGACATAAAAAAAATATGCATATAAATTCAGCACAAAAAATAAACAGAAAATAACGATTTTAATAATTAAATGTCATTCATTATAAATACACAGAAATGACAAGTCTAGTAACAATTTACTTGTTTACCTTTTTCACAATAAGAGATCATGGAGAAGATAAACAAATAATTTACTTAACTCGCCTCCCTATTGGCTTAATTGCAATGTTATTTACTACAATTTAATAACTAGAGTTTTAATGGAATTTAAAACTTACTATGTTTTTATTTTCCACTCTCTTCAATCTTTCCTATTTTTATTTCAGTCATATTGGAATGTCCTATTGGAATAAACATTTGGCTTTTTTAGCGTTAATAGCACAAAATGATTGTCGCGTCCATTTTCTAAATGTACATATTAACATACAAATAAACGAACAATAAAAATAAAATGTTGAAATGATATATCATGAGTGAAATGATATATCACATCAGTTTATCACAATTCTTTTTAGGAAGCAGAAAACTTTATCATTTATACGTATTCAAAATTTAGAAAGATGATAAGTTTCAACAATGTTCTATATACAATTCATTAATGCTAAAAGGCTGATAATATCTGAACACACATTTCACTCGCGATTTACGATGCTCCGTATTAGTCGAATAAAAGAATAACTGTTTGTGTACAAAACCATTCGTGTGCATGTAAACTTTTGTAACGTAGTGTGGCAAATTATAAGAAGCTAACAGTAGCTTAAATAATAACAAGTACAGTTTATTCCGATAAAACGTCTAGCACAGAAAAATAAGAACGTAGAAAAATAAACACTTTTACAAGTAAATGTATAACGTAGAAAAATAAGAGGATAGAAAAGTAAGTAACGAATGAGAGTTCAAAATATTTTAAAGGTCTCGTGTTCAGGCAATGACAGCTTCTTCTTGGAATTTTCAATTCCACACAGAAATTTCACACACACACACACACACACACACACACACACACACACACACACACACACACACACACACACATACACACACACACATTATATATATAGCGGGAGAGGCGTGTTGAGAGTGACTTGAGTGCCAAAATGCAGATATGAAAATAAAATAACAAAGGTGGCGTGACAAATAGAAGTTATAAGATAATACCATGGAGAGATAATCTAAAATATAATATGAGATGAATGTAAGGTGGTCATGAAAATTGCTTGATGCCTTTAATAAAACATGAGGCTAAGCGTAATGTATATCTGCAAAATGGCACTCATCTCAAATGGAGCGCGCAATGTAACCAGATATAATTTCAACGAACTCGCTGCATGCGTATGATTCATTCGGTACGTTTACATGATGTCGGGCGAAGAAAGGCGTCTATTTTCGGCGCGGATTTGGATAGCACTCGTTACGGAACGGGACGCTTTTAACGGCTCTTATGGTGTTAAAACAGGAAGCTGATACCGACGTATCACCGTTATCGTATAATATGAATTTATATGACAATGCCTTTCTATTACGGCCGACAATGGCGGCGGCGGCGACGGTGTAATATTACCAAGTCGCCCCGTTGTAATGTATAGCCATATGCACTCGGTTCTCTCTCTCCGCGGACCATAAAGCGAATAATATAGCTCGCACGCAAAATGAAATATTTCAATTGCGGGGACTCGCGTTAATTGCGCGCTCGCTCGCTCGCTCGCGCGGGCGCAGCGTTTCAATTATCGTAATGAATTACGGCGAACGCGAAAATTCCGTTGACGCAAGCGTGGACGAACGCGAATACATGGATCTCTCCTGCGATTGGTCTCGATCGATCTCAATCCAGTTATTGCGTTCGAAAGCGCGCGTGGAATATAATGAATATGTAAATATTCAACGGGGTGCACGGAGCATATTGTCGTTTGTAAATAGCGGGATGCGTGTAACAGGTGGTGTGCTCTCTGTCTCGCCCGGTGTCGTCGCTCGTCACTCTTAACAATGGCATACACAGGTCGGCGGTGGATCGCGGACGATATAGCGATGGCGAACAAAGTACGGATCCTCGATCCATCGTACACCGACGACGTCGTACATCGTATGTCGCTTTCATAGCCGTATCGTTCACTAGCGTGAATTCGTTCGTAGGTTCACTCGTGCGTAGTGCACGTGTGTCGTGTCACATGCAATAGATTTGACCACACACCGATGCACGCACGTATGTACGCGAAGCTCACGGGCGTGGAATGTGCACGGCGTGGGCAATAAAAGTAAACGGCGCATTTTCGTGACCGCTCGTTACCGCGCGATAAAATTTACGGATGCTATAAATAATTGCAACAAATATGGAGTGTCGTTTCTTCTCAAATGCTCGTAGCGCTTAATTTGTTAATAAAATTGTCGGTATTTCGAGATCATCCGGTTAAGATTGCCCTGATTATTTGTTAAGACTTCGACGAAACTCATTATAAACTCGCCCTTACAAAGAGACCTTTCCAAGCCGAAGAGAGTTATATTCGAGCTATATTTCGTCCATGAACGACTTGCCAATTTGGATACTGGAAGGTTTCTTTTAGGCATTTATTAATGAAAGATGCGAGACGTAATTAGGGACGCGAACACACTGAGAAATGCCACATTTATTAAAATTAAACAAATACATAACTTGTTTTAATAATTCATTAAACCCTTGCTAGGAATGAATCGTTCATGTTTTGAAGACAAGATTTGTGTAACTTGAACATTTTATGATGCCCGAGACGCTCGAAGGGAAATGGGAAAAGGAAATGAAACGATACTAAAACCTGGGTGCGGCTTGAAAGAGATACATTGGGCAGTAGAGAGTGCTTTCGGTTGTAATTCGATGAATCACAAAAATAAAGCTTAATACGAGTTTATATATTGTACTATTTATGTCTTGTACCATTGAGAGAAATGTTTGGTATGAGAATAATCATTTATTTTGTTGATTTATTTATATGAGACACAAAAACTTTCTTACTTTTTAATTAAAAAGTTGTATTCCAATCAAAATTCAGTTAGAATAACTAAAATTAGTTATTTACAAAAAAAAATAAATGATTATTTATACCAAACATTTCTCCCATAAATCTCCGATAAAACGAGTCGAGAGAAAGTGCGCATCGTGTTCTCCAGTTCCAAGCTCGCCTAATTACGTCATCGCGAGGAGCTTTGCGGTTCGCTTTTTGAATCACACCGTCGTGTTGACCTTCGGGCCTCTCGACGAAACGATCGGCGGCACGTGATGTGACGTGGCGATCGATATCTTTATACCGCCCCGACATGCATTGTGTGAAAGGCGTGATCTTTCGCAGGGCTCGTTCTACATCCCGCAGGCCACTGTCGACTGCAACGTAATCGTCCTACGAGCTCGTCGTCGGTCTGACCATCGCCGATCCATCATCGTACCTGCATTATCGTCCGCACTGCAAGATGAATGAACGATCTGAAGGAGAGTACGTAATTCATTCGGCGCGCTGTGAGTCGACGAGATGAAATCACGCGGTGTTATTAACCGGAAAATTCGAATCGATTCACGTCACATCGAATAATCCCGATGGTGATAGTGCACAGTTTGATAATCACGATAAGTGAGCGCGTTCTTATCGCGACATTGATGAAACACGTGTGCGAGACGCGTCTGTGATCGCGCATCGACTTGACTGGTCGCTCGGATCCACGTGTACAAGCACAAAAGCATCCTTCGAGGAACAGCTCACTCTTCAGTGACCGGTGAGTACTGCTTCATTATCAAGTGCCCTTTGTCAATGGCGTTGTCTACCTAGTTGTGGGCAAACCGACTGACACTTCTGGAGGTTCGCGAAAGATTCGGGAACCTCTCTGATGCATCTCTTTCGATCTCACGAAACAATTGGAGCGACTTTATTTACTTTTGTATTTACTTTAATGAATCAACAATTATCACTTTGTAAATTAGTGCTGTCCAAAATTTGTAATTGTAGGCATTGATTTGATGTACATCGAAGTTCGTGTTTATTGTCTTCTTTTTTTTTAATGGAGATAGAAAAAAGAAGACGTGAATGCCCAGGATTACAAATTTTGGACATAAAGTC
>Ga0157364_1005486_pt1 | contig 12922 bp, 5 predicted proteins | sample AttsexASBM2_FD_111476 | JGI IMG/M metagenome (GOLD analysis project Ga0157364, IMG submission 111476) | Fungus gardens microbial communities from leaf cutter ant in Ribeirão Preto, State of São Paulo, Brazil - Atta sexdens ASBM2 | ecosystem: Host-associated > Fungi > Mycelium > Unclassified ... | reverse complement strand
TTTTGTAATTTGTGTGTGTGTGTGTGTGTGTGTGTGTGTATGTGTGTGTGTGTGTGTGTGTGTGTGTGTGTGTGTGTGTGTGTGTGTGTGTGTGTGTGTGTGTGTGTGTGTGTTGTGTATGTTCAAGTATTTCAACATTATTTAGTTGCAACAAGTATAATTACGGAAAATATATTTGTGTGCAACATCGAGTCTAATAGCATTTTTTTTTAGGACAGTCAGTAGTGATACCTTTATACTATTTTGTGCAAGATAATTATCAATCAATTAAGGAATAATGATATTTAGCAAGTTTCATTTGTGTGTGATTTCGACACTGATAAAAGCCAAGTTGAGCGCATCCTAAGGCTTATGCGAGGAGGATCCTCGTCGTAATTGCAACATGCCGATCTCGTGAAAAACAGATATGAAAGCAAGTTGAAGATACAGCGTGTCGACGGAAAGTATAAAGCCATTGCAGCATCCAAGATCGAGTTATGTAGACCGTCGCGTCTCTTCTGTTTCTCGACCTTGGATCGCGCAGGATGCACCTCTTGTGCCAACCCGTGCATATACGTTTTTTCTTATCATATCGCGGCATCGATACGATTTTCCCTGTCGGATCGGTTCGTGGGAACAGGTTCCGCTATTTATAACCGTAATGAATCTGATAGTGATATTAAAAAAATGACTTATCAAAAAGAATCACGCTGATGTAATGAGTTAAGAGCCCTGCAGAGAATACTTGTGAATCAACAAGAGTTTTAAAATGCGCATTCACTTAAGTATCTAATGCTATCGTTAAAAAAATGTCTTCATACTCATAATATTATATTATTATATCTATAATGATTATTTCTACAACGTGCTTTTTGTTTCCTGTTTCTTGTTCTTTGCTATTTTTTACTATTTTTGCTATTTTTTTATCTTGTCTTTTCGTTTTATGTGTCCGAGATAAAAGTTAATAAACTTCGGAAGAAACAGGAAACACATTGCAAGAAATATAATTGTTGATAAAACGATTGCAAAGGGGAAAAAAACAAAAGGGAAAAAAGAAGAAACAGGAAACAAAGAGAACATTGTAGAATAGGCTTAAATATTTGCATATAATAAAAAATAAAACAATAAATTTAAGTATAATATACAAATTTAAATGACATACAAATCCATAAATCTTACAAAATTCATCGTTACACAAATTTTATTTTTAAGCGAATATTTATTTTAGTATAAAATATATAAAATATTGTTTAAAAATACATTTATTTTTACTTTGATAAAATATCAAAATATTAAATAAAACATCATATTAATTCTTACAAAATTGTTGAAACATATAAGTGACGCCAATATCTTTAATAACAATTTTATTATCTATATTATATCTGAGATAATGAGATAACGAAATAAAGAATAAAAATTTATATTTTACTCTTCTAGTGTTTATAAAAAGTGTTTATAAAAATCCATTGTGTTTATAAAAAGATGCAAAGAGTTTTGAATTATAAAAGAACGATATTACTATTTATAAGCTATATCATCTATAGCGTTTTTTTTATCAAGATCGTTTTATCAATTGTTACTAAATTATGGATGACGTTGATGACGGTCACTGCTCCAACGTGGTTCGACGAACTCGGCGTAACAGGATGCTGCAAAAATTACCAGAATCGCCTATGAAAATATGACGTAAGAGAACGTGAAAAAAAAACGAAGGCGAAAACGTTCGGCCCGTGACGGGATCGTAGTCATGACTATCAGTGATAATCAATGATGATTGCTTTCGCATGCTGTTCCATACAAGTCTCAACTTAGTAAGAATCCTATGGGAACATGCACGACGCTTGTTCATTTATTTTCTATCTATCCCATACAAAGATTCTCGAGGACGACTAGCAGCAGCAGCAACAAGTAGTTGAACTTGCCGGTTGTCGCAGCTTCCGCAGATTCTTCAGTGTTGTCTCTGCAGTCTGGATTTCTTTCGATCGATTTCTGTTGTCTCTATTTAGAATTCTCTTTAATATTCTTTTCTGCTATTACCAATGCTAATTTTTAGACATTAGCTGTACGAAGTAAATTTATATTAATATTCAGATTCTTTGATTATTTAAACATCATTATAAAGTTTTAATATCTTAAATTATTTAACTTTCTCTGTGAAGATTGAATTTAAATATAATAATAAAATAGAATTAAACTATATATTGTGAGAATAAACGAAAACTTATGTTATTTCTATTTGCAATGAATTATATATTTTCTTTGAAATTCCTTTTTATATCGGAATTATTTGAACAATCGAATCTTAAAAATCCATGTGATTATTGATTTTGTTCGAACTTTTAAAAAAAAATTATTCAAATTGTTTGTTTACAAAATGTATTTAAATTTTTTTTCAAATCTGCTTCATAAAACGATATGAAATATTTTAAGCAAAATTCATATTTTTTATATTTTATTTATAAAATATTTTATGTAATTATAGCTATTACGTAATATATATCTATTTTATGCATAATTTATATTTTGCCGCACGTTTCTTTTCTTGATACCTTCTTCTGAAACATTATGAAGGGGCACTCTGCACTTGTATATGTACGGACTGTATAAACGTCCGTACAGAAAGGGAGTACAATGGATCGTACTTCAAGGTACGTTCACCATAAATGATCTGAGGAAAAATTCCGGGGTTACGGATCTTGTGTTGGGACATATATGATCCTCGTCTCGTTGCAGATTCTCGAAGAAAGAAACGATCCATTCTGCATGAAGGATTCTGAATTAACGAGCCGTGAAATAAAGCGCGGAAGTTCAGCCTCATCCATGATTTATTCGTTCGTGAAGAAGAGCACGCGATTCACCTGTCTCCAAGACTTTTATTTTTACTTTTAGCGTATAATGGCAGCTATAATAATAATACGAACATTGCGAATGGTGATACCTTTAATTATTACTTTTCTTCCGCATTTACAGTACTTGGTTTGAGAAAATTTATCTTTATTTAGTTAAAAATTCTGAATTAAGAAAATTTGAATAACGAATAAAAAAGCCGCATCGTAAAGTACAATGCTCTCAAGCATTTTTCTGAATGAACTTTATCTGCATGCTTGTAATTACTGATAACGTGTCGATTCGATAATTTATTAATGTTCAATTAACTGCGTTTACGTTACTCGACGACTATGTAATCATAAAACTCGAAGGCAGTGATTTAAGTATACAATGACGCTAATCATTAAGAAGACCAAAAGGGTTTAGTCAGACACGCACCCCATATATGTATTTAAAAGATGGACTATCCTGTCGACATGCGAATACATAGGTACAAGTAGACGCCGATGATTTATGAGTTACGGAGATCTCAAGCCACCTTTAATATTACAAGTATTTTCGCGTGCTCGTCTTATACATATTTCTATATGATATACAGTTATTAAGCATACACAGACACATATTCGAAATTAAGTACATATATTGCACAAACTCTTAATATAATTCTTTATTTAATTTGTGCACCTCCATCGAGTTAAATATGGTAAAGTTATCACATTTACAAGTACAGTTTATTTATTCTCATATAGAATGTATAGAACCTCTGCAAAGATTAAAGAAAAATAAATGTAAATTCTGATCGTAAAGCTAAAAGTTCATTGAAAAACATTGGCGAAGTAATAGTCGAAATAGCAAATTTAAATGTAATATTAATTATGTTCGATTTTTATTCAATTATCGTCTTTATGAAACATTTTCAATGAAAACGACGATACTTGCGACTTGCGATAGCAAGTTTCCTTTGATAGCAATCAGAATGAAATTAGCAAGAGTGGTGAAAAAAAAAGGTCGATGAGAGATACATAGTACATACACGCAAAGACGAAGCGTGTCATAAAGATCGTTCCGTTTCTTTCGCGGTTTTTTAGCCGAATGTCAATGTCACGAACGAAAAAAAAGGAAGAAGAAACGTAGAGAAACAGAGGAGAGCAATGGTTCGAAGGCTTCAGTATACCGAGTACCTTAGCGGCTTATAAATAACCGGCGCGCCTCTTTGCGTCCCTTCGCGAGCGCTTTTCTTTTCCTCCTCTCTTTCTCTCGCGCAATCCGTACGTACCTCCGACGCACGAGAGTTTTTGCGTTCAGAGACCCCGTAATTCAGGTTCCCTCGCACGTACGCCATGCGCAACGCAAAGGTAATTAACGTCGGTGTTGAGAAAACCGCCGACCGTTGCGCCGATTTTGTCCGACAAAAGGAACACCGAGAATTTCGGTGTTGATTCTCCAGGTTGCTTTTTACGCGCGCGCAAGTAGCGACACGTTGTTCGACTTGCGTTGTACGAAACCGTAACACATTACTGATGCATGTGATACGAAAAGTGTTTCTTGGTATCGCGAAAAAAAGAAACGAAGAGAGAGATGCTCCCCGAGTCGGCCGGACCGGTAGTTACGGACCACACGAATTCATTAGGACGATGATTATTTATTGCCGTGGCGAAAGAAACGAGAAAACATATCTCTGTAATCTCTGTGGGTCCAAAGCCCTTATTAGAAAAATCTATCACTTGTCAAGTAATTACATCGACCGTGTATTTTTTATGTATTTTTTGTATTCTTTGTATATATATATATATATATATATATATATATATTTAAAAAGTACAATTTTGCTCAAAGTCAATAGTTGCAATTCGAACGTTTATTGATTACGCGAACAATTATGTAAATGATTATTACATGATCCATGATAAAAAATGAGTTAATAAATTAAAAATAAGATGGAGCGCTAACAAGTTAGATTTTTGTGTTAATAATGTAATCGTATAAGTTTAATTTTGCATATTTTGCAAACACATTTCAATCTGTAATAAGGCCATCTTCAATATAATGGTCGAGTTTTGATAATTTATAAAATAAGAAAAAATGAATACAATAATAACGGTTGAATCTCTTGGATATCGATTAACATTAAAAAATTGTTATAAAGCTTGTCAAAGAATAAAAATTGTATTTCTCATATGGAAAGAATGGTTTTGCTGAAATATCTAAAAATTTAGCTGAAGGCAAATCTGAAAATAATTTTGTTGTACCATCAAAATAATTATACAAAGTAATTTTGTAGGATACTCATAATGAGTAATGCTATAAAAAGTTTTGATATAACAATCAGCTTGAGAGTGTTATATAATTATTCCGATTAACAAAATTATTTTCAAATCTATATATTCACCAAATTCAGGCTTGGGTAATAAGTAGTTGAAACGTTAAAAATTAAAAAAAAGTTAAAAAGCTAATAACTTTTAATTTAACTTAATTAATTTTAAATGCATTAATTCTTAACTTAATTTAGTTTTAAACAATAATTTATTAACTTGTTTAAATTAAAAATTTTTCTATCTTTCTTAATGCTAATATTTTTTTCTATAAAGTCTTAAACATTAGAGAATTTATTTAAAAAAAGTTCAATGATTTTATGAGAGATTCTATAATAAGAGTCATACCACGGTGCCAGTTTTTGACTCACTAGATTTTGTCAATTCCCGCTTATATTTGAATCATACTAATTTTAGGTACACAAACGTTATATTTCAGCAACATAAATATAAAATGAGCCTTAAATGAAGAATTGTTGTAGAACAGTGTTGCACATCCACTCATTTTCTAAATTTTTACGTATATTTTTTGTAACAAATATCTAATCGATGTCGTAAACATGCATGAACAGTCGCATGAACGAACGTTTCAGAAATTAAAGAAAGAATTAGATAAAAATTAAAGAAAGAAATAATGCAAACATGTATCCTTCTCTCTCGCAAGATTTTGACAAAAACATCTTATTGTGTGACTCTTATTATATATAAGTAACTTACATGTGGATATAAAATTAAATTTGCCTAATAATCTATATTTGTAAGTGTTATTTAAAATAATCTCATTTTAAAAAAAATTAGGACATTCTGATCTCAAAAATCATTTTTTTCAAAATTAATTTTTTTTTAAATTTAAGTTAATTTATTCTTAATTTAATTTTTATTAAGTTAATTCTTTATTCCTTCAACTTTTAACTTAATTTTATTAATTTTATAAGCCATTAACTTTAACTTAATTTATTTAAAAAAAAAACATTAACTTACTCAATCCTGATCAAATTTTTTAGATATTTTTGCAAAACCATTCTTTCCGGGATTAGAATGGTGTCATTAGTCATCTTTTGTTTTGTTGATTGTTATGTTAAAATTCCGATACTGAAAAGATTTAATACTTCATTTATTTTTTATTTTAATAAATTGAGTTTTCAGACAGATTTAGCAGCAAATATTTTTACGAGGTACGCTTATTTGTCACTTTAATGGTCCCATGTAAAATATGTAAATGATAGCAAGACATCGAGCATTATAATACTTTTGGGACAACGAACCGCTAATCAGTATTTTCGACAGGACCACACCATAGATGTACACGGTGGCAATAATATAACTCATCTCGTTTAAAGTGTTACCCATGTCTGGTTTATCGCTATTTAACACGATATCGATCATCTTCGAGAGGAGATCAATTTAAAGAAGACTGTGAGCGAAAAAAGGGTCCATGTGGCATCGGCAAAAGAACTAGCAGGTGTAACTTGCTTTCAATATGTGTCAATAATTATGCAGCGAGAAGTCTATTCAAGATAAAAAGTACAATAGACAATTACTAGATTGATCAAAGAGAAAGGCAAGGACCAATTAGTCGAGAAATATCTTGATACGACAATGTTGTTGCGAAGATTTGAAGGAAAAATAAAATTGCTGAGTAACGTCATTTTATTTTAAGGAATCTTGATAAAATGAAACATACAATATAATTCTGCAACGTATTTCTTCTGAATTTTCAGATGTGATCACGTATTATACATTATGTGTAATATATAAGTTACGTATTTATATTATTCACAAGATTTTATGTGGTTCTGTTAAAATATTTTTCCCTACTTTTGGAATAATATTATTACATATTATCGTGATTAAAATATTTTTATGGATTGAATTTTACATTAATAGCGCAATTTATACACAAACATTTTTTAATTTGCATATTATACCGTATAGATACGTTATCCTAATTGGCACACTTTATGAAGGCCTTACTATTATGAAGGAATCATTTCAGAGAAAAAATAAACAAATCATGACAGATGCCACATTTGTATGCGCAGCTATATTTTGAGAGAGTTTTTTCAAAATTCTACAATATATTGTAAAATATTTAAAAATATTACTTTAAATTATCGCATATTTGTTTTGTAACATTTATTTGAATTATTTCAATGTGTTCATATTATATTTCAATGTGTTCATATCGCAACGATTGTTATTGTAATGCGTAGGGAAAAACGTTTTCCGCTCAAATACCGTTGGAAAATTTAGATAAGAAAGTCTCGTACTTCTAACGGATCTTACGAAAAGAAAAAAAATCTATCTACCCACACAAGGCAAAAACCGCAACCATAGTTGGTTCTAGCGGTCGCGGAATCAACCGTAAAAGTGTCACTGATCGATTCCAGAGGATGACGCTGCTCTGTTCATTTATTCCGCGCACAACGAAGCGTCCTGTTTGAAAGATTCATTCAGCATTCCCGACATTTTTTCTCGATAGCCCAACGGAATCGGCAACGCAATCCGCCCATCTCTCTATTCTTAATACCAATCTAAAGTAAGTATCATTTACATGTCAACATAAATCCACCTAGTTTGTAACTGTCAACCGATTTTTCGAATTAAAACTTAGCTGTTATTGCCGAACTTGACTACGAATCCATTCTTCAGCCTGTTTTTTGACATTCGCAATTATTTTGCCCTTGCATATTTCTTTTTTCTTTACAACCAATTACAGTTAAAACCGATAATCGCACAAGGTCATTTCTTTCCGTATTGTTCCTGCTCTCGAGTTTTCTGCGCCTCCTCAGAATCATCTTCCCGCCGTACTGTTTCCTTTGTTCAGTTCCTCGTTCGATCCATCGAATCCAAGGACGAGACTGAATCATAGCTTCGTGTCGGCTATCATTAATGGTCTATAAAATTCTGTTCATCGCACTTATGTCTTATGACCGTCACTACAAGAGGATTATCGGTATGGAACATACGATTTTTTTTTTCTAATAGTCCGAATTGTTTTCTTCGAGAAACTCTCGACATTTGCAGCCATTAAAAATCTTCTTTACCTCAGTACGATGTATGTTAGAATAAGCTGCGGCAGATGAGATGTTCAGTGGTTATAAAATGTTGAGACAATTGTACTTAGACAATCCATAAAACTTCGTAGTTAACTATAATTATATCAACCTGCCATCAGACGTAATAATATTCTATTTAAAAAGTAGTGTATTATAATGAATAATTTTAGAACAGAATATTCTAACAGGGATACTTACGGTTAAAAAATATTTTCAGAGTCATATTTAAATCATCTTATCAAATCCAGTTTGTGCACGGCGATATTATTAAAGACACGCTCATCCTTGACCCAGAAAAAGACTGGATTTCGTGATCGAAATCATTATTGCTGTTGACAGCGATACGTTCAAGATTTCACGGATCAAATTAATCGAGACATTTCTCAATAACCGTTTCGCATATATTTTTTTCGGAATTTCGGCGTCTCTTCTTTCTTATCGAGCTTTTAAATATTTATTATGTACCATAGGTATTAATATACACAATTTTTTATATTACAACTTTTTTGCATAGCAATTAATATAAGAACAGTATTATAATAATATAACAACTTTAATTATGTAATAATTATATAACAATTGTAATTATAAAAAATTATATAATTATATAATAATGACATTAATAATAACAAATAAAAGATCATTTTATTTGTTGCATGTGTCAATCGAAAATCGAGAAAATATGCATATGTATAGATATTTCTTTTACTTCTGTTACGTCAAATTTATTCAATGATGATATTCAACGTATTCAGACCGGATGTTTCCTTCGAGATTATTTAACAAACAAAGTGTAACGGCATCTTTACAAAAGAATTTAAAGAAGACATTATCATTTTCGGATATCGTAATGGAATCACATCGCTTTATATTTGCAGCAACGAGCATTAAGTAACTGTAGTATTTTTCATCATTAAAATGCAATGAGATATTATAAAGCTATTTTTTAATAATTAAAAATTTTAATAATTAAAAGTGTGATCTCGAAATGATTCATATTGTAATATTACATTTTGACATTTATAGACCGGTTAAGTGAGATTTAATCGTCGTGATTAACATTGATATGATTAATAAAGGGATTTATCATATCTTTCAATTGCAGATTCTCGTTTTCGATTATCGCTCCAAGCCGTGCTCCACTATATCTATTTTTGTAATAATTAAAATCTGAATTTGCTTCGCCATAAACCAAACTATGTATCATTTCATCTGAATGATTTATGTGCAGAAAATGTCTTGCATTGTAGACGATCTTGCATTTTAATATATAAATATTTTCTAATTTATTTCAAAATTTTTCCTTTCTCAGTCCTTTTTTTATATTTTTACAAGATATGATTTAACTTTACCATTATTATAATAAATACAAATAATTATATTTATTTGTAATAACTGTTTATAATATTATAAATACAATTATAATATTATAGATACAATTATTTTTTGTACATGTTGCATGTTTCTAAAACAAAATAATTCATTTTAAAAACACTATAGAGAGAGATACAATCTAAATTCGAATCTTTAAAACACTCTCCTAGAAAATCGAGCATTTTCAAAATTTTTTTTATGCCTCAGCATTATGGAAGTGCTAAAGGAAATTTAATTGATTGAAATCTACTGATACAATGAATTCTTGGGTAATATAGAATTACCGTTGCTTTTCAGGTGATAATGCATTTATACGCATCTATATTGCATTTTTTAATGTTGCTGCTGTGCAAATTTTCTTTACGATCATATTATTCAATGACTTGGAAGAATCTTTAACGGTACATGTGTCGATGTGATACTTCTGCTGACTCGTCAATAAACAAATACAAGTGGTGTGCAAATTAGTTGTAAAGTATGGCTCGCTTTTTGGGGATTTCCGAGCAAGAAGTGTTCAGGATTCTTTATTCGAAAGTTTCTCAAGCATTACTCGTTTACAACGCTAAATAATATTTATTTATATAAAATTATATTTATTTATATTATTATCTACGATTTATAAGAGAAGGTTTAAAAATTCTTGCATTATTATAAAGGAAAATAATTAATTAAAAAAAATTGAATTATTATAATCCAAGAATTAATTAATAGTTCATATTGAATCACTTATACTCTATTATTTAATTTTAATATTTAAACTTTAAACAGAAAAGGATTATATAAATCAAATAATTTTTTTAAATAAGTTACATTTTTATACAAATATATAATAATTGTATATTTTATGAGTTTTAATATATATTTTCGAAGAAAATGGTACTTTTATAATTACTCAGTACGACTTGACAAAATGTTTACATGTAATTTGTGCACGAATATATTCACAAGGTTCACTTATAAAAATATCCGCCAGGGGCAATAAGGAAATTCATATAATTCTCGAATCCGATTTCGGTCACGTGGGCGATTTTATGGTCGAAACACAGTTAACCGTTGAATTCTCCGTTTAACCGATATATATATATCAGGTATCTCGTGATTTCTTGAAAAAGATGATTTTTTAAATATTTATAAAGATTTTTAAGATTTGATGAATTAGGTAAATTTTAAGAACGTCAAGTGAAGCAAAATCACATTGCTAGATAACAGTTTTTATTTATAATTCGATTTGTAACATATATATTCCACATCGAATGTTAAAATGTTATAGAGTATTTTGAACAAACAAATAGGCAGTCTTAATTTGGAATATTTCAATCGTCAATAAAGAAATATTTTTAAATGGAAGAGGAAATCATTCAATTGATGAGAAGGCCGTCAAATGTAAATCGTTATATGAAATGCGAAAGTCAGTTGTAGATCAAAGTCCTTGGCCCAGGAGTCACTCACCGTGGAATTCTCTCTTTCTCTTAATGACGACCTTCTCACAAGATCATTGATCTTGATCTTGAACTTGATCCCTCATCGGTTATTTTTTGCAGATTAAGATCAATCGATAGTAGCTTATATGAATACAGATTATTGCTTACTCATAAATGTGACAAGATCGTTATCCGATCAGAAATCACGAACTTTCCGGAAACTTGTAAGCATTAATTACAATCACCGATCACATATCTTAGAATTAATAGAATAGATGTATCAAAATTAAATAAATGCAAATATAATGTTTCAAATTTATGATATTCTGTATCATTAAATGTAAAATTCAAAAATGAAATTGGATGTTTTTTATTTAATTGTTTTTTCATCTAATTTATAATTAATTAATTTATAATAAATATAAGAACTATCATGTCTATAATTGCTACATGTTGAAGGGAGTGTATTAAAGCACGAATATTTTTTTATTTATCGCATAACTTTATGTATACTGTATGTAAATCGAAACATTTAATAAACTTATCAATATGTAATATATGTTGGCTGTGCTCAAAATATAATTAAATGTTTACGTAATACGTTTTTGAAGATACGCTTTTGAAGATACCAGGTGACGTGTGTCGAATTAAGACTTCCACAGACTCAAGATGCAAAGAGATGGTCATCACGGTGAGTCACGAAAGTACGGGATGATGGATGAATATGTGGAGAGGGTGAAGAACTCTCAAATACGAATCCAGCAAGTTTCTTGTTTACGAAAAAAAGTAGGAAGTCGCGGGAAGGTTCAGAGAACCGGGCCTGATGATCAGGGTTTGATAAAACATTACGACATTTATGCTATCCTTTTTTTTTTCATACAGTGCACAGCGCTTCAAACCGCGCTGTTAAGGAGCCAGTTGTTCCGTTACAAATACTTACAGCCGAAATTCCGCTGCAATGACGCGACCAGCAAGCGCAGTTCTTTTCCTCTTTCTCTGATTGCATGGGACCAACGAAAGAACAAATATTAATTTGGTATACCAAATAAGAAAAACTCGAGATTCTTTAGTAGATAAAGATTAAATTTAAATTTAAAGAAAGTAAATTTATTTCAAGTAAAAATGTGCTTTACGAGAAAAATAGAATGCATCATGCAACAAATCTTTTATAAAATGCGTTTTTATGAAATATCATTAATAGGTTTTTATAAATAAATGGATATATTTTTATATAACTAAATTTTCTTAGTGTGCTTCTGCATTAAAAGTTAAGAAACAATATTAAACGGTCGATAATAAAGTAAAACGATAATGTATATACATCTACTTTCTTGCATATATTAATTTAAATTAAATTATCTGTAATCTATGTTATTAACATATTAATATAAATTTATATATTGATGATATTATAATTCTTTTTTAATCATTTCATGATAGTCATTTTAATCATTTCATGACTGTCAAAGTAAAAAATTATATAAAATGTCAGATTCGATGATAAATATTAACGGATAAAATCCGATATAATAAGCTCATCACGGAAAAATGTGATGAAATCACATTGAAACAATGAAAAAAATTATTTATTACAAGAGTATCTTTTTAATTCTTTAATTCTTTTCTTCCTCTCTTACTTCATACCTCATAGCGTCAATCACTTCTATTTTACGTTTCTCAGCTATGGCTCATGACGTTCAATTACATGAAATAAAATGTTACTTCCGTTACTGACAATCAACGGATATGATTGCCTTGCTATTAGCGACGGTCAATTAACTATACGTATTTTGCATTTTTTTCATTAACACGTCGACATGATTCGATTTGAATACTCTTTTTTTGTTTAAATAAACAGTTTTAATTTTGCAAGAATAATAAATGGACAATAGAAATATATTAAAAGATGTAATATTTCAAAAAAATTTTAATACATAATTATAAA
>Ga0157364_1005485_pt1 | contig 12923 bp, 12 predicted proteins | sample AttsexASBM2_FD_111476 | JGI IMG/M metagenome (GOLD analysis project Ga0157364, IMG submission 111476) | Fungus gardens microbial communities from leaf cutter ant in Ribeirão Preto, State of São Paulo, Brazil - Atta sexdens ASBM2 | ecosystem: Host-associated > Fungi > Mycelium > Unclassified ... | reverse complement strand
GTGACTGATAAACCCTAACCTGAGTTGTTCTAAAAATAGAAAATTAAAAGAAAAAAGAAAAGAAAAGTAAAATAAAAATGAAAAGGAAAAATAAAATAAAGTCCACCGTCGACAATCTTGACATCAATGTCTATGATACAAGCCTGTCTTCTATGATGGCTGCCCTTTTCACAACAAACCCCAGCAGTAGTGATACAACAAACTGGATATTCCATCTTCTATAATAAGAATACTCCTATCTGACTTGGCCTTCCATAGCAGAGTCCTACTCCTGTCAGTGTTTCACCACTGAAACATTCACTCAGGGCAATAGGAGCTATACCACTGAAACCCTGAGCATCTTCTATAGTTCTTGTTTATATATAAGACTAGTAGTTACACTGTAATTTGCTAGTCTGATAATCAATGAAGATAAAACTCTTATTGAACTTAATTTCTGGTGTTCAATGGCAACACTACAATCAGCACTCACTCTCATCTTGGACTTCTTTTATTCATCTGAAGTTGCAATCATGTGGCAGATATATAGCACAGTACATAAGCTAAAGCCAAGGTTGTTCCATAAGTTTACATCACCAAGCACAGAGTTTACACACTCTATGCATCTCTGAGCCAGCCTCGTGGACTTCCATCTCCTAGTATGAACCACACCTGACTACTTTTTGTTGTAACTGACTACAGATATCTGCTTAAAGCAAGTTCCATCCTATTTTATATCTACTAACTTGACATCTATAGACTTTGCTAGTAAATGTCAGATATGTCAAGCCTTCCTGAGTATTTGCTCCTTTTATATCTAGTTATTAGTAAACCAATTTACTAGAGATCAGAATAAGATTCTTTGGATGCTGTTCTTCTTTAGGAGTGGTTGAGCTGCCAAATGGTCTGAGAGCCTATTCTAGAAGGAGTTAAAGCTAAAATAGAAGTAGTCAGAAAACTAGAAGAGACCATATACTACCAAGGAAATTATGGGACAAAGAACTATCTAAATGAGTTCCAAACCCTAATCTCCAATACCAACTATACTGGCACTCACATTGTAGTGATCAAGTTTAGAAGAAGTCTCTAGACCACAATTCAGAACCAAATTGCTACTCTTTTTGTAGGATGCTCTGAAGACACTGATCTGACTGTGTGGTTTGATATGTAAGATGTATCAATCAAGCTTAAGAAGCAAATGAGGCCTTTTAGTCAAACCGCTAGATAACTTCAATAGTACTTCCACACATCTGTGTTCTTTTAACTTAGAGTCTGCCTACAACTCCTAACCTTCACTTATATTCTTCTATAACCACTGCATATTCATGTCATCTAACACCAACTCTTTCCCCAGGTATTCTTATGGATATCAATACTACTCAAAAACTCTGTCCCATGCTGAAAACAGTATGTTATTATTTGTAGAGATCTAAACTACCTCATTTGAGAATATCTAGTAAGGATTGATATAAGATAGCTAAATGTTAAGTAATAAGAAAAGTTAATAGAAAACCTTAATATACTCAAGGACATTAAAAATCTGTGACAATATGAGCTGGAAAATACAGACAACTCAGATAATAGATGTGAATCATTACTAGTAGAAGAATATAATGAAACTTCTAGTAAATTTCCAAACATACCTCTTTATCTATATTTTTACAAAGGTTCTCTCTTACCTATCAAATGTCCAAAATAGGAAAAGCAACTTCCTCTATACCCTACTATTAGTTCTCTGGATGTGCAAGAAACATCCCATTATCTCTGAGTTGAGCTGAACACTACAGATATCTCTATCTGAGTCTTTCTGGACTCTAGTGCAACTAGAAGTTTTATTAACAAGGAATTTGTTTAGATACATCAGATCAATATATAGAAGATCTCTTGGCCTATTACTGTATTCAATGTTAATGGGACTACTAATAATGCTAGTCAAATTTTAGAAGCAGTTGATGTGATATTGTGGTATAAAATACACTTGGAGTTGATATTGCTTGCAGTTTCCAGTCTAGACAAATAGAACTTGATACTAGAATATCCCTGGCTCAAAGATCACAATCCATAAGTTAACTAGAAGAAAGGAAAAGTAGAGATAATGTGTTGTTTTCTAAGATATGATGGCTGCAGAGACCTATAAAAGACAAGAAGGGTGGAAGAATGCACAATTGCTGCATGTTAAAGTAGACTATTTCCTTGAATCTTGAAAGAGGATGAGGAGCCAGATACAATAGTAGAGTATGAAAGATTTAGTAGAGAACTAGAAGACAGAGTATTCCTAACTTATATTCTTTTAGAAAAATCATCTACTAATATCCAAACTGTAGCTACCACTTCCCAGAGACTCTTTGGGATCTTTCAGTTGAGTACTGTAGCAGATAAAAACCTACTTCTGTTTCTCAGCTATACCCAAGATTTTGAATCTATGTTTGCAAAGAAAGAATTTGATATTCTTCTGGAACATTGTCAGTAGGATCACACTATAGAACTCATCTCTGGCTCAGAACCAAAGTCATCCAAGGTATATCCTCTCTCACCCATAGAATAGGCAGAGCTCAATGTCTTTCTCTTGGAAAATATCAAAACTGGTTATATCTATTCCTCTAAGTCATCTATAGCAGTACCTGCCTTTTGTATTACAACCCAAGACTCAGTGATAAGTCAAAAGAAGAATCTTGTATAAGGTTTATACAAGAGAACTCAATGAAGTTTCTAAGTATAATCTGTCTATATTATATACACTGGGCTTATGGTTCACACTACACTAACCTAGCCTACCCTAAATGGCATGTGTCTACCTTAAGGTCAACATATGTAACATATACTATATAACACCATTGTTCTAGGACCTTCTACAATGTTCTTTATTATATGACTATAATTTGTGATAGCATTATGTGACATGTGGCAGATGTGTGACACTATGTCATGTTGTATAACAATATGTGGTAGTCACATGTAACATTATGCTAAACAGAGTCTATTGTTCTCAACTCTAATATTACTTCTCTTCAAGGTTTCTCTCCAACTTTCTCAAATATTCCTCTTCAAACTTTCTGTCATTCTAGTTATACAACATTTTCACCATATATTTTCCTGGTAACTCTCCTCTCTTAAAATCTCTTTCTTCTACCATATTTAGCTTCTCTTGTTGTCTTACTTCAGTATTTATCCTTTCCTTAAACTTTACTACCACTTCTTTTGCATTTTCTAAATTCTCTTCTTTCTCCCAAGTATTATGTTCTGCTATAAACCCCTTCTATCTCTCTAAGTATTTTACAACTTCCCTTATTTTTCTTCTATTTAAGATTTTTTCTACTTCTCATTCCTGGTTTCCCCTCTTCTACTTTCTGTTCTCCTACCTGCTTTTTATATCACACTATCTGACTAATGTTCACAACTGGGTGAATTCTTATCAATATGGGCAGTTGTAACTTGATTACATTCATAGATACTACTTTATAAATGGTATATAGACCAACATATCAGTCTACTAATTTCTTTACTGGTTGTTTTTTTGAACACTAGATCTTTCATGCTCAACATCACCTTGTCACCCTCCTTCCATTCTTCCACTTATTTTCTCTCCCTGTCTGCCTGCTGCTTCATTTATTTCTGAGCTTTTCTCAATACTGCCTCTGCTTCTTTCTATACTTTCTTTATTCCTTCAACAAACTCTGTTGTCTTTTTCACTTTTCCTTTCCTTCTTATATCTACCCCCCATCTGTAATTCTCTCCCATAATTTGCTATAAATAGAGACACTTTTGTTGCTGAATGTATCTTATTGTTTACCACAAAATCTGCTGTTACTAACCATTCTGGCCAATCTATTTGCCTATGATCAATAAAGAACTGTAAATACTGTTTTAATTCTTGGTTCATTCTCTCTGTCTGACTGTCTGTGTGTGGGTAAAAGGATGTTGACAACTTAGTTTCAATCTTTAACATTTTGTTCAGCTTTCTTGTCAATTCTGCTACAACCTGTGGCCCTCTGTCTAATATCACACTTTCTGATAACTCATGCAACTTCCATATGTTATTTTCTAAACAACCATGCTAACCCTTCTGCTGATGTTTCTTCTACTATTGCCACAAAATAGGTTATCTTTGACAACTTATCATATACTTCTAAGATTACATTCTTCCCAGCTACCAACAGTAACTTCATAATAAGGTTTACTGTCAGATATATCTAGAGTGCCCCTAATATTTTACTCAACTTCAACTTTGATTCTTCATTCTTTGATACAAGTCACAACCATCCACATATTCCTATATTTCTCATTACTTCTAGCTACTAGTTGTTGTGGCAACCACTAGTTACAAAGACCAATGACTACGCAAGTGGTAAATCTCTTAGTATGGATATTAAGTGGGAAGTTCACAAGAGAACTTGACAAGGAATCTCTGCTAAATTAGAGTCCTATATATACAAAGTACACATGGTCCATGCTACTAATAATTATGCCTGCCCTTATGTCCATGCTACAACCTCATGTCCACCTCATTTCCTACTCAAGGCTACCATGTTGTATACATATGCCCTGATGTCACCTTTCTAGATTCTTCCACCACATTCTAGGCCTATGACATCACATCATGTGACCTGTCATATGACTGTGGTGTCATGTGCCTCTTCATCATCCAAAAGAAAAATAAAAGAAAAGAAAATTAATATAAAAGAAAATAAAAATTGTTAGTGTTCAAAGTATCTCATAACACTAGTGATTCCTTGTAACCAACTCTGTTGTCTTTCATCTTTCTCCATGTCCAGCTACTAGTACATCATGATGCAACTGGATTATTTCCACCTTCAACTCCTCATTCTTTATATTACAATTCAGATCCCTTAGAGTTGGAATGAGAATAGAACCTTAGATTGGGTTATCATGAGAGAACTTGATGGAGCTCTTAGTACAGAGCTGTCTACCTTATGTACCACAAATGGTGATCTGTGCATACACTACAACTACTCTATTCTAAAGTATTTATACTTTCTTCAAGGCTAACATGTTGTTGCTATGCTGTATGATATCATTTGTTCCAGAACCTTTTATGACCTTTTCTATGTTATGTGATTGTGTGACAGTTGTAATATCATGCTAATGCTAATCCTAGCCCAAAAATAGAAAATAAAGGAAATGAAAATGGTCATGAAAGAAGAAAAGAAAAGAATTAAAGTCTACTGTCTTTAATTCTGATACTTTAGTACATACACCTTTCTCTCTTTCAACACCAAATATTCTTCCACCTGCTATTTGTCTTCTTGTAACAATTTAACTCCCATTTTCTTCATCTCTTCCACTACTCTAACTATTTCTTCATCTTTTTCTCTAGCTATTTTTATTTTTCTAATATTTCTACTTCAGGTCCTTCTATTACTACTTCAGCTAAGCTACAAATCCATTGTTCTTTAATTAAAGTCTGATTCTCATTGTTCTTTTCTACACCTACTTTTTTCTAGTCTGGTTTCCTACTAAGTTCATCTGTCTTCTCCATTTTTGTTCCTGGTATATACTTTAAAGTGAAGTCAAATCTTAACAGATAGAGTGCCCAACAAGCTTGTCTTTTGTTCAACTTCTGTGCTTTCATAAAGTATTCTAAATTCTTGTGATCCATCCAGACCTCAAACTTGAATTTGGCACCTTTCAGCAAATGTCTTTAGTTTTCTAACACTCTTATTACCACCAACATTTCCTTGTTATGAATCTCATAGTTCCTCTCTATCTCATTGAGAGATTTTGAGAGATATACTACAGGCCTCCATTATCTGTCTTCACACTCTATAAATAATATCTCTCCATTGCATAATCTAATACATTGACTTCTATTCTTATTTTTTTGTCTAAGTCTGGTACTGCTAATACTAGTTCTTTTGTAAATCTCTCCTTCAACTTCTTAAATGCCTTTTCTTGTCTTTCCATCCAATCCCACTTCTAATACTTTTTCACCAAATTGTATAATGGTCTGGTTGTTACAACTCAAAGACTTTAGGGTCAGTCAATAAGAAGAGTTCTTGTATTAGAGTTAACACAAGAAAACTTAATAGAGTTCTTAGTACAATGTATCTACCTATATATACTAACTATCAATGATCTGTGCTTGGCTATTTATAGTCTGCCCTAAAAACCATATATCAGCTATGAGGTCAACATGTGTCATATATGTTGTATAACATCATTACTCTTGAACCTTCTATTATGTTCCATATGACTATGTAATTGTATGATTGTATGACTATAATATCACTTCTAACCCTAACCCTAGATCTAAGAATAAAGAAAATAAAAGGAAAAATAAAAATAAAAATAAAAATAAATAAAAAAGCTAGAGTCTAAACTTTGCATATCTGACACTGGTTATTGTTACAAAATCCTCAATAAGCTGCTAATAGTAGTTGGCTAGCTCCAAGAACTTCTGTATGTCTTTAAATCGTTTTGGAGTTGGCCAGTCCAATACTTCCTTCATCTTTTCTTCTTCTATCTTAATTTCTTCTAGTCTTATTACTGCTTTTACAAATACTACTTTCCTCATATTTCACTTACACTTCTCTGGTCTCACATATAAGTTATTCTCTGCTAATCATTTTACTACTTCTTCTACTACTTCATCATCATCTACTTCTTCCTCTGTTCCCACAATTACATTGTCAATGAAACTTGCTATCTCCTCAGTGTTAATCAAGTCCCAGAGGATCTTGTTCATCATCATTTGAAATATTGCTGGAGAGTTTGTGAGTCCAAAGAACATCACATTTGGTTCAAATAACTCTTTCAGAGTCATGAATGCTACCTTCCACTCATCTTCCTTCTTTATCTATACATTATTATAGCTCCATCTCAAGTCCAACTTTATAAATACTTTCTTAGTACTAATGTTCTCTACAATATCTGAAATTAAAGATAAAGGATAGTTATTCTTAATAGTCCATATGTTTAATGATCTGTAGTTCTGAACCATTCTCTTCTTACTATTTTTTTTCCTACAAAGAATACAGATACTGTTTGAGGTGACTTTGAGGGTCTAATGTACTCTTTCCTCAAATGTTCTTTGATGAACTCATGTACCTCTCCTCTTCCTTCTCTTGACAACAGATACATCTTCTCCTTCCTTGGCACAAACCCTTCCTTCATCTCTATTATATGATCCCACAACTTCTTCATTAGCATTCTTTCACTTGCTTTCTTTCCAAAGACATAGATCCATTTGTAGAACCTCTAAGAAACTAATTTCTTAGCCTCTTTTGTGGACTTTGCTACTTCCTCTTCCTCATCCCAAATTTCCCACTCCTCTGCTACCTTCTTTACTTCCATTGTCTTCTCCTTTTTAGTTTTTTCTTTTTTTCTTTCTTTCTCTTTCTTTTGCTCCTTCTCTTTCTTTTTTCCTTCTTCCTTCTTTTTTTCTTTCTCCTTTTATTTTTACCACTTCAGTTTTTCCTGCTTAATTCTCTACTATTTTTCATACTCCTCTAGACACCTTGTTATCTTCACTTTTTCTATTCTCCAATCAATCTCAGGATTGTAGCAAGCAAGCTATGGCATTTCTAAAATTACACTCTACTTTTGACTACTAATCACATCAATCTCTGTCCTCTCTCTATGTCCTTGGCAATAAATGTTGACTTCTACTATGTGCTCAATATATCCTTTCTTGTTGAAGGAACCATCAACATTTCTCACATATATTAATCTTTTTATTTTTTTCAACTTGAACTCCTACTTCCTTGCAAACTCCAAACTCATAATTAATACTATCACTCTACTATTCAACAATGTCTCTACTGTTACTTCTTCTTACATATCAATTCTCTCTAACTCAATCTTTACTGTTACTTCTCTTAGTATATTCCCATTGTTCAGGTCATAGCAGGATGTATTATCTATTATTCTACTGAGTATTGCAAACATATTATTACTAGAGTTTAGTCAAGGACTACTAGACTCTCTTCTCCATTTAAATTAGCTATATTGTTCACATTGTCCCTATATTCAAGTCTCCTTCCTCATCTTATGATTTTCCTTTTTCTACAATTTCTAGCAATATGACCAAAATCCCTACAACTATAACAATTTCTCTCTCAATCTACATCCATAGCATATGGGACACACTTAGGTACAAGCTCTGTTTATCAATTTGGGCTCACCATGACTGCATTCATTCTTTTAACCCTTTCTGTTAAAGTAGACCTTGCTATCACCTACTGTTAAGAAATCTCCTACCTTCTCAGCCAAATTTGAGGCTGTGGCATCTATTGCCATTGTGTTTCTGTATCTTATATTGATGCTGAAGGCCCCATTTCTCTCTTACTCCTCAACCTCTTCTCTTCTTGTCTGCCCTCTCTCTAATGCCTATTTAAATTCATTACTCTTTCATACTATTGTTCTATACTTCTGGGAGGTCTTTCTGCCTTCTAATTATCCTGTTCATTTCTCTTTTGAATTCTTTAATCAATAGCCTCCCTTTATATCCACTTTCTCTTGCTGTCCTCCTGAACTCTTGTACAAACTTCTCCATTGTTTTACTTTTCTGCTTTATCTTCTTTAACTTTCAATGTTTCATTATCTCTTCCACTGAATGCTTCCTTCCAATCTGCCAAAAACTTCTCTACTGTTTCATAATTCAAAAGTTCTCTTTCTAAATCTTTTATTATATTTTTCTTTCAAATGTCTGCTGACTCTCCTTACACACAGAACAAAATCCATTATATCTGAAAAATTATTTATGACTAACTATAACTATAAACTTTATAATAAAATAAATAAATAAATAACTAACTAATTAGCAAATCGATTAAATATTCTATTATTATAACTAACTATAAATAGATTAATCGATTTTCTGTTTAAAGATTTTGTTGGCATAAAACTAATTAAATAAGTAAATAAATAAATAAAATCTTTTAGTAAAATAGTTCATTTCGAAAAATATATTATGCAAAAAGATTAAGCTTTGTTTAATTTGGGAATCTTTTTCAATACTTTAGCCTGTATTTATTAATCATAAGAAAGTAATATCCTAATAACAGTTTATTTCTAGTATGGAGAGTTGGATAGAAGATTAAATAATTTGGTAAAAATAATGAAACAGGTACCTTATCTATTATACCAAATTGGAACAGATTATATAACTTATAAATTACCATTATCACCTGAACAAACACTATTTAAGTTAATAAACGAAACTGGATATAGTTTAACTAATTTTCTAGAAGATAGTACACAATTGTCAAAAAAGGATATATTAATAGGAAGAAGTGCTATCGTTGATAAACTTAAATATCTTCTAACAGAAATATCTCATGAAAAAATTGAACAAGCATTAAGCAACTCCAATGATTACAACAGAATAAATTTAAATCCTGAAGAATTAGTAAATTCTTTAAATAAAATAACAGTTGTGAAGGATGGAGTTGGTGAAGATGTTGAAGAAATTAGTGAATTAGAGTTGTTAAAAACAAAAATAGGTTTAAACACCATTAATTATTCAAATATTGAAACAATTTCAGCAAATATTACTACAGAAACTAATACCAATCCTATTACTACAGAAACTAATACCTATCCTATTAACAATAATAACAATAATAATAATAATAATAATACTACTAAAATTGATCAAGAAGATGAGGAATTAAAATGTTTATCAAGGAAATATCATCATTTATTCACCGGAGCTAGAATTAGTTTTACTTATTACTTAAATAATATTTTAATAGGCCATAACACACCAGCTGATTTGAGTTTATTGAAAGATTTTGAAACTTTTAAACCTGAATTGGATTTGGTGAACAAAAGTATTATAACATTAGGAAAAGGTTTTAGATATGGTAAATACAATATTATTATAAGAGATACAATGTTATTAGCCCCAGCACTTCAAAAGAAGTTAGCTAATATAGGGAAATTGTATAATTTTGAAAAAATAGAATTGAGTGAATTTGAAATAACTAATATGGATATTTTATTAAAAACAAAACCGAATAAATTTCAAGAATATGCTATGAAAGATTCTTTGATTACTTTAAAACATGCTCTTTGGATGGAAGGTTTCTATTTTAATATTAATGGTTTAGGAGTCCCAACAACCCTTTCCCATATAGGAAATAAATTCGTTAAGGAATATTGGAGTAGGATAGGTTATCCCGGATATCAATTGGAAGCCGCTCCTGATTATTTAATAGGTGAGGCTTCAATAATACAAACACCGCAGGGTTTAAGTAAAATTGGAGATCTTGGTTTAAAGTTGAGTCTTTATATCTCTAATTATAAAGGCAGTCGAAACGAATCATTCATGTACGGTGTAGATATTAACAACGGTAATAGTTGGTATAATTATGATTTGGTTAGTGCTTATACAACTGTATTATCAAAAGCAGGACATCCAGATTATGTAAATGGTGTGAGAATAGCTAAAGAAAACTTGCGAATAATGAAAGAAGACTACCTATTAAATAGTTATACAATTATCAAATGTAATTTCGTTTTTTCAGATGATGTTAAATACCTTTCAATTCCTATGTATGTGGATGAAAAAACTACTGTTTACCCCTTGGAGGGTGAGGGCACAGTATTGACAGGTGCTGAATATTTATTAGCAAAAAGTCAAGGGTGTCAGTTCGAAATTAAGGAGGTTTATACTATACCTTTCTTACAAACTGATGAAACTGATTTAGAAACTGGTTTCAGTGTTTTATACCTCTTTAATGATATAATAACAGATATTCAAAGAAAAAGAAGGGAACATCCTAAGGGTACTATATCTAATTTAATGTATAAGGAAATAAGAAATTCAATATATGGTTCTGTTGTTAGAGGAATGTCTGATAAAAGAAAATATGACAATAAATTAGGTAAACCTGTTAGAATGCATGCCCATTACCTAACAAATCCTATAATAGCATCTTGAATAACTGGTTATATTCGAAGTGTGATTGGTGAATGCTTACACAATATTCAATTATTGGGTGGTAAAGCAGTATCAGTAACCACTGATGGATATATTACTAATTTAAAAGATCTTGAAAATGAGATAATTACAAATCCTGTTTGTTTTGGTCATTGTTACCTATTAGAAAGTTTTAGAAAAATAAGAACATTTTTATCAGGAGATGAAACTTCTTTAGAAATAAAGAATATTAGCACAGGAATCATTAGTTGGACAACTAGAGGTCAGTTGGGTGTTGGTTCAAATTTAAGAGCAACTACAGGTTTTCAAAATTATGCTCATAGTCAAGAATATTTAATTGAGTTATTTAGTAAAACTTTAGATTTTAACAATAATAATAATAACTCTAAGGATTTAGAATATGTTCAAACTTCTTTAAGATCAGCTGTTGACATTCTAAAAACAGGTGGTCATGTAACCAGAAAATATAAAGATCAAAGATTTAGTCTTGTGTTTGATAATAGGCGAGAAATTTTAGACAATGAATTATATCAGGGAACAATAGATTATAACAATAACAACAACAATAACAACAACAATAACATTAACAACGGTGATATTAACAACAGTAATAATGATTATGATATATTTAATAATAATGTTAATACATAGAACATGGTTAATACAGATATTATTTATAATGGTAGTAGTAGTAGTAGTAGTTTAATACTGTTAAATGAAAATAATATAAACGATGCTGAAACCGATAATATCACAGTTAAAAGTATCGATGTTAATATAGTTTCATCCTTATATAAATCCATAGTTACTGAATCTAGTAAAACGCATAAAGAAAATGTTGAAAATGTTGAAAATGAAAATGAAAATGAAAATGAAAATGATAAAACAAAAAAAAACCTTAGAATTCATATGTTATTAGATAGTAAACCTTTAAGTAACCGAGTAATTTGTTTCAATCTTAGAGCCATTGCTTCAAAATTCCGAGTTAATGAATACAATAAAAGAACAAGCATCTCATCAAATAAAAGTTATAAAAATTACTTAGATACAGGCATTAGAAATTTTATTAAAGGACTTTTATGTACCCCACCCAAATATCCTGGAATTGCATTAATATTAAATAACTATTCGTTAATAATCGATTTTATCAAAAAATATGATTCTAAATACAAAATTAACAAATCTAGTTTATCAAAGTTAAAACAAAGACAAATGGTTATTAAACAAGTTCCAAAAACAAAGGAAACTGTTCTATTTGTTGAATACATGAAACGAAGATTTCCTAATTTTGACGAAACGAATTTCTTTAAAGAATAAATATTAGATGTTTATAAACCCACTTATTTTAAGTATTTCATTTTTAAGTATTTCAATTTAATATTTTAATTTAATTTAATTTTGATCTGATTTTAAACATTAATTAATTAATAAAATAAAATAAAATAATTTTTTTACAATCTAAATTTTACTATACTTAACTAAACTAAATAATACTTAACTTAAAAATCTTTTTTGATAAGTTCTGTTTTGTTGTTGTTAAAACTAGTTTATTTATTAAATAAAATAATAAGTTTCAAAATCTTTAACTTATTACTAGTGAATAATCTTTTATTTCAGTGATTAAAACTTGTAAAAAAGATAGGGGCCAAAAATAGTGGACATTTTGTATACACAATAAAAATATGTATTTGAGTTTCAATCAATCTAATAATCTAATAATTGATAAAAAGATCGCTTCATTTGGTAGTTATCATATTTTATAACTTTAGGGAGGTCGTTCGAGAATGAATAAATAAGAAAGAAAGTAAGTAATAAAGTGCTTGGGTAGAGAAATTTGACCTCCCTAACTAGCTACTTACAATGATTTTTCTAAATATATATTAGTTAGCTTAAATTTTAACTAGGGCTTTCTGGGTCATCAGTGCCAGTTCTATTAGTTAATTACTCAAAATATAATTATAAATATAAACCAAATACAAGCTTATATATATAAAGATAAATAGAAATTTAAGCATAAGAAAATCATCAGAAGACTAATCTT
>Ga0157364_1005484_pt1 | contig 12924 bp, 6 predicted proteins | sample AttsexASBM2_FD_111476 | JGI IMG/M metagenome (GOLD analysis project Ga0157364, IMG submission 111476) | Fungus gardens microbial communities from leaf cutter ant in Ribeirão Preto, State of São Paulo, Brazil - Atta sexdens ASBM2 | ecosystem: Host-associated > Fungi > Mycelium > Unclassified ... | reverse complement strand
TTTTCCATTTAATTTCATGCAAAAATAATGGTTTTCTTTTTACTAATATAAGGAGAGAGTAACAAAAGCATAAATATTTCTGCTCCCTTTACATTCGACTTCGATTTTTATTTTTGGCGAGTAATCGAACCGACTTTCAAATGTTTTACACAAATACGAAAATGTAATTAGTAGAATTTTTGTGTTATCGTCATTTTATACCGTGATTCTGATAATTAAAAAAACAGTTGTATAATAACATCTGCTAATTCAAATAGATTATAATAGATTAATTTATAGTTAAACGACAGTAAAGTTTATAGCAAAAAAGGAAGAGTTCAATAAATTATAAAAAGTTAAGCCTCTCGGAGAGAGAAAGCCACTCGTAAAGAAATATAAAGAGAGTAATAATATTTTTCGCAAACACAACTGGACTGTTCGTCGGTTAGAATTAAACTTGCAAATAATGGCTAATATTTCGTTTATTTTGCGGCGAATAATATATATACTCGGCAAGTAATATACTCAGTGAGTAATATACTCGACGAATTGTAGCGAACGTGCTCTTTGTCAGCCAACACGTCGTAAAACCGACATTTCTGGCAAAATTATTCTGTGAGCAGGATGTTTCTAACGACGAAATGCCAGATACATTCTAAAAATTGATGAACAATTGTGACGAATATCATGTAATTAAACAAATCCTAAAAGTTTTATCGTGATTATATATAAGAACATCCTTTTATAAAAATAAAAATATCTTTTTTAGCTAAAAATTAGTATTTAAAAATAAATTATATTTGCTACGTCAAAATTTGTAATAATAAATAATAAATTCATTATATGAATTTATTGATATATCATCATTGATTTTTTTTTGCAAAATAATATTATTTTATTGTAATAACAGTATACAAATATTTGTCATAAGAGAAATAATGAAAAAAATAAGAATAACAGGAATAATATTAGGTTTTATCTAATTGAGAGAATGGGATGAGTTAAATTTAAAATTATTTTTTAAAAAATTTATATAAATATTTATAAAAATATTTGTGTATAAAAGAGTCACTCACATATATATATTTTATATACTGAAGTGCACAACAATGCATTAATAACTGAATCATAATAACAATCTAATTATCGATTGTAATTTAAATGGAATCAATAAGTTAAACGTTAAACTGCTATTATGATCTAATATATTATACATCAATTGTAAATATCATATCTACTAATAATAACATCACACTCTGTCGACATGAAAGTTCACTGTATGATAGTGATATCTTTCAGAGCAGTTTCGTAGCTTATAATATACATTGTATGCATCATCAGTCGATAAACATTAAACTTTGATATTTTTATACTTTTATTGCTAGATAAAAACTGAATGTTATATACTGATGACAGGAGTCAAATAGTATATAATAAAAATTATTCGCAAAACATGTAAATTATGTCTCAATTTTTAAAACTAAAAATAAATAGATTCAATAAAAAAATTTATAGTATGGAAAATATCTTCTGTAAATAAATTTTTAATTGATTAGAATTTATTAGAACTAGCAAAATTTAATTAAAATAATTCGTTTTTAATTGTTATTTAAATTACTCATAATAGTATATGTTTTCAGAGATTTTTCATGACATTTATTGCTTATAAATGATGTATTAATTAATTTATTTTCCTTTTTCATCTCTTTTTTTTTTAAATTTATAATATCTATATTTAAATACATAGTTGAAAATAAATGTTAGTAGTTTTAGTATTAAATATCTATTTTTGCATAAAAAATTATTGATTACATGTATATTAAAAAATAATATATTTATATGATATGAGAAAAAGAGAGAGATTAAAATAATAATTCTAATAACAGATTAAAATCGCGCAATTTTTTTTTTAATCATGTATTTGAAATCATAGCTATTTTTATAAGAAACAGAAAATAAACATATATATATATATATATATCTTCAACATTTTTCTAGTTTTAGGCTGCAAGTTTGATAACTAAATATTGTAAATTATTGGTCTTACTTCGCCTTCGTCTGCGTATTAATCATTAAATATCGCAAACTAAATTGACGGATAAGTCTTTCAATTGCAATTGTCATATTCCGCAAACAACTATTCGATGTGAAAAAAGACGCGTCAGCCGTATGTAATTGATGGGAGTGAACTTACATAAACCATCATTTGCTAGCTTGGAAATCATGATGCAATGAAAACTCGATATCCTTGAAAGAAATGCATCGAGACGACGTATATCATTATCTTCTTTAACCGTTATAATGACGATAATTATCTTGTTTCGCTCCCCTTCTTTTTTTTATAATTTCATGAGAACGATAACGGCGACGACGACGAGCGAAACCAATGTGCCGGTACGGATCGTGAGATGGTATCAAAGCTATACTGACGTCATCCTTCGTCTCTTCAAAGCGTCACTAAGAAGGAAAAACTTGGAGAATATATTTTCTTGAAAGCACCATACCATGAATTCTACAAAAATATTTAATGTTCATTTGCAAGAGCAAAGGCAAAGTTAAAAATTATTTATGACATCCGAATATATTGAATGAATGATAATCATTAGTATAGTGTTAGAAATTTAAATCCTTGAAATCCCCTATAAAGATATAATGTAATATAATTTTTTATAATATAATTTTTTAAATGACTCTAGTTAGCTAATGTCTATTTATTCGAGCAATTAGATGACAAATACATTATTTTTATATATGTTTTGATGTATTTAATAGAAATTTAATTTAAGATTATAATCAAGTATATCTAGTTAAATTCACTCCATTTTTTTTTTAAATTTAATAATGAGAAACTAACTTTCATAAAAATCTAACTTTCCGTTTTAATTATAGAATCTTTAGAGTGAAAATATAAAAATTTATGTTAATTTTTTTATTTAATTACTTTTAATAAGAAAAATCCAAAATGAATTTCTAATTATTATGATTTTCTCATGAATCTTTTTAGCAATATGCAGAAATTTTCGAGCAATTGATACGGAAAGTAGGAAAAAATTACTGTGCAATTTTTGTGTTTTATCGATTTGCAAACTGACCTACATATATCAAAATAATCGTTTCGTTTTCAGCCGGCCTTGCACGTTTGCGATTTATCAACACGAAGCACGAAATATTTCTCTCTGCGTCGAGTTCTGTATATTTGACTTCTTTTTTCTTCTTTTAAGCACTCATGGAGCGCGAAAAGATGACGATGCGAGCTGTCGTCTCTTCTCTTTCCGTGGCAAATACATACATATGTTCATACTGAAACTATCGAGCATTTATTCGATGACTAGTTTTTCATTCCCGTAATAAAGAGATTAACGTCATTTCATCATGTAAAAACGAAAAATGACAGATAATATCGCGACAGATAATATTTTATCAATACATATGACATCTTTTTTTAAATATTGTATTTTTAAAGTAAAGGATCCAAAATATCTTGTTAATCAATAAATTGATTAGCTTACATTAAGATAAACTAATAAATTTATACATTTATTAATCAATACAACGTTGATCGAGCTTTAATAGAGGAAAATCGCCAATACTAATATAAATCTCGTAAAAAGACATCTCTTTGTTCCTTGGAAACTAATTATTGCACTTTATTAAGACTGATAAAAACATGATCTGTTTAGATGATTAATGAAATAAAAACTCATTTTTCATATATTTATCACTTGTTTGTATATAAAACTAATCAACTAAAAATGAATTTTACAAATACAAAAATAAAATTCTTAACATTTTTTTTGCAAATTGCTTAGTTTAAATAATAGTGATTATATTATTAAGAATATTACACCGTTTGTGACATGTTTGTTTGTGGCATGTTTTTAAAATCAATTATATTTATATTTTTTCTTTTTTATTTTTTTATAATATTGTTTTAAATATAAAATCAGAGTGCAGAGTAAATCGACGCACCTGTCTGTAAGATAAACCATAAACTGACTTAATCTTTATAGTGCTGTATTATAGCGTCAAATAGTCCTATTAATTGCTGAAAGCAATCGCGTGTTTATAGGAAGATCTGCAAAAAAAGAAATTCGCGTTACACGTTTGCGTCTTACGGAACAGTACAATAAAGGAGATATATATAAATATTATAAATCAATAAAAAAACATTTTATCGAAGTGAAAAAGTTCTAGAAGATCTTATATATATTTATTTGTAGATATTTTATACAAATCACTTCTATGAAAAATAAAAAAATAAGAATATGTAACATTATTGCTTACTGTGTCAATTTTGGGACTTATTTTGTTAGACATTCATTTTTACTTATCTTATAAAAACCTAATTATTGCAAAATTGTAAATAGTATTATAAAAATGTTGTTATATAATCTAATAGAAGATACTTTCTAGTTTTTATATATTGTATTTTTAAAGTTTTGTTTTTGACTTTTGTTTAAAAAATATTGTCTAAAAACAAAATAGGTCAGTATCGATGACCTTCCTCTGATATTTTCGTATATCTTTTGTGCGATATTTTTCAAAAATACGCAATGCATTCCCTTGCGATATACTCCAACTTCATAGCGCGTAAATGCCGTATTAGTTCGTGAAATCCATGAATTAATGCTTGTCTCGCGATGCATGTGCAAGTGATGGTCTGTCCGCCTGTTCGGTAGACAAATTTTCGATATAAATCAGATGAGAGTTCCTCCCCTCGAAGAATGAGATTCGCGACGAGGGTGGAACGAAGACGCATGATGGGGGTCCGCGTCATTGTTTCGCCGCTTTCGTGATGCGATGAATAGAACGGCCACGAATGAAGTTAATCCGTATTCATAATCGTGAGACGAGTAGTGAGAGGGAGAGGCGCTACGCAACGCGTGCGTGTATGACCTTAAAAGATCGTGCTCGGTAAGCGACGTAACGCCATTCACGCATTAATTCTCTCTTTCTTATGTCTTCCCCCTTTCCCTCATCTTCACCTGAATGCAAACGGAAACCTTTTCACGCGTACCGATTTTGTCGTCTGGTTGAAAGAAAGATCCCTCGACGAACTTTACTCTTGAATTCTCCGGGAGGAGCAAGGAAAAACGGATTTTTGAGAATTATTATCTGCATACCCAGATCGACGAGTTTTGTGTCAGGATAGAATATGCCCGTATTCATAGTCAGACCTTGTAAGCTTCCTTAAGGCTTTCTTAAATTTATCTTTAGATGAAATAACCAATGAAATAATTCGTAGAGTATCTGAAGATAAATTTAAGGAAGCCGTAAATGTAAGACTTGACTATAAATACGGGCAATAAACTATTATTATCACGAGAATTATTAAATTTTGAGGAAAAATATTCTAAAAAATAAATATCTAATCGGAGATAATATCTAAACGCAGATTATTCTTTCTTGCTACATCATGGATAGTTGGAAACAACATATATTGAATGTATTCAGAATATTTATTTGTACAAATAGATAAACAACAAAGATACTGTACTATAATGCAGTTTTGCTTGTTTAACAGTGTTAAAACAGAGTTTCAATAATTATCTGCATATTCAAATTGATGTTTTGTGGAATGGGATATAAAATTAGAATTTAATTATCACAATAATTGTTAATCTTGAGAGAAGATATTCTAGGAAAGTAATAAGATTCTATCTAATCAGAGATCTAATCAAAGATTATAGGTTGTTTTCCACTATAAGTACTTAATACTAAAGTTCTAAAGTTATGTGAGTACGCAGATAATCATTTCACTTTTTACTTATTATGTTGACAAAATTATCGTATAAAAGCACAAATCTATAATCTCACTTGTAATGTGAGTTAATAAGACATAGTAAAGCACATTAGTTTCGAGCTTGTAAATTGTAAGTAAAAACTTAAATGAATTTGACTTGTCTAAATGAAAAAGAACATGCATAACTGAGTTAAAAAAGTCAGAGATGAGAATTATTTAAGTTTGGTGTAAATGGAAAGCAACTAATATTTCTTATCGGTTTAGCCTTACGGCCGATGCTGCATTATTAACATAAACAACACGTGCGTGAATGTACTTGGAATTTTTATTTTTACGAATAAATCAACAACAAAGGCACTGAAGTACTGCATACTCTCTGTAACACGACTAGCAACTCGGTTTACATTTTAAGAACGTTCAAGATGAACTCGGCTTCTCGGATCGCCGCACTCAGCAACCGCATAAACATTGACTTGCAGCTGCGTCTTATAATCCTTTCTTCGTAATCTCGTAACAGTATCATCTACTAAATATATATTTCGACCTCTCTACTTGACTCCTCTCATCGTAAGATTTTCCGTTATCCAACAGGATCATTTATTCAAAACGAAAGAGCTTTTTTGTATGAGGTTGAATCATATTATTCTTGATCGAAATTTTAAAAGAACAGTTAAATTAAAAATATTACAAACATGCAATCTGCTATTCCTTTCATACTCTGCATGAGAAAAATTGTTTTCTCATCAACTGCCATAATAATCGCGCACGTTGTTTCAAAGATATGCCACTTTATGCATAACCGTCGACTGTCCGCTTTTAATTAGCAGGTATCGCACGCGAGAGCGATTTCAATCTGTAACTTGGGGGGATATTCCAAATGGCCTTGCACTACAGAGGGACAGACAGTGTTGTGTTCGTGTATCTGTGAACCGATTATACTACGGCTTGAATGGCACAATGGTAGCTGTTCGTGTCTCGAATTAACACCAACTGATCGAACCAAGAAAAGTGAAAACACTGTTTGAAATGATATATATACTGGAAAAAGAATGTACTAAATTTTAATAAATATTCGTTTGAATAGTACTAATGAAATATTTATACTAAATATAAATACATATATTTATTTGGCACAAAAACGATTAATTTAATTTAAGTATTATTTATTTTTTTATTGAATAAATATTTATTTACCGTGTAAATGTAGTATTATTTAAATAAATATTTATTAAAATTTAATAGTGTTTTTTTCAGTAAGGAATTAACCGCACGTTTTCCACTCGTATTTTTTATTTTTTGACGCAAGTTATTCCCGCGTACGAATTCGGGCATGTCATTTAGCGTTTGCAAACATTTTATAATCCGGATTATGTAATCGATGTCGGAAAGCAGAAAAAGGGAAAAGCGTCTGTGATAATGGAATAATCCATTACTTGTCGTACAGTCGACAGAAACATTTGCTGCGACTATTTTTATCATCTTTCTTTATCGGATAGGCCCATTGCGATGGGCAAGATAGATCATCCGTTTTTGTTCGTATATACTTTGATGCATCACCGTCTCGATAACCGTAGATAACGGTTTATTGTTGCATCACGGATACCAATAATCCGATTTAATCTCAGTTTCATCGTACGATGCAAGCGATATCGAATGTAGCATGCAACACACGTGGAGTAAATAAAACGACTCCGCAAGATATCCCAGGCAAAGGCGATTGACCGGCGACGAGTGCAATAAACTGCAGCCTGTTTATCTTCCGTTATAGCTGCTCATAGAAAATCCCGAAACAGAACCACGAAATGTCGTGCGTTCAAGTATGAGTATGAGAAAAATGGAAACTATGAGGAAAAAAAATAAAGAAAGATATCGCTTGTTTTGTGAAGTGTAAGATTGACTAGACTCGATAAAGTAGTGCTTGATAAAGATCAAAAACGATGAATTTTATCTTCGTTCACAGCCATTTAATTAATTTCCTCTTTTTTTATCGGCGTTTGCATATTTTATATTTGAAAGTACAGGAACTGCATTATTTATGCGTAATATTTTTGTGAAGCTCTAAATAAGATGATGTGTTAGAGTGTTGCGTAATTGTCTAGAGCAGAAATTCTCAAAATATGAATGGTGAGTCCCACTAGATAGTTCACGAAACGACTGGTAGAAAATTAGAATGTTAAATTACACTTCGTTGCGTAGTTGTATAAACTTGAGATCGCGCGTCTTTTCACGACTACGTACATACATATGTGAAGTTGGATGTTCAAAGATAATAGGAATTAAAACCAAATTTCGAAATAAATTATAATTATCAAATTTCTTGCGTCTAAAAATGACTCGAATTATATCAAAGTTGATATCAACAAAAATAGGGGATAAAAGTATTCTTCACATATCTAATTATGTATTTAAAAGAAGTAGATTTTTTAAATTGTATTTAAAATTATAATAATATAAATAGTAGTAATATAAATTAATAATACAGTAGTAATATAGTAGAAATAAAATGATACAAATAAGGTCATTTAAATAATTAATTTATTTATTCTTCCCGCTTTTCCATATTTACTAAAATTAACTAAATTATAGATGTTTACCATTTTAAAAAGTGGATCGTGATCTATACAAACTCTGGAAAACTCTGGAGAAACAGAAAACAATCTGGTATTATCCTCGTAGAGGATCTTTTTAGAATGTATTTTTTATTATTTTATTATCTTTTTAGAATGTATTTTTATTTATTAGGAAAAAGTTCGTGGCATTTTTCCCATTAGATGGCATTAAAAAAACGCCACGAACTTTTTCCCACACCTAATAATTATGCATTCTCTTTGCCTCGAAAATGCATAATAATCATATAAAAAATAAGTTCTAGAAAAAAACGGAAACAAATTTAGAGATTTTTGTAATCCGTACAGATAATTTTTACATTACGGTATAACAATTGTTTTAAATTTAAATATATAGGTTTTTTATAGATAATACTTTAAAGGTCCAAACAAGCATGATTATAAAAGTTAGATCTCTGCATTTAGTGAAATGGAATTCGCTATATTATATCAGCATTTACTTAATATTATCTGTTTTAAAAAAACTTTGTTGCAAAAAATAAAAAAGAGTAGATACAAGAAAAATTTAGAGGTACTCTCTCTACATAGACAATTTCAACGCTGTAATGCAACAACCGTACATGTTTGAACAATTGGATGCTGGGAAGTAGTTAGAAAACCCATTTCCAGAAAGCACTTCACTAATTCGATTTGACTGTAAATGCGAAATAAATCTATTTTTAGCACTCTCTCTCTCTCTCTCTCTCTCTCTCTCTCTCTCTCTCTCTATATATATATATATATATATATATATATATATATATAATATCTAGAATCCAATAAAATTGTGTTACTGCGAGGATTACTCATGGACGGAAGAATAGCGGGACGTATAAAATTTCTGAGTATCGAAAGTTGCAATAAAAGTCATGCACCCCATGAATTATTCTCCCTTATGGCCAACGATATGCTTTATACGAATGTGTTCCCACAGTTGATGCGCAATCGCATCGTGAAAAAGTTTAGGACATTTTCATATAATACTTTTTTTTAGTAATCAACCTATGAAATAATAAAATTATGTATTGAATATCGCGCAAATTTAAATAGACAATATCTTTAATAATTTTCACGCTTATGAAAAAATCAAACATCATCGATCAACGAAAAGACATACGTCAGAAATTTTTCGGTGACGCATCTGCTTTTCGTCGCTAGTGTCGTCGATCAACCGAAATCTAATCGAGGGGAAAGCCGCCCCACGAGGTTCTCATATAGGCCCCATGGCGTTAGAAGGCGTGCATATTCGGGACATTATGCGAGGATGTATCCCTGAAACCGCGTAGATTGGCAACGTTGTTCGACCCACGAAATTACATCAGTAATCCCCAAACGCCATCTCGCCTGTGGCATTTACATAAAAATAATTAAACATCTTTCCCTCAATGACAACTCAATATCATTATAAAATGAAAGATAATTATAAATTTCTCATACGAATACGTCTACTTGAATTATTTTAGAGAATTATAATAAGATATTGTATTTTTGAAAGTTAAAACATTCACCGAAATAAAGTCTGCTAAAATGATTTACTTAAACTGTTCCATTATTAACAATAAAATCAATTATTATATTTATACGTCTGCAAATAATTATTTTATATATTTAAAAAGTAAATTAAAGCATTTAATTAAGTAACATATGAGATTATGCAGGCAAAGAATTGTTAAGCATCACTATATATTTATTGTTGCGAGCCTCCAAACACTATTTGAATTTTATGATATACGCCAAGTATTTTTATGATGACGACCAATGAATACCTACGATCGATTTTCAAAGCACTCCGATAAGGAAGCACCGCGTTTGACGTTTTATTTGGTCTCCCTTGTCCCAGTCGTCATTAGCTCCGTCCTATTACGAGAAAGACTGGTTAGATTGAAGCCCTCTCGACTATGTCATCGAGATAAAAAGCAAGAACAAAGATATAAAGAAGACATTGTGCCTTTTAAATTGAGACTAACTTTCTCTTTGTGATTTCTAAAGATAATCAAAGAAAGTAGTACTTTTACTTATTTATGTATACACACATACACACACATATATATATATATATATATATATATATATGTATAAAATGCATAAATTATATTTTGAAACAGAATCTGACTTATTACAGAGAATAATTATTTTTTTTCTTTACAATACCGACCTTAGTAAGAATAAATACAGATATAAATTTCATATAAAATTAATTAATATAATAATTAATATAATAATTAATTAATATAATAATTGCTGATTTGTAAAAAAAATAAAATATACATATACAAATAGATTTAAAATCCTATTTTGCAATTAATATGCAAATAACATGCATATCTCATCGTAAAGAATTAAGAAAAGATAGATTGTAGAACGAATAAAGGAAATGAAGCAAATAAAGAGAGACGATGAGAAGGGTACGTGAAAGAAATAGCAAGCAGTTTTCTAGGAATCGAGAACAGGAGTGAGATCGACACCAGATCCGCTCTCGAGAAGATACCGGGGCTCTCGGGGTTTGCGCAATAGAACAGCGTAAGGGGTTCCACGCACCCCGCATACACGCGCTTAACGTGTACGGGGTGCGCAAGAACATCCATCAAGACCAGCATGGCGCACCGCGAGCACGATACGCAGCTGCTGATCTCCGCTCTTCCGTGTCGAAGCTCCGACACGCTTTCTGGACAGGCAGGCAGTGGGTCTCAGCGGGATCTAAGAGGGTAGATGTTTGCACGGGAATAAGGGTAACCTCGAAGACGAAGGATAAAAGGGGGGCCCATGATCGACTCCAGCTCGACTATAACTCGGCGATAACTTTATACTGCGAGATTCAGCTTAAATTAAGCAAGTAGTTATTATTAAATTTATTAAAAAACAAGTGATGCGAAGCAATGTTTAAGATCTCCTTGGAATAGAAAATTCAATCCTGATATTTTTATATAAAACGTATTTTTTTAACAGAAAAAAATTATTATTTAATATATTTTATATAACAATAAATTTGTAAAACAGATTAAGAAAACTCGCAAAACCTTTTTCATGTATTATTTAAAGTTCTTCCATTTAATGCCTTTTTAAAATAGAGAAATAAATCATTAAGAAATATTTATATTACAAGAATAATTAAGTTTTATTAAACATGTTGTTTTATTATTAAAAATATTTTTAAACGTCAAACAATAAATATATCTAATGTTATTGTATAAATATTTGTCATTTCCTTCAAAGTTTATGTGTCAAATTTGCATAATTTTCGCTGTGTCGATAATGATTACATTAACGAATTTTACGACAGCAATTAATGTACAATAAACGGATATTGAAAGACGATTGCGAACGATGGAAACGATCAGGTCTAGTGTCGTCGAGATTGAAAACCGGATACTCTTTTCTTTCCGCCGCATAAATCACGTACATTTATGTACAAGCTTTACGACTTTTGCATCGCGAGGCATGCATATTGCCTTCCCTTTTACGCTCGTCCGCGATGCAGCGTGGATATTTCAACCGTCGTTCTCACAGCTCGCAGTCGAGATCTTTGTCGGATACTTAAACTTTGATATTTCCATGAATTTTTTAGCACGCCATGAATAAACGTACTGTCGCGTATTCACCACGGTGAACGTTTGTGCGTCGCGATTGCGTATTCGGGCAAATCTCGCGGCTGTCGACACATGGTAAACTTTGCTGCAAGCTGTTACAGCGCGTTGTAACGCGGAGACAATCGAACGGTTGGATACACTGAAATCTCGAATGTCATGCACCTCAACGTTTTAGTCTCGCACGTACATTATAAACGACAAATATATGATAACGTGACAGATGGAAGAAGAAAGATTTTACCGTTAATATTGTCCAACAGATAATAGCTTTAATTTTTTAAAATTAATTACCATAATAATAATAATAATAATAATAATAGTATGTAATTCACTTTGCACAATCAAAAAATATAAAATTATATGTAATTATTGATGTTTTTTTTATACATATATTACTGCTATTTATTAAATAATAAAATATATAGTTTTATCTTATTTTCCGTGATGAAAGAGATTTCTTTGTTATTTTAATCTGCAGTGATTTAAAAAAGGTAGTTAAAGCGTAAGCTATTAGTACGATAAAGTTAAAAGTGTGGCACTGCTTTCATCAGAGCGCGGTAATTAGAAACTTGGATGTTGGATAGTCACGCGAAAACACATATCATACCAGTTTGAGCTACGTTCTTTGTGTACGATGTCTAATAATAATCTCATATCTGTTCATCATCTAAAGGGTGCACTGTGCACGTGTCTCCATAGCTGTTTCAATGTCGTGATCGTAGATAAAAGTAGAAACGATCGCGAAAAACTAGCATACACGTTCACTTAGTAATAGTTCTTCAACCCAATGTGCCTACGATCATAATTTTCTTTTAGGTTTCTCTGCCTTTATTTTCAATATCTAGCAGTTTTAATGTTGCAATAATGATGTATGAGAAAGAATAGAGAAGAACTTATGTAATTCAGACATTACCTGCATTACGTCAAATAAGTTTACCAAAGCTCTTGAAAAATTCGTTAAATTGAAGTTTAGTATTCCTCCTTATTATGTTTTGTACGTTCTTAATAT
>Ga0157364_1005483_pt1 | contig 12924 bp, 7 predicted proteins | sample AttsexASBM2_FD_111476 | JGI IMG/M metagenome (GOLD analysis project Ga0157364, IMG submission 111476) | Fungus gardens microbial communities from leaf cutter ant in Ribeirão Preto, State of São Paulo, Brazil - Atta sexdens ASBM2 | ecosystem: Host-associated > Fungi > Mycelium > Unclassified ... | reverse complement strand
AACTTGTGCACAATCCATAATGCATAAAAAACCAATCAATTAGTCTTTTATTTTTATGGAAATAAAGGAAATGAAGGACTTTGATTAAAGAATTAATTTTTTCAAAACTCGTGTGTTCTTATCTTTATAGAACTCTCTGAAGATGCACACAATGCAATAAATTTAAATAAGACAAATTACATTTGTTTTCCTTTAATTTATTGCATCAATATATACCAATTCAAAAAGTTCATCAATGAAGAACAAATAAACAAAATTTAAAATATAAATAATACCCACTTGTTATCCTCGCTCCAAGGTGCCATACACTGATCGCCGACTTTCCATTTATTGGCCAGAACTGCAAGCAAAATAGGATCTTTAGCATCCATGCCATTGGCTTGTCTTTTTTCCTGCTGTTGTGACTTAATTAAATCATGTGTCAGCTTTATTACTTCCTTCAGATCGAATTTCAGCTTTATCAACTCTTCATTATTCGGATCTGTCGTGAGAGCCGCTTCCACCTGAAATACAAAAAAGGATAAGGAGTTAGTCCATCGTGAGGACATTGTAAGTGGATAAACAAGAGTAAGTTGTCATATCCAATCGATTGTTACGCGAGGTTAAGAGAGGAAAAACAAGGCTAAACACCTGCTGAAGCTGCAACTTGTAGTTCTGTAAGTCATCCATGATGCTCGTCTTATCTCAGAAATGGATTATCCAAAGCCACAGCGCGGTACAAGAACTCGGTCTCCTCTTTTCGCTTGACTCAGAACTGTTACGAAAATAAAGTATTATTAGTAATCACTCGCGATAACTCCAATTCATTCCAGTCTACTACAGTTGACAAGCGTAAAGCAAGCAATGCTGCCAATGTAACTGTGTTGACTTTCTCGTTTGCAGGACTACGATGCGAAGAATAAACTATTCGAAGAAGATTTGATGAATAAGAACAAACTACGAAGAGACAAAAGCTTATTGTTTCTGTTCGAGAAATTCGGAATTGCTATTGCTTAGAAACGTACAAAACATGTCGACGTGAGAAGCATCAATCATAAAGTTAGTTGAAGTAATAACTATACTTGTAAGATGGCGACACAATTACTTGAAATAGTAGAGCTCTCGAGAGTTTGATTTTATCACTTTTAAAATTTTGTTTTTATTATGTAGTATGTAAACATCACAATAAGCATCATTTAATCAATGCATATGCAAAAAGTTATTCGATATTGTCATTTTTTTTTTATTATAATGAAATAATAATTGCAAAAAAATATGCCAACATCACACGGTATTCCTAAGCGGTCATCCATCCAAGTACTAACCGTGCCCAACGTTGTTTGACTTCAGTGATCGGACGAGAACTGGTATTTTAAACATGGTATGGAAGTTGGCTAAAAATTTATTCACATATTAATTAGAAGAGTATTTAATTGAAAGAAAGCTTTATAATTATAAAATTTTATAATTATAAAATTTTTAGTCTTGTTTTTTTAACTGAAAATGCACAAAAAATCAATAAAAAAATCAAAATAACTTTATTTTTATTCTTAATTAAAAAAAATTTTTATTCTTAAATAAAAAGTTGATAAATAATTAAATTTTCTAACAAAAAAATCATCTTTTGATTGTCATGACGTCAAAATAAAAGGTTTATTTGCGTTTGCATTTTTTTCATTCAGTATCTTCGCTTTCTCTTTTTTCAAAGCCTAAATATATATTTCATTTCTAATTAAAAAATTTTTGAAGATTTTAAGCAACGTCAACAGACCTAAAGTTATTTTTTTATTCTTACACTAGACTGCATTAGAATTTTTTTTTGTTTTCATCAAATATTAAATATATATTAAGAATCTTATTATAACAATTGTAAAATTTCTTTTTCTATTGAACTCTCTTTTAACTTCTTTTTGTAATGTGGCATCTGTTATTTTGAAGGTCAATATGACAGATGTTTTGTTGATGCATATTAATAACGAATTCGATTAGAAGCATTTAAGGCCGTTGTATACTTATTTAATCTGTATAAAAATAAAACGCAAGTAGGTATCATAAATATAGGTGAATTTGAACAAGTGTGAGACAGCATGTATTATTTATTGTTAAATTTAATCGTGGTTCATCCATAATTGAATTTAACAAAAATACATGCTATCCCATACTTGTTCCCAAGTCATCTACACTTGTTCCAAGTTACTTATACATTTACGGTATTTCGAGTTATGAAATACAAATTTTATTTAACAGCACAATAAAATGTATCGAGGATTTCATCAATTTTATAGTTTAATCCTTTTTTTTTATGTTTGTATTATATACATATTTTTATGTCAATTTATGCACAACAGCTTTAATATTATTTAATATGCATCAGTATACATTCAATTGAAATTCGTTATAAGGTTCTTGAATCGCCTTGATTGGACAAAGGCTTTATGCACCTATTAGGCTTAATTTTTTTAACTGAATTTTTGCTCTTTTCTCTCCAAGAGAAAAGAAAAAAAAAAGATGAACTGATGCAAAAGTTCAGCCAAAAAGAACAAGCTTATTATTTCTTGTTTAGTGTAGAAATCTCAGCCAATCAGACAAATTCATTAGACCAATAGTAGAGCCGAGTAATTTGAGATTTTTGCCTATCTTAATAGCGTTTTCGAGCGGATTTGCTCCCATTTAGGTTGGATAATGTTCTACTATTGGTTGACATTACATATTTCACCAATAGGAGATCATACAATGTCATTAATTCAACCTAGGTTGGTGTAAATCCGCTCGGGTCGAATATGCTATAAATTATATTGGTTGACCGTTGAAGTTGTGTGATTCCTACACCTTTACACTTAAAAAAAGGGCAGCATTTAAGCTGATTTAAGCACAGTACTGTACTACGTCATAAAGATCGTAAGTTTCTTTTACAGCTGTTCAATATGTTTTGACAAAGATGTTATTATCATGCAAATGTATATATTATGTAACACTATTGGTAATACAGAGTCTCGTGATGACGCTGATGACAGTCTAAAATGGTCTAAACCTTTTAATAAGAGTGTCATATATACTGTAATTTGTGCGCTGTCTTAGGGTTAGAAAGTTTCAGTCATGGCATACCCGGTAATTCTAAATAACAATTGTGACGATTATATTTGCACGCAGTGACAATATGACGATGCACGCTTTATTCTATCATTTCAGTTTATTATAAATCTCCGGATCGCCTGATTCGCGCACGTTAAGTTAATATAATTAGCTCTGACGTATAGACGAGAAGTTGGCGTCTGATTTCGTTTACAGCTTGTACGACTTTACGATTTTCCTCTATTGTATTTATCTTATCCATTCCTTCAAGAGCGCAATGTACGGCTCCACTGATCCAGGATCAGAAATAAATCCAGACGTACAACGATGGTTCTCCACAGTGGACAGGGATGGAAGTGGACGAATAACTGCTACAGAATTGCAGTCTGCATTGGCCAACGGTCAAGGGGGTACTTTCTCAGACATAGCATGCAAATTAATGATCGGTATGTTTATAGGTCTTGTATAACAAAGAAAATATAATATATTGAATTTTGAGTTCCTTTCACAAGTTATAAAAAATATCAGTAATATTAATTTTATTTTCTTTGCAGGCATGTTTGACAAAGAAAATGATGGTACTATAAACATCACAGAATTTCAAGCTCTTTACAATTACATAAATGCTTGGCTCGGCGTATTTCGTGGCTTTGATCATGATAATTCGGGTAGTATACAAGAGAGTGAATTAAGCGCAGCCCTAACACAAATGGGCTACAAGCTTAGTCCAGAATTTATTCAATTCCTCATAAAAAAGAGTGATGTTCGTGGTCATCAGTCCATTACCGTCGACCAATTTATAGTATTGTGTGTTCAAATACAGAGATTTACAGGTAATTAAAAATATTTATGTAGAAGCAATAGAATTGTATAATTTATTATTTATTGATTTATTTAGAAATTTGATATTGTAAACATCCGTACATGCAATAGTTGACAATATAATTTAAGTACATTTGTTTATTAAAATATATTAAAGTCTAGAAAGGCTTTGAAGCATTTGATTGACAATAAAAATAAGAAAAAAGAATTTTATAAATTGATCAATAGAAGAATTGATCAATAGAAGAATGCAATTTGTAGCATTGTTGACCATACTTTGTGTTACAGAGGCATTTAGGACAAGAGATATGCAACAAACTGGATCAATCACTATTGGATTTGAAGACTTTCTAGGAGTAGCTCTTAGTTGCAGCATATAACATCTTCATATTTTGATAATAATATAATTAAATTATTTTTATGTATCTATGTATGCCGAAAAAGTTATTATTTAGGTTTATAAGCTCAGGGGCTATATTCTATTTTTCTGTCTTAGAAGATAATGTAAAATGGAGGTTTATATGTATAAGTACTTGGGCTTTTTTAAGATTTAAGATATTTATTTATACTTTTTTTTTGTTCTTCGCCTAAGCTTTGCCGCTTCAATTAATTTTAACGATATTTTTAAAGTAAAATAAGATTATTGATAAATATAAGAAACGCTAAAAAATTATGCTACCGATTGTGATGTAATACAGAGTACCTCAAATGACAATGAAACGGTTTTACTTTTACATTCATATACGTTAATAATAATACTTAATGAAATGTTTAAATAAAAATGAATATCACATGACAAAAACACAAGGTACATTAAATCCAGCAATATCCTATAGCTTTTGTATATTTACATATGATAAAAGAAAAATAGTTCATAATATTTTTATTTAAGTGACTCTTATACCATCGAATGTTCACATGTGTTTATATAATAATTACTATCTTTAAGGATACAGATGTGAAGCTCTATCTGGAAGGATGCTTGAAATAAACAAGAATTTTCTTTATACAGATACTTTGAGAATACAGATGTTTTAAATTTACGAGACTACAAAATCATATTACTCCACATGAAACAAGCCCGAGAAAGAATTCAAGAGTTTGAACGATTACAAAAAGCGCGGCATCTTCTAGATGCCATATCATTATTAAACGATTTGCTTGCTAATGGTTCTGAAATAGAAATACTATCGCTTGCTGAAATAATAGTGAGAAGATTAAAAAAGTTAGGTGTGACAAATACAATGGCAGATAAAGAAAACGGTACGAACTCGATAAATATGAATTTTCTTTACAACGTATAATAGAATAAATTTTATACAGAAAACTTATATGTATTATATTCTTTTTGTAGAATATTGGTATAAAAATACGAGATTATCAGCTTCGAGATTTACACATAGTGGTATTTATCACTGTTGTACATTTTGCTCCAGTGGTGGAAAGAAAGAAATTATTTGTGGCTGCAAAGGCACCATGCCTGGTAAGGATTATAATTCAAAAATTAAATTTTTAAATAGAACTACGGAATATGTATTAAACATAAAAACAAATTTTTTTATGATATTAATTCCATAGTATTGTAATACACTTACAAAAAAGAACACTTTTTAATAGGCCCTATTCACAATTTAGACATTTAGAAGCAATTAGATAAAAGATAAATTAATTTTTATAAAGGTGGTTACAAAGGTTGTGGCCATGGACATATTGGACATCCAGGTTTTAACCATTGGTCTTGCTGTGGATCTATATTACGTAATGGACGTTGCTTAATTATACGAAAAACTATACATCAACTTATATTGTAAGTCTTAATAAATTAATAAATATATCTTTGTGTAATATAATTTAGAATATAATTTAGATATTCCAGTTTAAAATGAAACATTAATTACGTCTTGATTTTTTAAAATATAAAAATATTGTTTTAAGAGATTAAATATATTTATATGTTTGATCAATTGAGATTTGGATTTATAAGTTTTGAAACAATTTCGTATACAATTGCAGTTTTTTTTAATGAGAAATTTCTGATTAAAAGTTGTAAAAAACTTTTGTTTTTTATTTCTGCATTAGACTGTATTAGAATTCTCTTTCTCGCTGTCGCAAATACAAAACATATATATTTCCCACTTTAAGTTCCAAAAGTGTACATTAGTTTAGCCATAAAAAACAGACTTTTTATTTCAAACAAAAAAGGTAAAAATTATTAATATTTAAATCCTATCCTGCAACAGCTTATATTGATCAATAAACTTAATAATTTAAATCATGCAGTAATACTTAATAAAGTAACGATGATTATTGAACATCTCTGTTCGAAAAAGACAGAAAAGTAAGAAGGATAGAGAAAATATGGAATTTATATTATGCTTCTCTTACCTTAATTTTATCGCTGTTTAAACGAAATATATGTAACAATATATATAAATTAATATCAATTAATTTCATACAAACACACACACACACACAAAATATATATATATACATATATATAAATTAATATACATATATAAATTCATTTGTTAATTTGTATATATAGATATTTTTTATATATTTTTTTGTCAATATATTTACATATATATATATATATATGTAAATATATTGACAAAAAAATATATAAAAAATATCTATATATACAAATTAACAAATGAATTTATATATGTATATTAATTTATATATATGTATATATATATATTTTGTGTGTGTGTGTGTGTTTGTATGAAATTAATTGATATTAATTTATATATATTGTTACATATATTTCGTTTAAACAGCGATAAAATTAAGGTAAGAGAAGCATAATATAAATTCCATATTTTCTCTATCCTTCTTACTTTTCTGTCTTTTTCGAACAGAGATGTTCAATAATCATCGTTACTTTATTAAGTATTACTGCATGATTTAAATTATTAAGTTTATTGATCAATATAAGCTGTTGCAGGATAGGATTTAAATATTAATAATTTTTACCTTTTTTGTTTGAAATAAAAAGTCTGTTTTTTATGGCTAAACTAATGTACACTTTTGGAACTTAAAGTGGGAAATATATATGTTTTGTATTTGCGACAGCGAGAAAGAGAATTCTAATACAGTCTAATGCAGAAATAAAAAACAAAAGTTTTTTACAACTTTTAATCAGAAATTTCTCATTAAAAAAAACTGCAATTGTATACGAAATTGTTTCAAAACTTATAAATCCAAATCTCAATTGATCAAACATATAAATATATTTAATCTCTTAAAACAATATTTTTATATTTTAAAAAATCAAGACGTAATTAATGTTTCATTTTAAACTGGAATATCTAAATTATATTCTAAATTATATTACACAAAGATATATTTATTAATTTATTAAGACTTACAATATAAGTTGATGTATAGTTTTTCGTATAATTAAGCAACGTCCATTACGTAATATAGATCCACAGCAAGACCAATGGTTAAAACCTGGATGTCCAATATGTCCATGGCCACAACCTTTGTAACCACCTTTATAAAAATTAATTTATCTTTTATCTAATTGCTTCTAAATGTCTAAATTGTGAATAGGGCCTATTAAAAAGTGTTCTTTTTTGTAAGTGTATTACAATACTATGGAATTAATATCATAAAAAAATTTGTTTTTATGTTTAATACATATTCCGTAGTTCTATTTAAAAATTTAATTTTTGAATTATAATCCTTACCAGGCATGGTGCCTTTGCAGCCACAAATAATTTCTTTCTTTCCACCACTGGAGCAAAATGTACAACAGTGATAAATACCACTATGTGTAAATCTCGAAGCTGATAATCTCGTATTTTTATACCAATATTCTACAAAAAGAATATAATACATATAAGTTTTCTGTATAAAATTTATTCTATTATACGTTGTAAAGAAAATTCATATTTATCGAGTTCGTACCGTTTTCTTTATCTGCCATTGTATTTGTCACACCTAACTTTTTTAATCTTCTCACTATTATTTCAGCAAGCGATAGTATTTCTATTTCAGAACCATTAGCAAGCAAATCGTTTAATAATGATATGGCATCTAGAAGATGCCGCGCTTTTTGTAATCGTTCAAACTCTTGAATTCTTTCTCGGGCTTGTTTCATGTGGAGTAATATGATTTTGTAGTCTCGTAAATTTAAAACATCTGTATTCTCAAAGTATCTGTATAAAGAAAATTCTTGTTTATTTCAAGCATCCTTCCAGATAGAGCTTCACATCTGTATCCTTAAAGATAGTAATTATTATATAAACACATGTGAACATTCGATGGTATAAGAGTCACTTAAATAAAAATATTATGAACTATTTTTCTTTTATCATATGTAAATATACAAAAGCTATAGGATATTGCTGGATTTAATGTACCTTGTGTTTTTGTCATGTGATATTCATTTTTATTTAAACATTTCATTAAGTATTATTATTAACGTATATGAATGTAAAAGTAAAACCGTTTCATTGTCATTTGAGGTACTCTGTATTACATCACAATCGGTAGCATAATTTTTTAGCGTTTCTTATATTTATCAATAATCTTATTTTACTTTAAAAATATCGTTAAAATTAATTGAAGCGGCAAAGCTTAGGCGAAGAACAAAAAAAAAGTATAAATAAATATCTTAAATCTTAAAAAAGCCCAAGTACTTATACATATAAACCTCCATTTTACATTATCTTCTAAGACAGAAAAATAGAATATAGCCCCTGAGCTTATAAACCTAAATAATAACTTTTTCGGCATACATAGATACATAAAAATAATTTAATTATATTATTATCAAAATATGAAGATGTTATATGCTGCAACTAAGAGCTACTCCTAGAAAGTCTTCAAATCCAATAGTGATTGATCCAGTTTGTTGCATATCTCTTGTCCTAAATGCCTCTGTAACACAAAGTATGGTCAACAATGCTACAAATTGCATTCTTCTATTGATCAATTCTTCTATTGATCAATTTATAAAATTCTTTTTTCTTATTTTTATTGTCAATCAAATGCTTCAAAGCCTTTCTAGACTTTAATATATTTTAATAAACAAATGTACTTAAATTATATTGTCAACTATTGCATGTACGGATGTTTACAATATCAAATTTCTAAATAAATCAATAAATAATAAATTATACAATTCTATTGCTTCTACATAAATATTTTTAATTACCTGTAAATCTCTGTATTTGAACACACAATACTATAAATTGGTCGACGGTAATGGACTGATGACCACGAACATCACTCTTTTTTATGAGGAATTGAATAAATTCTGGACTAAGCTTGTAGCCCATTTGTGTTAGGGCTGCGCTTAATTCACTCTCTTGTATACTACCCGAATTATCATGATCAAAGCCACGAAATACGCCGAGCCAAGCATTTATGTAATTGTAAAGAGCTTGAAATTCTGTGATGTTTATAGTACCATCATTTTCTTTGTCAAACATGCCTGCAAAGAAAATAAAATTAATATTACTGATATTTTTTATAACTTGTGAAAGGAACTCAAAATTCAATATATTATATTTTCTTTGTTATACAAGACCTATAAACATACCGATCATTAATTTGCATGCTATGTCTGAGAAAGTACCCCCTTGACCGTTGGCCAATGCAGACTGCAATTCTGTAGCAGTTATTCGTCCACTTCCATCCCTGTCCACTGTGGAGAACCATCGTTGTACGTCTGGATTTATTTCTGATCCTGGATCAGTGGAGCCGTACATTGCGCTCTTGAAGGAATGGATAAGATAAATACAATAGAGGAAAATCGTAAAGTCGTACAAGCTGTAAACGAAATCAGACGCCAACTTCTCGTCTATACGTCAGAGCTAATTATATTAACTTAACGTGCGCGAATCAGGCGATCCGGAGATTTATAATAAACTGAAATGATAGAATAAAGCGTGCATCGTCATATTGTCACTGCGTGCAAATATAATCGTCACAATTGTTATTTAGAATTACCGGGTATGCCATGACTGAAACTTTCTAACCCTAAGACAGCGCACAAATTACAGTATATATGACACTCTTATTAAAAGGTTTAGACCATTTTAGACTGTCATCAGCGTCATCACGAGACTCTGTATTACCAATAGTGTTACATAATATATACATTTGCATGATAATAACATCTTTGTCAAAACATATTGAACAGCTGTAAAAGAAACTTACGATCTTTATGACGTAGTACAGTACTGTGCTTAAATCAGCTTAAATGCTGCCCTTTTTTTAAGTGTAAAGGTGTAGGAATCACACAACTTCAACGGTCAACCAATATAATTTATAGCATATTCGACCCGAGCGGATTTACACCAACCTAGGTTGAATTAATGACATTGTATGATCTCCTATTGGTGAAATATGTAATGTCAACCAATAGTAGAACATTATCCAACCTAAATGGGAGCAAATCCGCTCGAAAACGCTATTAAGATAGGCAAAAATCTCAAATTACTCGGCTCTACTATTGGTCTAATGAATTTGTCTGATTGGCTGAGATTTCTACACTAAACAAGAAATAATAAGCTTGTTCTTTTTGGCTGAACTTTTGCATCAGTTCATCTTTTTTTTTTCTTTTCTCTTGGAGAGAAAAGAGCAAAAATTCAGTTAAAAAAATTAAGCCTAATAGGTGCATAAAGCCTTTGTCCAATCAAGGCGATTCAAGAACCTTATAACGAATTTCAATTGAATGTATACTGATGCATATTAAATAATATTAAAGCTGTTGTGCATAAATTGACATAAAAATATGTATATAATACAAACATAAAAAAAAAGGATTAAACTATAAAATTGATGAAATCCTCGATACATTTTATTGTGCTGTTAAATAAAATTTGTATTTCATAACTCGAAATACCGTAAATGTATAAGTAACTTGGAACAAGTGTAGATGACTTGGGAACAAGTATGGGATAGCATGTATTTTTGTTAAATTCAATTATGGATGAACCACGATTAAATTTAACAATAAATAATACATGCTGTCTCACACTTGTTCAAATTCACCTATATTTATGATACCTACTTGCGTTTTATTTTTATACAGATTAAATAAGTATACAACGGCCTTAAATGCTTCTAATCGAATTCGTTATTAATATGCATCAACAAAACATCTGTCATATTGACCTTCAAAATAACAGATGCCACATTACAAAAAGAAGTTAAAAGAGAGTTCAATAGAAAAAGAAATTTTACAATTGTTATAATAAGATTCTTAATATATATTTAATATTTGATGAAAACAAAAAAAAATTCTAATGCAGTCTAGTGTAAGAATAAAAAAATAACTTTAGGTCTGTTGACGTTGCTTAAAATCTTCAAAAATTTTTTAATTAGAAATGAAATATATATTTAGGCTTTGAAAAAAGAGAAAGCGAAGATACTGAATGAAAAAAATGCAAACGCAAATAAACCTTTTATTTTGACGTCATGACAATCAAAAGATGATTTTTTTGTTAGAAAATTTAATTATTTATCAACTTTTTATTTAAGAATAAAAATTTTTTTTAATTAAGAATAAAAATAAAGTTATTTTGATTTTTTTATTGATTTTTTGTGCATTTTCAGTTAAAAAAACAAGACTAAAAATTTTATAATTATAAAATTTTATAATTATAAAGCTTTCTTTCAATTAAATACTCTTCTAATTAATATGTGAATAAATTTTTAGCCAACTTCCATACCATGTTTAAAATACCAGTTCTCGTCCGATCACTGAAGTCAAACAACGTTGGGCACGGTTAGTACTTGGATGGATGACCGCTTAGGAATACCGTGTGATGTTGGCATATTTTTTTGCAATTATTATTTCATTATAATAAAAAAAAAATGACAATATCGAATAACTTTTTGCATATGCATTGATTAAATGATGCTTATTGTGATGTTTACATACTACATAATAAAAACAAAATTTTAAAAGTGATAAAATCAAACTCTCGAGAGCTCTACTATTTCAAGTAATTGTGTCGCCATCTTACAAGTATAGTTATTACTTCAACTAACTTTATGATTGATGCTTCTCACGTCGACATGTTTTGTACGTTTCTAAGCAATAGCAATTCCGAATTTCTCGAACAGAAACAATAAGCTTTTGTCTCTTCGTAGTTTGTTCTTATTCATCAAATCTTCTTCGAATAGTTTATTCTTCGCATCGTAGTCCTGCAAACGAGAAAGTCAACACAGTTACATTGGCAGCATTGCTTGCTTTACGCTTGTCAACTGTAGTAGACTGGAATGAATTGGAGTTATCGCGAGTGATTACTAATAATACTTTATTTTCGTAACAGTTCTGAGTCAAGCGAAAAGAGGAGACCGAGTTCTTGTACCGCGCTGTGGCTTTGGATAATCCATTTCTGAGATAAGACGAGCATCATGGATGACTTACAGAACTACAAGTTGCAGCTTCAGCAGGTGTTTAGCCTTGTTTTTCCTCTCTTAACCTCGCGTAACAATCGATTGGATATGACAACTTACTCTTGTTTATCCACTTACAATGTCCTCACGATGGACTAACTCCTTATCCTTTTTTGTATTTCAGGTGGAAGCGGCTCTCACGACAGATCCGAATAATGAAGAGTTGATAAAGCTGAAATTCGATCTGAAGGAAGTAATAAAGCTGACACATGATTTAATTAAGTCACAACAGCAGGAAAAAAGACAAGCCAATGGCATGGATGCTAAAGATCCTATTTTGCTTGCAGTTCTGGCCAATAAATGGAAAGTCGGCGATCAGTGTATGGCACCTTGGAGCGAGGATAACAAGTGGGTATTATTTATATTTTAAATTTTGTTTATTTGTTCTTCATTGATGAACTTTTTGAATTGGTATATATTGATGCAATAAATTAAAGGAAAACAAATGTAATTTGTCTTATTTAAATTTATTGCATTGTGTGCATCTTCAGAGAGTTCTATAAAGATAAGAACACACGAGTTTTGAAAAAATTAATTCTTTAATCAAAGTCCTTCATTTCCTTTATTTCCATAAAAATAAAAGACTAATTGATTGGTTTTTTATGCATTATGGATTGTGCACAAGTT
>Ga0157364_1005482_pt1 | contig 12927 bp, 8 predicted proteins | sample AttsexASBM2_FD_111476 | JGI IMG/M metagenome (GOLD analysis project Ga0157364, IMG submission 111476) | Fungus gardens microbial communities from leaf cutter ant in Ribeirão Preto, State of São Paulo, Brazil - Atta sexdens ASBM2 | ecosystem: Host-associated > Fungi > Mycelium > Unclassified ... | reverse complement strand
TGTGTGCGTGTGTGTGTGTGTGCGTGCGTGCGTGCGTGCGTGTGCGTGTGTGTGTGTGTGTGCGTGTGTGTGTGTGTGTGTGTGTGTGTGTGTGTGTGTGTGTGTGTGTGTGTGTGTGTGTAATATTTATAGAATCATTAATTTATAAAATAGAAAACATAATTGATTACATTTGTAATATTGTTACATCCTATCATTAATTGCGTGGGAAATATCTCCATAGAGTATCGTAGAAAAATCTTGTGCAATTGTAAATAAAAGTGACATCTTATTATTAGCTAATAACGCGTCAAAGTCAGAATGAGTCAGAACGAATGTTCGAATGATCAATTGTTGTAACAGTGGCTTGTAAAATATTCTCTTTATCTTCGTAATACATATTAAGAGAAATATTGACGCGTATTATTATTTCCTCGCTAATATCATTCTTAATTCCTAGAGAAATTAAATTCTAATACACTAAATACGAATTCAATCGTCGCTCAACTCTTCACAGTGCATTTAGGAAGACAATGGTGAGAAAATTTATGAATAATTGTACTATGTATAGATGATATGAAGAATACAAAGCGTGAATATATATAGAACAAGTTTTGAAGAATTAATTTAAGAATGTTCTTTTTTTAAATAAAATGCACATGAGGATGTGTAATTGTATTTGCATGCTTGTGATATTATATATTATACTTTCCAGAGATTTGGCGGATCTCTTCTCATATAGCTTTGTATATTCTTCTTATATTGTTATTTTTCAATCACGTTAAAACTTTATGATCCAGCCTACTCGAAAGCTATCCTGTTGGCAATTATTTTTTTTTACTGTATCACGCAGGACTTGAGTTGACTTTGTCAACAAAAATAATTTCGTTTATATATTCGATTTAAGATAGACATCGATTAATGAAATACTTTTTTCCCATCAAACTACGAGGATGACGAAGACCAGTGCTACTTCCAGTATTAATAAAGTGCTCTTCATGTTTTCAGGTTACATGAAGATGAGCTATTACGTGGTTCAAAGGGCTACGGGGAAGGATCGACGGCGGTGTCGTGGTCAAGGTCGCTTCGCCTGTGACAACTGCGATCGCCGTTATCATCAGATGAAAAATCTAAGAAGGCACGTGACGAACGAGTGTGGCAAGCAGCCGACACATCAATGCTCTTACTGTCCGTACAAAGCAACTTACAAGTCGTATCTTCAAGTTCACATGATGAAACACGCCAAGCACGGCTTCGTACCTCGCATGACCATCTCTAAGCATCAGGACTCATGAAAAAAACTTTTTCGACGTATGCCTGTTAAGTAATGTCGACTTTTTATTATTTACTCGAGTGTCGAAGACTTACCAAGATCTCGAGGATTTCGTAGAATGAAGGACAATACGAGAATAAATGAGAAATTTCTCGTGCGATTTCTTTAAAATTTGTAGTATATGCCAATAATATCTTCAGTCTGAAGAAATCTTGACTATTGTCTAAAAACGTATATGTAGCAAAGTTTCGATATGTGTATATTTTTTTTTTATCAATTTGTTTCAATTGTGAAGCATTCCATATTTGTATCGCTATCCTAACGTAGAAATCTGATGAAGATTATTTTAGATTAAGATAAATCTTTGAGTAATTTAATAAAATCTACATTTCATTCTAAAACTAATATCTTTAAAATTCCTTGCCAATCAAATCCTATTGTTTTCCTTATTCTTTTGATATATTAATTACATTCTGTAGCATAGACTCTAAATTATGAATCTCTTTGAGAATGCAAGATGATAATTAGCGATAACAATAACAATAACAAAGAGGTAAGTAGGGTATAAGAAAAGTGATCAGGTATCTATCTTAATTGTTAGATATACGATATGTGGATAATCCATATTGTGTAGATTCTATAAGACAGAATAACATTTGTGTTTGTCTTTTGATGTTCACGCTAAGCATATTTAGTGGACGACAGAGACGGAATGTCACGGTGAGAACGGAGAACATTACTTTTACTACCCAAGCGCTCCCGGAAGAAGCTTGATATCGTCATGAAGCATCACATTTCTCATTGGAAAAATGATTCGTGCTAATCGTTGATAAACTTTTTTCTGTTTCAGTTGATCTGAAATACGTTGCGATATCCAAACATACCTGTGTCACCTGCGGCAAAACTTACAAGCACAAGCATCATCTGAAGCGGCATCATGATTTCGAGTGTGGAGTCGACCCGAAGTTCAAATGCGCCTTTTGTCCACACAGAACCAGATACAAGGACAGCTTGATGAAACACATACTAGCGCGCCATCAGCATCTCTTAGAACAGAATTCGCAATATGGTCATCAACAGGTTTTCGAGACGCATACCGATGTTGAAATGAATTTTCATGCACAGGAGACCAATGCGTTTAATGTTTATCCTGATTTTACACAAAATCTCTAACTTGTTTCATTGTACTAGTGAATTATATTTCATTGCTGCATGGCTGGACATGATTATCCTTACGAAAAAATGTGATTGGGAGCCAATAGTAACTTTTGATATTCAATTATAACTGTTGATTGACGAATTATTGAGCCATCAATAGTTATTATTAGTTAATAGTATTATTATTGGCTCTCAATCATATTTTTTCATAAGGATAGGCGAATACAAGAAATTCTAAGAGTATATGGAGATTAAACTAGCCACATAAAAAATAATTAAATTAAATCCTTGATTTATCTTCTGGTTTTATAAACTATTAATAATGTGCTTCGATAATGTAATATTTAATGCAAATATGATACGATATTCAAAAGTGAAATTTTTATTATTATAAAAAATTAAATCTGTTATGATTAAAATTATTTTACTAATAGTTGAATACATATGTGCGTTAACATTTCAAAACGATAGCAATTGTTATTTAAAAATACATTATACTTTATTTACTTTCTTTTTATTGATTTATTTATCATATTTTTGTATTTAAAAGCATATAAGAATGACGCCAAAGTTTTGTCATCATAAAATGGCTAATTATATTAGCTGTTTATTTAAATAATTTTATAGAAGTCTTGTATAATATTGTTATTTTCAATCTTGATAAAATATGTATGTTGATAAAAGATAAAAAAATATAACATTTATGTCGAATAAAATTTCATTATATATTATATATATATATTATTAAAATAAATATAAAATAAATTTCTTTCCTGGCCTTTCATTTTTCGATCGATAATTAATGAAAATATTAGAAAAATGAAATCTATGTATCTATTTACGTACGTTTACCATGAGTAAGAATTGTGATTACACATATCTCAGATGTCTTATATATTTTATATAGTTTATATCATGCACATCAGTTGCTTTTTCGAGGCATTAACCGATGTCATTTATACGAATTTAAGCCTTGAGTCAATATCATCGAGATTGAACTTCATCTTTTCTTTTCTTGATTCGCAGGTACGACATATAGTCCGGCCAATTGGACGATACCCACTTTACCATCGACATCGCGAATTGCAATGTATACTAGACGCCTCCGTTCGATGTCCTCAAGCCAAGGCATAATTATCGGCGGAAAAGGTCCTCGTAAGTATCTCTGCAACGATTGCAGCCGGACGTTTGCTTTGAAGGCCTCGTTACTGCGACATAAAGCGTACGAATGCAACAAGGATCGTCAATCTCAGGATGAGTATGATAATAAGGCGAGAAAGTCGAAAAAAAAGCACGTATGCATCAGGTGTAATCGTGTATATGCATTTTTCACATCGTTGTGGCGGCATCAGAAATACGAGTGTGGAGTAGAGCCGAAATTCGTCTGCCCTATTTGTAAAGGTCGATTTGCCCAGAAGAGCAATTTGGATCGTCACGTGCGATCGAAACATTAAGACTATAAATACTTTAACTTACATTTGATGTTTTGACTTTAGCGTTAATGCGTTATAAATAATTAAATTTGTGTGATTTTTGTTGACTAATATGCATTGATCGTCTTCATGATTGATGTAGTTTACATGGAAAGAACAGTTTTACTGAAATATCTAAAAAAATTTAGATAGATGCAAATTATTTTGTTAGATCATTAAAATAATTACGTAGAAAGTGATTAGAATGTCAAAACTGTTTGCAACATCATGCTTTAAATTCTTACGTAATTATTTCGTAGTCCAACAAAATTATTTTCAGATCTATGTTTAAATTTTTAAATACTTCAGCAAATCATTTTTTCCGTGTACGTATCTTTTTACATTTTATTTTCCTTTACCCAAATTTTAAAAAGGAGACCTAGTTTGTAAGAGATTAGTAACATAATTATGTTAGTTATGTTAGTTATATTTAATAAGTATTGAGCGATGATTAAAAATTATTTTATTTTCTTAACCTGACATTCTACACATATAGATAATGGATGAAATTACGTATGTTTTGTTTATATTTCAACTTTATGATATTGTTAATGTAACACATCGATACAAAAAAACATTTCTTGTAATGGAATCAATTATGATTTATACTTTTTGCATTCAATCATGTTGTGTATGTTACTTTTAATTCACTTGTGTGAAACTTGATTTTTGATATTCAGAATTAATAATACAGAATTTGCTATAATTTTATTAGCATACAAAGCAAGAGATAATAGAAATTATGGTTTTGATAATTATATCAAAATCAAATTGCTATAATGTGTCTAGTAATTAAGTGTTTGATACTATATTTAAATGTATGATACTATAGAGTAATAATACTTAATTATAGACTTAATAATAGACTAAACCAGACAGTATAAATTAAAATATTATTTTAGACAAAAATATGAGATAAGTATGATGACATTGTACATTTGGAAATTAATGTGGTACAGTTTGTGTTTCAAACCAAAGAAAAGACTTTATCAATATCATTACAGTTGCTTTGATTGCCAATTATCTGTATATAGTATTAAATGTAATAAAGTAATAAAGTATATGTAAAAAGTAATCAAATAAATTTAATCAACTAAAAAAATTTAATAAAAGAGAAATGAGGTTCTTTATATAATAAATTATCTATTTTTCATTGTTACACGCGAGGAAAGAGAAATATTCTTTCACTTCGACAATTACGAGTGTGATTCAGACATCCTTTATTATACTCTTGATCTACTGTAATACGTGTTATAGTGTGCATAATATTTGTGCGGTCGAAGGGATGTAATAAAGTGTTCGCGTGTGCGAAAAGTAACCGAACACCAAATTCGTGCATGCAATTGATTTTGTCTCACCGTTCTTCGAAGTGTCTATCCTGTCCAGTTTTATGGGCACGAGTCAACTTCAGTTACGTCAGTCGTGTCATGGCGTTTCAGGTGTGAAGAAATACTCTAACATAACTCTTTTTTCGTTTGCAGGACTCGTGTATGGATTTCAGAAGCCGCAAGACGCAATAAGTACGCCGTTGACACCGCTGATGCCACTAACGTGTCCGCAATGCGGGCGAACATACAAGATGAAGCGCAATCTGAAGACTCATATGAAGTTCGAATGTGGCGGCCAGAGAAACTTCCTGTGTCACTTGTGCCCGTCTAAGTATACGCAGAATATTAGTCTGCGTCGTCATCTTTTACAAAGGCACAACCTTTACATGCCACCGAAGTTCTCGGTACCCAAGCGTATCTTTAATAAACAGAATAAATAAAAATAAACAAATAATTCACTCAAGCAATAGGATTGATGTTTTTGATGGATGAATCGCAATGATTGCTAATTTATCTATAGTTCCTTCGAATGGAGTGAATACGTCTCGTGAATCTTCAATCTCTTAATCAATCACATGCGATGAATAAAAAGATTTTGAACAATATACAATTTGATACGTAATTATAAAGTAGGAAACGTATATATACATATACAATAGCAAGAATGAAAGAGCAAGAATCGTTATCGTTACTTTTTTATAGTAACCATTTGGTAATGACATTACATTATTGTTATAACGGTAACGCCAGGAAAAGTTACTTTTAAAAAGTAACATTATTCATTAAAAAAGATAATTCGTTACTTTACTCGGTGCTCATATGACTAAAGTAATGAGTTATTTTTTTCAATGAATAACAAATTAATTTTCAAAAGTGATTTTCTCAATTCTGATATCATTGTTCTGGCGTTATCATCATGAAAAATTGTAACATTATTACTGAATATCGTATTTTATTTATTATAAAAAAGTAATGGTAATAGTGTTGCAAGTAACGCGTTACTATCCCTATAATAGTTCAAATTGTGGAACATTTTTGGAAATGATTGTTTTCGTATAAATTTTTTATCTAAATGTTTCTTATAACCGATCTTATCTTATTTTGTCTTATTATTTTTTATCTTATTTTATCTTAATTATCTTATTGCTTGAATTTATGTGTATATATTTATTATCATAATTTATAATTTATATGTGCAAGGACGCAAATTTTTAAGACCAAAGAATGATAAAATGCCCCATCAGTAGAGCATTCACGTATTACAAAATATTGAACTTGTAATATGTAATATATTCCAGTTTAACAATACATGAATCGCCGAAATTAAATTAATAATTTATGCGATTCTTGGAAACTAAGATGAAATGTATAATAATATCTTGATTAATTGAGTTGTTGGAAAAATTTGTTTTAAGAAACGCAATATATATATATATATCTCATTTATAAATAAATTTTTAATAGACGATCATATACGATTTATCCCTTATTCTCTTCCCAGCTTGAAGGAAAGAAAATTGGCATCAGGTTTGCAGTCAGAAAATACGTGTTATTGGTGTTAACTCGAGAAACTTGCACCTATCACGCTTGATACACTAACCGATTATTCCTCTTTTACAGAGTTGCCGGCAGTTGCCACACGAAGCCTCGTAGATGAAACCTTCAGGAACAATGTAGTCTTCAATTGTCATCAGTGCGGCAGAACGTATCAATCAAGACACAATCTAGTGAAACATCTGAGATTCGAATGTGGCGGGCAGAAACACTTCGCATGTTCCCTTTGTCCCTCTAGATATACCCAAAACGGCAAATTGCGACAACATATGCTGAATGCCCACAATATTTTTGTGCCCCCATTACATTTTCGAAAGAAAAATCTACTTTCGGAAATTATGTTCGGATCTATATCGGCGAACAATTAGTTGTCTTGATTTAATAATAAATGGGCACGTTGCAATACAAATAATTTGCTAACCCTTAATTTCCTTTATCCTCGAATAGAAAAACGTTATCGCAATTACGATAATTAGAAGTTAATAAAATGCGACGAATTGAATTTTTTGTGAAGCTCGACGCATGGTGTAAAACAGAAACATAATAGTTGTAGAAAATTATTGATATCATTGACATAGTCGATTAACAGCGCTATGTTAGCAAACTTTATTTTTGTAAGGTTGATGCATTAGCAGCATGGTTTTTTTTTAATAATCCCTTGATTTGCATTTTTTAGGTATTATATCGGTTTTATTTTTTTTCAGAATACAGAACCCTAATGAATTTTGATAAATAAAAATTGTTTGAACATATAGTTTGAAGAATTATACGTAACATATGAAAAATTTATCAGTTGTTTTGCGAAGATTTAGAAGTATTCTGCGTATTTCAGCTTAAGTATGAGATCTCAGATTTCTTCTTGCACATAATTTTTTTCTTAATCTCTCATTTTTAAATTATACCGAACATTCTAAGAAGATACATATATCAAATACGATATGATTTATGTCAAATACGACATATGTCAATACTGATACGATTATTTTCCTGATAGAATTTATGATTAATTTTTTCAAAACAGAAGTATAATTTAAAACATGCATTTGTCTTGCATTTGAGTACATAAATTATCACTTCTTTTATGGAAAAATTAAATTGAATTTTTATTTCAAGAATTTTATTTTGCTATTTATATATGTTTTACCAAAGGATAATTATACGAAGTTAGAAATTATGGCCCATATCCTTAGAACAAAATCTAACAATTATGTAAGTATATCTTATTAACGATAAATAGCGCGAGATATATTTTTTCAAGGCAAAGTATCTGTATTTGAGGATAATACGATGTACCAGATTGTTCCATGGTCATCCACTGGGCTCCATAAGTCACATAAAACAAGGAGAAGATCAGTGTGTGCGAGTTTCGTTTTACGATTCTATATACTAATCAGCGTATGAACGTTATTTTTTCAGATTTTTACGAGAGCTTCCGTCCCCCAGACAATCCCGGGGTCTACGAGCGAAAAGCTCATGTTACCCCGACGAAGATTGCCAGAGTTAGAACGAATGCGAGGAATTCTAGCAACGATGAAGATCAGGCTCTCCAGTGTTCCGCTTGCGGAAAGAGGTACTCGCTAAAGCACAACTTGGCAAGACACGTACGTTTTGAATGCGGCGGTCAACGAAGATTCTCCTGTCACCTGTGTCCGAACAAATACACGCAAAACGTCAGTCTGCGTAGGCATCTGACGCATCATCACAACGTTGTGATGCCAGTGAAGAAGAGATACAATAACCCGAGGAAGATGTACGATCAAATCATCTATCAATAAGAACGACGAGCAAGATAATTTCGTTGGAAGATGACGTTGAAAATTACAAATCGAGAATTGGGAGAACTTGTGCCAAAGATTCGAGAATCTTCGAGTGAAGATAGATTAAACTTTAAACTCCGTGAAACTTACGCGTGAAAAACAACATGAAGAATGTTTTGTATAAGCCTTTCAGGCATTACTAGCCTCTAGTTTTGCATAGTTACCAAAGTTAATAAAATCTTTATAAGTTGCACATAATAAATTATGTTGAAAATATATGTTGTCATGTTTCAGCTTAATAAGAGCAGATTTATAACAGATAATAATATATTAGTATGTTTTTTCTAATACATTACATTACTTTTTTAGAATTTATTTCGTTATTTATACGTATAGAGTATGAACTTTTCAGAAGAGTTTTATCCATGACAAATACTTGCACGAAGAACGAATTAATGTTTTTGACATTGTTCCTACGATGAACCAATCGATATCTCGAAGTTTGTTCACGTAGTAAGAATGAAAGTATATAAAATGATTTCAAGCAATTTGCCATTGATAAAATATTCTCGCTGTAAGTTTTTGCATGCTGATGTTACCAGACGCAAAAAACGCTATGATGAGGAATTAATTGATATCGTGTTTAAGTTTGTCGTTGTCGATGTCTTAAGATGTTTTTGCAAAAAACAATGTCGTCATTGAACTCCTGCATTCGCGTCAATCTAGAATTTCATTTTGTCAAAATTTGATCGTCGATGTATCATACGCACACGGACGCATTCTCAGAGTAATATTTTCTTTCGTTTAGCAGGTTTCTCGAGGTCCCGCTTGAGCCGCTTCGCCTGTCGAAAATGTGGACGCGGCTACACGATGCTCTGCAATCTGCGCAGACATACGAAATGGGAGTGCGGCGGGACACGCTATTTCCCGTGCGTCTACTGCTGCAAAAGTTTCACCCAAAAAACGAGCCTTGAACGGCACTTGAAGGGAGTCCATAAAGTCGACTTCGTCGATCACGGGATAGCATCTAATCTTATGTAGACTATTTACCATTGTAATCCATCCATGGCTCCTAAGAAATTCCTAAGAAAGATAGATACGCGAGCGATCTCATATCAATTTGAAATAGTTTCTTCCTTTCCCTTCCCTGATGGATGTCAATAGTTGATGGTAGATTAAGCGGCTAGTCGTCGCTTTAAACATGCAATCGGGTTGTTCCGATTGCCGATCAAATGGTTTTATGAGTCGCGAATTTTCGACGACCACGCCGAACTCCTTTTCGTGTCTCTTTTCGAGAAGTCGAAACGTGATCTAGCGGGTTAGCGCGGATCAGGTCTCGATCGTTAAGACTCGAGTCTAACGATCTCGGTCAGCAAGGTGAACTCACGACTAACACGACTGTCATCTTCGTCTTCTTCCAGGTATAGTCTGGACGACCATTGAGCCGGGACCGCCCCGGAAGTCGCGACACGCGAATTACCTGAAGGATGAGGATCTCACTCTCAAATGTCCCCAGTGTGGCCGGGGTTACAAGGTCAAACCCAGTCTATCGAAGCATTTGAAGTATGAGTGCGGCGGTCGCAGGAACTTTTCCTGTGACCTATGCGGACGCAGTTTTACGCAAAACGTCAGTTTGCGCCGTCATCTGATGCAGAACCACAACTTTTATCAACCGCCAAGGAAGCAGTGTGTCCGGAAGATCATCAAGTGAAGAGTGTTTTGCCGTCCCGTAATTGAAGAATTCATTTATTGAAGATCCATTCATAGAACGCGCAGCTATTCTGGGTAGAATTCATCACCTTGGAAGTGGAAGTTTTACTGCGACATCTCTGTGAAGAATGACTCAAATGGACACTTATTTAATGACTGTACCACCTTCTGTGTCTTCCCGCGAAAATTATTTATAGCCTATCGCCGAAGATTCTAGCGCACCTTAGAAGATTAAGTAAAACTTGTAACACGTGTACATCTCGAATTACGCAACGATTCTATGCAAACCCGAAGATCATCGCACGAAGAACATTATTATAATAGTATACCTTATACCTTATCGATATAATCCAATTCTTACAAATTGGATTCCAGAACGTTAATAAAATTTTAGACGCTGATAACACTTTGTGCCTAGATCCATAAGATACACATTATCTATAGCAAACATAACAATAAATCAGTCTCAATGAGACATCGTTTATTGCCTCCACATTTTCCTACAATCTTCGCTCGATGCGGATGTACGTTGTCTTCCAGAAGATTAATTTTTTAAACGAAATTTTCTATTGATTACATTTTATATTTTAAACGAATATTTTTTATTGATTTTTTTATAAAGTTTATTATACATAATTCTCGTAATCTGTAAATAATTTATTGAAACTTGCGCATTTATTAAAATTTTTATTATCACGGCGCACACACTATTCTTAATTTTCTTCTCGGCGCCGTCCTATGCCGGGAACTTCGTATCGCTACTACATGTACGTATGTATTCAATAATTATTACTGGAATATATGTATATCATTTCTTCTGTTCTCTCCTGCTGTCCTTCATGATATTCGCAATTATCTATGAATGAAGTTGCGAAGTCGCACGTTCTTTTAGTCGTTAATCCTTATTATTTAATTTCTTTTAAGCAACATTATTAAATAATCCGATCGCCCTTTTTTTAAAAATCGTTTACACGTTCTAATATATATATATATATATATATATATATGTTCTAATATATATATTTCCCTTTTGTCAGTCTTTTCAATTTTTTATCTCCTTTTCTATTATCGATTTGCTAAATTTTTCATCATTCGGGACTCAATATACTCAAATTTATTTATCGCAACAAGTCACTAACAGCTGCTTGTTTAATCACCAGTCAATATTAATCTTTCATCAAAATCCGCGATTTTCTGAATCTTTCACATCTTCCGTATTCATCCCACTATTCGTCTTCAAACATTTCCTTTTAAAGCATAATAAAGCTTTTATTTATTTATTCCTTTTAATCCCGATTCTACCACGATCTTCCTTAACATCGTCATTTTGATTTTCAGAAATGTGGTCTAAATTTCTGAAGCCGCCGACGTCACCCATGGCCGCAGTTGATCTCACCACTAACAATTCAGTTCATTTCAACACTGGTTTCCTTCCATTGCATCTGTCGATGTCATCCGCGTCTGTGTCTGTCGATCCTTCGATCGATCAGACAGGATATCGGACATCTTTTGTGCCTGAAACGCAGAACTGCAATGGAGAACCACAAACCGGCAAACCGTACAAATGCCCCGATTGCGGCAAGAGCCTGTCCTATCAATACTCCCTGAATCGCCATCGCAAAATTGCTTGCCGTAAACCTCGCAACATCACCGGCAAATATAATTGTAATGATTGCGATAAAAGATACAAATCCCAGGGGAGCCTATCTCGTCATCATAAATTCGAATGTCACGTGCCTCGCCAGTTTTCTTGCATCTTCTGCGTCAAAGAAAGAAAATTCACCCAACAATCCAGTTTGAGCAGGCATCTGAAGAACAAGCATCCCGAAGAAGTTGCCAACGATACCGTTGATAGATTCGTCAAAGTAGTTCCACAACTAAGCTACATTAAAAGCAACAATCTGCATAAGCGTGATCGAAGAAGGCAATATATCCCGAGCATCTGAAATAATGCTCCTACATTTATTCTTGCCAAAAAATCTACAAATCAAGTAAAAGAAGAACATGAGATGATTGTGTTATATAATCAGAGACAAAATGATAATCAGTAGTTGCTGTGGTTTTTTTTTATGAAGAACAAGTCTCAAGAGAAATAAAAGTGAAATCATCGTTTAGAAAATATATTGGGTAAACGAGATTGAGTAAAAAAGATGTTACTTTAAAATAAGCAAAAGTTCCTTGAGAAAAAAAGAACAAAATAAGCTTTAAAATCGATTAGGAATTGGATTTTTTTATTGTTTGGGGAGAAAGTGATTTCTCCAGACAGTTTTGGAATACGAAAAGGTTCCTCATGAAGAAAGATTTATTGTATTAAGCGTCTCATGTCGTTACTAACCGGAAAGTTTTCTTTTCAAATTATCGCGTTCGGATAATTTCGAGCGTGTTAGTTTTTAAGAAGTTTATAAGACTCGCTTTAAACTTTTAAGAATATCTTTTTGTTTGGAACAAGAGTTCAGACTTAATTTCATAAGAGAGAATGCGAATTATTTTAAAATTTTTCCTTTAAGTAAACAATTTTTTTGTTTCCCCTATATGAAGAATACATGTGCATTGCTGCTCAATTTTTACAAAATGCACACGTTATCTTCTTATATCAAAAACACTATTCTATTTATATAGATATATATATATATATATATATATATATATATATATATATATATATATATATATATATATATATATATATATATATA
>Ga0157364_1005481_pt1 | contig 12927 bp, 2 predicted proteins | sample AttsexASBM2_FD_111476 | JGI IMG/M metagenome (GOLD analysis project Ga0157364, IMG submission 111476) | Fungus gardens microbial communities from leaf cutter ant in Ribeirão Preto, State of São Paulo, Brazil - Atta sexdens ASBM2 | ecosystem: Host-associated > Fungi > Mycelium > Unclassified ... | reverse complement strand
TCAGTTACAATGCAAACTATTAGTTATAAAATATAAATATATCCGAATTATAATTATGGTCAAAATAATTAACATTTCAAGAAATAATTATTGCATATATAAAATAATTATCTATGATTGAATCCACAAGTAAATAAAATTCAATAACAAATTATTCACATCACATAATTGATACGCTGTAATCCTCCCTGACCTAACTTTTTTTTTAGTATCTTTGTTTGTTCATCTTGTTCTTATTCTCGATAATTAATTGCGTGATAATCATTAAAATATAATAATCATGACAGTTTGCATTTCACGATACTTTTGATATTAATCATATGCAACGCGCATTTTATTATTGGCTGTGTTCAGCAATAAAAGCAGCTTTGAAACTGTTGTAAGATTTTCTGTTGAATAATTGCTAGCAGTTTATTTTCAACCTTGTTGCTAAGCAATCATAATTCTTTCCAATACATTAAAAATTATCGTTCAGCAGAAATCACTACTAAATACATATAAGGCAATATAAATCATAATGTTATTATAACTTTCATATAGTTGACATTATAATAATGAAAAATTCACTAATAAGCTATTTATGATGGATAACGTATTTTCAGCTTGTTAGTAAAAATACCAAATGCATATCATACATGTTGCAAATTCGTAGGCATTTATCAAAAAATTTAAAAAGCTACATTGCTATTTAACGACTTGAGTTATGTTATCAAAGCAATATAAATTATATAATATAGATAATATAGAACGATATTTTGATTATAATTAGAATTTGAAAATAATTGTCAAAAAGATAAATAGAATGACACTAATTATGATAAAAATATATGTAGTATTTTTTTTATTTGAATTAATTTATATTAATTAATAATTTAAAAAGCTATTACTATATTTTGTAATTTCATTTCGCAACATATTATGCTTATTATAATTTTAGGGAAGTATTTATAATATAATTTTAATATATTTTAGGAGATAATATAATTTTAGGGGATAATTTTAGGAGTGTTCAATAAAATTTTCAAAAGGTTGAAAGTGCAACCTCATGCGCTAATGTAGCGCTAACTTCCGTTGAACGCAGCCATGCTATAAAAAAAAGTAGCGGAAAAATAAAAAAATGATCGCATAAAAATCTACAATGTGCTTGACATTCGCGTTACACAAATTAACGTAATGAACAAACTTCGAACGGGCGATGAAAGGTTTTAACAAATCATCAATGTATAAATGACATTTATGCTATGCAATATATAAATATTAAAACATAAAGTTAATTACGACAGTAGTTACTAATTAAACGTGATGTCCCTCACACTAAAGTTGATCGAAATTCCGCAAAATTCTGTTTAATGATAAATAAATTGGAAAATAGCATCAAAAACTTCACTCTGATCATGTAATACGATATCATGTGATACGATTAATAAAGTCGAGTTAATAGTTAATTAAAACGCAATGGACCGTCCAAAAATACACAATCAAAATTTAGCATTGCATACTTAATATTTATATATAAATTCCCTGAATCACATACATTGTTAACAAATGCTAATTATCACAAATTTCTATTACTTAAATCACTCAATCCAACGATTCTAATATTACTTTGCACTTTCAATTTAAAGAATTTCAAGTGTGTTACAAAATATATTCAAACTCAAGTGTAATTCATGTTTAAAAAAATATATTCATAAATATTAAAATAAAATAATTTACAACTTTAATTTTCTATCGCATATTGATATTTATTTTAAATAAATAAATAGCGTGAAATATCTAATTCAGTGAATATCATCTTGATAGATTATTATTGTGGAAGTTAAGTCACTCAGTTATAAACTTTAATAATTGCAGAATAATCGGATTTCATTTCTTCTAATATTTGTCGCAATTGAATTTCAAGGAAAGCGATTGTACATATTTGGAACGATTCATCAAACAGTGCATTATTTGTTTGCTGCAGTGTCATTGCGGAAGTGATAATGCGGTGACCTTGTGTATACAACAACCTATAGTGTATTAGGAAGACAAGTGTCAGAGCCATGTATCTTAGCCAATTCATTAAAACAGTCAAATACTTCATAAAATAAATATATGTTATATAAAATGATGATAAAATGAAATAAAATATATAAACGAATATTCAAATATTTTTCATTTTAAATTTAGTTTAAAAAAATTATTATTATTATTTTTTTCTAGTGTTTACATCCTTGATTATGTAAATTTATATCATTTTATACAGCCAAAAAATTAAATTAAATTCATTATAAATATACAAACGTGGTAATAATTTTATTTCGTAATTTATTAAAATTATACAATAAAAATTATTTAATTTACTCCATTCAATTATTAAAATTATATTAAAATTTATAAAAAAGATTTAATAACATTTTTTATATGTTTTAATATTGAATAGAGCAAATAATTTCTTAAGTAAGTGATCTATATTTTCAATTAAAAGTAAAATTTATTCGTCAAAATTAGATTTTAATATTACGCCTAACTATTTTTAAGTAATTAATCAAATATTTAAATTCTGATTTTAAAAGAATTAAATAATTTGCATATAATAATCAAAGGATGAATAAAAGTTTTATGATGTAGATTATACTTTTTCTTGTAGTTGTCAAACACATTATATTTTATTAAAACTTTTATATAAAACTTTTTTAATATTTAAAACGTTATTTAAAAATTTATAATTTTAACATCAAATATTGTTATAAAATTCATAATCAACAATTTCTAAAACCATAATATGTAAAGCTACATAAAAAAATTTAATATGCATCATGTATTGAAAATTTTATAAAATTTTCCGCCACATCAAATTCACTAAAAATTTAAAAATTAATTTATTTTCTAATTATTTTAATGATTTAGCATCTAAATTATAATCTATCTATTGGTCTGATAGTATAATGGAAAGAAGCGATTTACCGATTTCTTCTTAGTCGGCACTTTTATGTAAAGTTCTCTATGAGAAACTTGCAGATTTGTTACATAAAATGTAAAAATATTAAAAGACACTATAAACGTTTCCTTTATATGACTTCTCAAGCAATTTATCATAAATTGTTGAAAATTTTCGTGGTCAGACATTTCGGTTAAAAACATAAAATGATTACGCGCAGCCGTAAGCAACGTGAAGGAAGAAGCAATGTAAGCGACATTTATCTCCATTAGTATCTATCATGTAACACAGCAGCACAGTACACGGCTCTCATAGTCGCCCGCACGAGACTTTTTACACTCAAATGCGCGCTGATAAAACAAATATCTTATTGTGTAGGTGCACTTGTCAAACAAATTACAAGAAATAGCTACAAGGCGTATCCATTTTGAAAGATTTACAAAAATGCACGTAAAATGTATTATGTCCTACGAAGTAACCGCCCATACGCAATCGTTCGTTAATATTTGCAATATATGGACGTATTCAATTTAAAGATTAATACAATATATATATATATATATATACCTAATAAGTTTTCTAACTATTTAAATGTATTTATTTATAATCTATATTAATAATCTATTAAATGCAAACATCAGAAAACTATAATTAAAACTATAATTAACTGTTTTAATTAAATGTCAAATTTAAAATAATACTTATGCTCATAATCATATGATAAGAAAATTGTGATATATAATTATATAATTAAAAGAGTCAATTAAAATTATCTAGAAATTAAAGAAATGATACAAAAGCAATTTTGATCAATTATATTTCACTTTTTATCTTATATTTTCATATTTATACAATATTTATCAAGAAATGGAAGAAATGGAAATCCAACAATAGCAAATTAATTTATAATATATTTAATTATAATTTAATTGTATTATAGACATTATGCTAAATCTCTAAAAATGAAAAAATAGAAAAGATTTTAAAAATTTAATACTGATGCATTAAAGCTTATTCTATATTTTATTCGTGAATTTATAATACTTTCTAGATTATTATCTTATTCATTATATATGTCAAAAAAATGAAATATTATTTATATATATTATATATATATATATATATATATATATATACATATATTATATATATATTATTACAAATGAATTTGACACTTTAAAAAATTATATTAAAAATTGATTATCTGAGAATGCATTTTGTAGAAATGCATTAATGAAATAAATAAACGATAAAAATAATCTCGTTTTAACATTAAGCTACACAAATTCTACACAAATTCTTATTTAATAAATAATAAACATTTCATTGATATAGTCAATTTTCTATTAATCTCTTTTTCCTTCCATGTAATGCATAAAATGCAGAATACATTATCATTTATGAATTTTTAACGTAATGTAGAAGCAGTATGGTTGAAGATAATTCAATGCACTCATACATTATTCCACGGCCATGACATATAAGCATCTATAGGGATATTCTAAACAAATTATTTTAGCGATTTTTTAGAGTAAAAGATTACCTTGTAGTGTGCAATTGCATGCAATTACGTATAATGATATACTACATACAATATTTAAAAACTCAAAATTGTAATTATTTGAAGAAACTTCAGCATTACTAATTATGTCATATAGATGACAATTTTTTTTAATACAATAATCTATTAATACAAATTATATAAAATAAGTATCTTATATATAAATATTACATGTGAATTTTTTATTATTATATATTTTATATATATATATTCTTTTTTTTTCTTATAATTGAAATTTAATTAAAGCTACATATAAAAGTCAAATTAAATTAAATATTTATCAGAATAAATTATACAATTTATTTTGATAAAGAGCTCAATTATAATATAGAGAAAAAAAGAAGTAAAATAGAAATAAAAATAGAAGCAAAAATTCCTACTAAACTGAAATCATTGCATTTTATCAAGTTTTATATCAAGATATATTTATATTAGTCTAAAAATAAAATTAACATTATTAGAAGAGAAAATGTGTTTATAACTCCCGATTTATGTTTTATACAATAACTTTGTAATAATCAATTTAAATTAAAAATTTAATGGTTACATTTGTTTAAGTGTTGTTCAATCGATCCTAAAACTCAAAATCATATAATATTTATTAAAACATTACTTATAAAAATATACTTATATACTGTATAACGGATCGAAAAGAAACAGGAGTGGCAATGAATTCTGATCTAATCATCAATTGATAAAGCTACATAACAGGAAAAAGCTATAGCTTTGGTATAATATAAATATAAATCAAAAAAACTTGAGAAAGTTTCCAGTATACTATATCTTATACACTTTAAGAAGGCAAGAAAGGAGCACGTTATCGTCATTTGTATCTCCCTGTTATATCTGTATAAATATTAGATCATGAGAGATCACGCATGTATGTATGTGAGAGTGCATGCCTACGCGCCAGTATCTATAAGAAAGAAAAAAAAACAGAGAGCGAAATTGCGTATTAATATTAAATTTCCACGAAAGTTCGCATCGTAAAACGACACCGTGACCGATAGTACAGTTAGATACTGCAACGTTTTGCCGCAACTATTTAAATTTTTATATTTCGCAATGTTTCTCTTGACGATATCATTTTATTCAAAAAATATCGTAACTTAAGGTAAACATTCAAGTTATCAAGAAAAACATTTGTGCAATTTCAAAATTGAAACAATTCATGATTGAAACAACTTAACAATATCAATATTATATAACAGATAAGCTTAAACAGTAATATCTAGTGCATTTAAAGGGATATATACAATGTATATATATAATTTATCTATGTTTAATGACTGTTCCAAAAAAATGAAATATTATTACTTTCTAAAAATTACCTTCTTAAAAAATAAATTATATTTAAAATAAATTATTTTTATATTGAAATTATATTTAGAAATATATCATAATAAAGCGTTAAGTTTTATAATATTATGTGGATAAAGTTAAATTGTAATCAAATAAAAAATAGTATAGGACTCTTAGTTTTTTAAAAGACAATACAAAAAAGTATAGAGCATATAAGAATCAATGTAATTAATTATAAATGCAAAAATATGATATATAAAATGTATTTAAAAAATTCTATAAATAACACATTGTAAAACATTACATTACATATTTCAACTCTTGGATTGAGCCATCCTCAGATAAAACAAAATTCATAATCTTAAAATTCATTTCCATTATCATAAAAAAATTGTGATGAAAGTTATCCAATTTATGGCGCGATATTAATAAATAAAATGAAATATCGCTATATAAGTTGGATAACTTTCATTACAATTTTTCTATGACAATGGAAATGAATTTTAAGGTGAATGAATTTTGTTTTATCTAAGAATGACAATCCAAGAGCTGAAATATATAATATGTTTTACAATGTGTTATTTAGATTTTTTTAAATTATTTTTTTATAATTGTCTTTTAAATTGTAATATCAAATTGTAAATACAATATTCTAACGTTATATGAAAGAAGAGGAATATTCTCTCTAATCTGAGCATCGATTTAAAATGATCGTTTGTAAAAGTAATAAATTAGAACTAGAAAATATTTATAATATTTGTTAGAAATTCCTGGAGGTATCATTAAGCACATATAACAAATATTTGTATAATTAAAATAATTAAAACTGTATTAATCTATATTTCAATATTATTAACTAAATATTCCGTATATGAAATCATACTTATGTCTTTAAGAATGTAACATTCCTCGCAAACGCTATATTTTCAACGAAAATTTCGTTTCCCTTTAAACGAACTTTAGTATAGTAGTACCAGCACGCCTCTCGTGTCCCGTAAGGAAGATCTTGTGGGCGAATTTATCGAAGCGCGCCCATGGGGAAAGCATCGTAACACGTTGCACGTTGTATCCCAGACTGGTTGCACCTGTTCTCTGGGGTGAAAATCCCATGAGGTCTATAATGGCGACTAGAGATATTGCCTTACGATCGCAATTATGTAAATATTTTTATTGCAAGCTCATTATAATTTCAGTCTAATTGTATTACATCTAAAATATAGGAATATTGCTGAATGTGTACTAGTCGCTTAAATTGTATCCTTATTATTATTTTATATTATTACAATAATATATTATGTTATTAATATATAAGAAGCATTAGTGACAAAAATATATATAATAAATTTGACATCAAAATGACACATACATTTTTAATATCGACGACAAATAGTATCGGCTTGTTTGCTCGGATAAATATACCATAATCTAATCTCCAGATCAAACATTAAATTACATTTTGTGTGTTTATATTATTAATAACAGAAACCTAAAATGTCAAGCTACAATTTCCAACATTTATTTGTGTGCAATTAGTATCAAATCACAAATTTCATTTAAAAAATGTATTAAGTTGTCTGCATTCAGCAACTTTCCTATATTTTTTCCTCATTCCAATATTTTTTTTATTATCTTAACAAAAATTAAATTTTTTTATATAATATTGGCAAGAAAATTGTAAAGAATGTAATTTATATCTGAGATACAAAACGCTTTTTTTCGTTTGCGTTTAAATATTATAACGATGCATAACGGTATGTTCCATATATGTAGCTTTAAAGCCGGTTCTCCTCTCGGCGATTCGTCATGCCAGTTGACAGACTAAATACCGCCCCCTCCCCAGTTTTTTTTTTACAAAGGACCGGTTTCTTCTGTCACGAAGGAATATAACATACCAAGAGGGCATAGACGGAGAAAATATGTCCACTACGTTCCGCGCGCATTATAAAGTACCTTTTGCGGACGTATATATACGGGGCGACGCTAAGTCCAACAAGAATCTGCGGGGGTGACGTACAGTAACAATATATATGTAGGTATATATAGCTGAGGGACGGGCTAACGGAAGTATACATAAATATACATTTTTATGATAAATGTACTCGCCGAAATATATATCATCCCATGGAGAGAAGATCCAGAAGTTTAGTAGTAACGTTTAAAGGTTGTGTATAAAGAGAGAAGAATGAGAGGTAGTTTAGAGTAATCGTTCGAATTCGATAATAAACGGTGTTAGTAATAAACGGACGTACAAAGGTACGTCAAATCTTTCTCAAGATATTTTGCACCCTCTTTCTATTCGTATCGGTGATATTTCTTCTCGAACAGTCTAATGCATTATGTGTGACTTATGCATTTATGGTAAATCAATACGTATCGATACTTAATTAAAAACAATTTTATGAATAAAATTCAATGCATTGTTTGAGTTATCTTGCGCGATAGGGGAGACCGAGATCGGTTGTCGTATGGAGTTAATTGTCAAAATGCTTATAATTCAATCAAAAATATGGCATAAATATCTGTTTTTATTATCAATTGTGATACCTTTGTAATTTTAGAAAATTTTTGCTGTAATTAATTAATTATTGTTTTGGCAACAAAATTTGCAAGTACAACTTCTTTTACTAAAAATGATCATATGAAATAAGTTGTTCAAAATGAATTGAGATTAGGCAACAATCATCTCTTTAGATCGCGATTGGTTTTTTTTTTTAGAAAAAACGCATATGAAGACATATACATTTTTTTCATTTTTCATATAAAAACTGTACAAAAGTAAATTACATATTTTATGATTAAAATAATTATTTTACTTATATCAATAGTGTAATTATTATTTATATTAAAAGTATATGTTTTGTATTATTCATGAAAAATATATTACTGCCAATTCTTGTACGTGTAATAATTAATTCTGAATACACAGCTAATTATTATATGTATTTTCACAGTTTTGATTAAAATTAAATAACTTATTTGTACGGTATATAATGTATTGAAGAATATTTTTTTTAATACCTAAGGAATGTAAATATGTTAATATAAATAATGTCTCAAAATTTTATATTCATTTTTTATTTTTTCTAAAAATCATTATTCAAAAATTGACTGGTCTACTCTACTATTAATTGACTCTTAAAATTCTTTTAAGTATAAATAAGACGGACTCACCATAGTAATTCAAAATATGTGGATTATCTAGTCATTAAGATGGACGTAGAAGATTTTCTCATTTATTCCGCGGTGTCATCAAGAAAGACGGAAATAATAGAGAGATTCGCGATTTTAAATCCCCGCTCTTCCCAACGCACGTTCCGCAATTCTGGAGCACCGATTCCATCCGTAGAGATCTCATCATAGCTTTCTCCGCCTCGCATTTAATCTTTCTCGCTCGCCTCCGAGTGAATTCCATAAAACGTAGCGTCTCTTAAATCCCCTCGAGAGTACTTCCGATTCGTTGTTCCATTCTTCTGCTACTCAGCTCAGCTCGATTACGAGAGACAGTCGCTTAGACAGCTCTTCGGTTCTTGTGGACTAATTGAAGAACGAGAGCCAGTCAAAAAATTTAGAAGAAGATAAGCGACAGTACAATTGATTGATTAAGAATTATTTGAATTTATAGAAATACATATAGTATTTGACATTACAAATATCAAATTAGTCTGTATGTGAATATTAATACGAAAATATCTCCGTAGAAAAGTATATGTTATATTTATTATTTTTTTATTTATTATTAGATTAAAACTTATTCCAATTTTCCTATAAATGCGATTTGTTAATATATTTAAAAAATATATAAATTTGTATAATTAAACAATCTTCAACTGGAAAAATCTTGCAGCAAACTGGAAATGTCTTGCACCGATATTTGCTTTAAAAAATCTTAAGAATTTAATTAACAAAGAATAGAGAAATGACACGTAAAATAAACATTATTATACAAACATATATATATATATATATATATATATATATATATATGATAATGTTTACAGTACATGTCTTACTTTCTATATTCTTTATTAATTTATAAATTCTTCAACCTTTTAGTAAATTAGTGCAAAATATTTGACAAGATTGTAGGTGAAAATCGTCTAATTATATGAATTTATATAATATATATATAATTAATGTTATATATATATATATATATATATAAAATTTCATTAACTTACATACATATATATATAAATATTTAAATACTGGATTAATTGTAATTAGATTTGTTTTCTATTCCTGCATTGATTGCACTAAAGTTCAAAAAGTATACATTAAAGCTTTTTCTGTTTTCAAATGACGTCAGCTGTTTTTTGTTCCAGTGCAACATGCAGGAGTTCATTGAACTGACTGCACTAGATCTAGAGTCAGTGCAAGCAGTACAAGAACTAGTGTATGCTACAAGTTCAGCTACAAAAAACAGATCTTGTACAAATAGTACGAGAATTTACAAGTAATAAAACGATAAAAATATATAAATGATTGTAAGCTTACATACAAAATATTTTACTATCATTATTTTCAATTAAGAATATTTTTAATGATGAAATTGCATTAATAGTTTCATCTTCATCATACAAATCAAATTTTTTCATGTAAACAATATGAGACGTCATTTTTATCTTGCAGTAAAATGTTGTTTATGTTCGCTTACACTTGTTAGTTCTGGATTGCACTAGTTCAGTTCAATTCAGTTCAGTTTTAGTGCAATCCTCATGCAGGAACAGAAAATAAACCTTATAAATCACTATTTGCGTTCAATCCTTTACAAGAACACGATTGTTTATCCCTTGAAAAATTCAAAAGGGTTCTAATGTACAGCAAGAGATCATCATTACAGAAATATTATGTATAAATTCCATCTTCTGGCATAAACATGTACTGACATTGCTCATGCCAACGTTAGATATTATGGTTTTCTGTTGTGTCGATAGAAGGACTAATCGCTCTTCCCTTCTTCTGGAGGAAGTCTCATGAAGTTCGTCTGATAATCGACCGGCTGAGCTTCAAGGTCATTTTTCAAGTCTCCGCATGCGCAACAGGAATTCTGAATACGAGTGACAGGCCAAGTATGCCTTTTCATGACCAGATGTCGGCAGTCTGTCCATAACCGGTTCGATCCGGAGTTTACCGCGCATGGAGCAACGCGCATTCCCATTGACCAGTCTGTAGTTGAAGGAGCCGTGCACTCAGGCATTTAGTAATCGTACGACGTCGTTAGGAACACCGTGAGATCTTTAACGACAGTCTCGTCACGGTGCTCCGTTTTCGCACATCTCGTAACGTATATCGAGCAAAGACGTATATCGAGCAGGCGATCGGCTATCAAATCCGTATAGGGCGCGATTGCTTCCAATTACGCGCGTTTCCTTTAAAACAAGGTAACCTTATCGCGATCGAAGAGCAAACGAACCCATTAGGGTTTTCATAGTAAACGTTTAAAGACCACGCGAAAGCTGCAACTCTTCTTCAGTACGCGTACCCCGCAGCGGAACTCACGCAGGAAGAGGTGAGTCCCAGATCAGCTGTCTTCTTCACCTGTCTACACCCTCTTGCCCTTTGTCTGCCATCCCTTCGGGAATTTCTCGACTGCTTCGACCTATCGATCAGTACTACGTCCGTATGATTCGAATAGAGTACGTTCGATGTGCGCGTTCGTGAAATTGTGTTGGTGTTAGTTATTGCTTGCACGCGCGCGCATCACGTATCTCGCGTTTGCACGCGGACATCGTCGTCAACGGAGGTTGACAGCGGTGAATCGCGGTCGGTGACGTTGTGTCATGCGACGCTGTGAAGGTCGAATCTGGCGCGCTAAATCGATCGCGCGTGTACGACATCGCGCAAAAGATCTCTGTAGCGTCGCCTTCTAGACGAATCGGTTTCATTGGGGCGAGAAATGGGGTTAGACTGGACAATCGATCGTTCCCAGGAAAGATGTCGCAAAAATAAAATAGCCAGTGATAGTTAACTCTCGATTAAACATACCTGCTCGCTTACCGTTACGTACTGTAACTTATAGAAATTGATCCTGTTATACTATTTTTTACTTTCTCTCCTTGCATTTTAAATGCATTTAAATATTTAAACATTTAATAAAAACTATTTTAACACACATTAGACTTGGAAGAAATATATAAATGAAAACACGCAGACAAAACATCTGCTCCTAGATTTTTTTAGAACTGAATGTCTGTATAGAATATACTTCCATAACGATAACGGAACAATTATTTTTAGTATTAAATGTCACACTTAATAACTGTAACAAATTAATCAATAACTTTTAATTATTTTAAATAATTTACGTCTCACAACATTCTATTTTATAAAGTTCCAAGTCAATAATTAAAAAGAAATTTTATGTTAATTTTTTGAAAAAACTCAAATAAACTTTTATCAAGAAAAACTTCAGAAAAACTTTTCCTTCTTCTTTAAAAGAGAAGCAGACAAAAACTATTGCGTTTCAGTTCCTACCAGTTTCCAACGATTCTCTTATTCGCACCCTAATCTCAAACGTAACTGCTTGCAGCTGCTTCTACGATACTCGAAGCATGCAAGATCAATGCTACATACGTCGTACAACGAAAAAAATAGTCTCGGAATACGAGAGTAAACTGTCAGTGGCGATAAGATTTCTCGTCATATCGAGACTGTAATCTTTATTTTCAGAGTTATGTGTTAAAACCAGTTATGACTATATAACACGATATTAATTTTAAAAACATTATACTAAAGTGGAGCATAAAAATACATGCAGAAATTTTAGCTGAGAATTTATATGTGCTATAAAGCTTTACTTTATTATTATTCATTGAAATATAATCAATAAAGAAAACAAAAAAAGAAAGTTAGATCAGTGCTTAATTAGTTCAATTATTACTTTATCAATTAAAATAATATTCCTAAGAGACTGAAATATGAACAAAAAATTTATACCCAAAAATAAATGCTTCTTTATTATATTTATTACAACAATTTTCGAAACCTGTTAATTTATTAGGCAGAACTGTTAGGCAAAGTTAATATCAGATGTGTCAAAAATGTTTAACTCAAAATTTATATATATATATATATAACTTATTATATATATATATATATATATATATATATATATATATATAAAATATTTTTATATATATATATA
>Ga0157364_1005480_pt1 | contig 12927 bp, 6 predicted proteins | sample AttsexASBM2_FD_111476 | JGI IMG/M metagenome (GOLD analysis project Ga0157364, IMG submission 111476) | Fungus gardens microbial communities from leaf cutter ant in Ribeirão Preto, State of São Paulo, Brazil - Atta sexdens ASBM2 | ecosystem: Host-associated > Fungi > Mycelium > Unclassified ... | reverse complement strand
TAACAATGTCTTCTGGAAAATATTCAATTATAATGTAATTATAATGATTTGTACGAAATGTATGTCTGATACAATTTTCATCGATTCGTTTTCTCATTAATCAATTTCTTTGGTCACTCACCGATCGATGCGCAACAGTGGAGTTATCAGCTACGTCGCTACGTTGATTCTATAACACATATGGTAAACATAAGATTTAAAATAAAGTAATGCTAAAAATAATTAATGTTTCAAAAAATAATTTCTATGATAGCATAAAATTTTTTTATTCTTCTATCATATCTGTCAATCAAATATTTTTAAATATATAATTACTATTACTTACTAGTATTACTATTACTTTTATTAATCTATAATAAATAATATTAATTATTTACTAATGTACAATAAATATTTTTAAATATGTTAGGCATACATTTATCAAAAGAGATTTTTATAAGAATAAAATGTTTTAAAATTTCAAATTACATTTAGGCTTCTCTCTGAATATTATTTTTAAATGAAAAACATAAGAACGACTTTTTAGGAAGGAATTCTTATTTAAGTAAGCAATAATGCTTACCGCAATGATGCTTCATCGATAACTGATGTTTGTTCTCCTCTTCATGAATTGTCAAGCCTCCTCCATTTCCTCAGATTGTCAGAATTCCTTCTCAAGCACATGCATTACTATGCACAACGGCGGAGATGTAAACATATAACATGATCTGTATACATACAGATATACTCGAATAAAAATAACTAAAAGAAATATATCGTGTAAAAAATAATTTTCGCACGTAAGTATATATTATTCGATTTTTTAACAAATCTTTACTGAAAGAATAATATCTTAATAAAAATGTCCTTTTCGTATAAAATTTGATAAAATCTAATTCCGATATAATTTAAACTATTACAATATAAATCTTTATTTGAAAAAATTTTGTATATATATTTATTATATTTATTAACTATGTTATAAAGATAATAAATAAAGATTTTAACGAACAAAAGTGAGTGGAAGGTAATAATTTATTCACAATTTAAATTAATAAAAATGTCTTAAATACTTTATTAAATATTTTAAAAATCTAAAAAAATATATAACCTAAAATATCGTATTTATTACACACATACAACCTTAACAAAAAATGTTAGGCATCTTATTTATCAATATTTAAAGTTTTAATTAAAAATTAATTAATTAATATAATTAATAAAAATTAATTAATATAATAAGTTTAATTAATATAATAATGATTTTACACGTAATATAATTTTATACTATACATGCATACATTTCGTTCAAATTTAGTTCAATTATACGATTTGAAAGCTATATTCATGGTCTCTGAGCTAAACTGAAGTTACAAAATTAATATCAACATACTTCTCAAAATTACGTAATGAGTACACACCCGCAAAACTGTTCTGCCTGCAGAACTAAGATGTAGCTTTTACGTGACAAACATAAATAATAAACACTAATATAAACACTAATGACTTGTGGCCATGTTGTAACGTTTAAGCCATGTTATAAGACTAAGACTCGGTTGCACCAAACTTTGATTTTAATTGAGGCTTAAAACGCTTTCTGTCTCTATCTCTTTTTGGCTTTAAAACGAGACAGAGTTTTAAATCTCGCTTAAAGTCAAAGTGACATTGGTGCAACTGGGCCTTAAAAAAAAAATTTTGACGTTCGTCCTTAGAATGTAGCATAAATTATACATATCGTGGCTTTTCATTCATTCCACATTCGTCTCCTTTCTTCTATTAGTGTACGCAATAAAAGTTATTGCAAGATTAATATACCTAGCAAAGCTGGCGATTAAAGATTATTTGACGATTAAAGATATCATTTGACGTCAAATAACCTGAGCTTGTTAACTGGGAAGTTTTACTTACCAATTGAATGATTCGCGATGTCAATTCGTTCCGGGCCGATCTATTTTGTGTCTGTCACGTTCTGCAAATGGAATGTAAATTCAGTAAAGTTGGTAGAGGGATTTCGTCTCTCGCGCGGTCAACTTCACGCAGTTCACACGCTAAAAGCAATGCGTGCATGGCGCGACGTGACTACTGCATACGTCCGGCTCTTATCATTCCATTCGCGAAACACCGAACAAGGCACAGTGCTATACACACTGCTACAGGCAATGTATTGTAGTAAAGGCAAACGCCGAGCCCACCTTCATCGCAGTAGAAACAGTCGCAACGCCAACCGCCAACGGGCATTGCGGTGTATCCGCAGCCGTTACGGCCGACCTACACTCGTTTCCTGGAATAATATCTACTGCCTTTGTTGCATGATGCGTGAGTAGTATTTCGCGAAACGATCGTTCTGGGAGTCGTTGCATTCTAAATTTTTCAATTTAAACTCACGACCAAAATCATCACGTAAAGCTATCCTTTATTTATTTGGTATTAATTTGATTTAACAATCATTTTTTATTGAGTAAATGATTTATCTGCGCAAGTAAATATTTAATGCATTATTCAAATAAATACTTTTTTTAATGTTAGAATAATATTGGGTTGTCCGGAAAGTTCGTGATGTTGAAGGAAAACGCAGAAGATTTAAATTTTAGTATACATTTATTAAATTATATAGGTTAGTCGGCACGAACTTTCCGGACAACCCAATATATTAACTTTTTATTGTGTAAAATGTTATTTAAAAAAATATATAGAAATGAAAACGTTTTGATTAATACAGAGTTTTTATTAATTAAAAAATCAATAATAAGAAAAATAAGATAGCAATTTTATATGTTAAATTAATGATGTTCCAACGTAAGCGATCAAGTCAAAACTAGATTAATCTAATACTAATCTAATAATTTAACATATTAAATCATAAATTCTGATTTATATTTGATATTATGCAAATCAATGAGTTTATTCTCGATTTTTTTTGCTGACATATAATTATAATGTATATATTATACATTAATAAAAAGTAACCACACAAGGATATATAATTATTAATAATTAAAAATAATAATATACCTATATATAATGGTACTTATTTTTATAAATGACATATTTATGTTGGTATATAATGAGTCTGTTTTTTGTTTCTGTACTAGACTCTGTTTTAAAACTCTCTTTCTCGTTAAATATCAAATATATATCTATTAGTTTCACTTTAAATTCCAAAAGTATATAGTTATAGTTCTATTTATAGAAAACAAACTTATTATTATAAACAAATAATCATTGCACACATGTATCATTATATTAACAATTTGAAATAATATTATATAGCCATGTTGGTTAAACTTTAATTTTAACATTTATATTTTTCTCTTATTATAATGATTTAATAAGATTAGAGAAATATTCATTATAATAAATCAAGATACATGATTCTACGGTCGGTACGGAATATTACGGTCAAACGAATTCGAAAGCAATGAGGCTATTGAAGCTCGCTATACAAATAGAGGTGTCAGAGCCGTACCTCGAAGTGCATCTCTTTGGTCCATTTGCAGTTACAATCGATGGCGCTTTCCCACGAGACACTTCGTTAACTCCGTGCGTATACGCGAGCGATCATACTCGGCCTCGAGTTGCATAATGTAATCTCTTACCTATACATGATGCATATACACGAGGACGTTCCGCCGTACCATCACAGACAATTTATCGAAGCTCGATCGCTATTGGCTTGTTACAATTTTTGCACGGAAAATCGGGCGTAATTTGAAGGTAGACGTAGCCCTATAATATTGGACTTTGTTACAAGCGAATGACATTCATTGAAATATCGTATAAATTCTGCCATATACTTTTGATATATCAGCAAAATGTTTAATTGTATATTTCATTGCAGTGCCGATGTATATATTAAAAATAGAAAGCGATTATATAGTTTAATGTTGAATACAAAGAATTATCATTGATATTCTACTTTCCGTGTATATTTAAACTTTGATCTTTTATAATACTAATAATTAAATTATTACAAAAACCTCGCACTTGAAATTTGACCTCAGCTTCCTTTCAAATTTTAATGAATTAAAGTTTAACATTAAAAAAAGTTTAGAAAATCAGATTGTTTTTGTATATTATTATTATTATTAAAATTATACTAGAATAATATGTAGTAAATGGTGAGGAAAGAGATTTTTCTTTTCTTCTTGCACTTTTTTTATTCGTGGTCCATTTCCTCTTCGGTCCGTCATCCGGAGTTTGCGCGACTAAGACATCCGGTTTGTGAATTATTCAGTATCCTAATGGAGGAATAATGCCTCACAACGCCTATGGCCGAAGCGTTCGGACGATTAGAATCCATTTTCCTGTGTCGGCCCTCATAGAGATTTCGTTACTCAAGGGACCTTTATCCCTTCCACATCTCACTTAATCGATCCTTCGACTTCTGGCGTCCGGAGAGTATGTCTTAATCTCTCCTCATCTCGATGAATTGATCTTTAAAAATATGAGGATGAACCTTTCATTACTTTCCAACGTTATTGGGATAAATTGTGTTCTCGCTTTTTCAAATTAGGCAATCTATATTTAACATCTTACAGAGTCAATCGATTTAAAAGTATAATTAAATTAACATTTTATCAGTTTCCAGTTTTCAACACATATTTGACATAATGCAATTTCATAAGAATTTCACGTGCGGGCAGCAAAAGAAATATAATTATTCAATATTTTCTATAAAAATAGAAAAATTTAATTTAATAGTGTATTAATTCTATTTTAAAATATATTTAATTAAAGTATAATTTATCTTAAAGATATTTTGTATATACTTTGTATGTATTTTTAGTCAATGAATAGATTAAAAATAATTGCAATGTACTGAAAGTACCGAGTTTTATGTTATCAGGGATCAGATAGTGGATGAATTGCTGGTTATATAAATCATGTCGGGCTTCTCTTAATCCTCTGAAAAGGAGTCTCCTATCGCTGCATCTTTTATATACATATAACGTCACTCTTTATACTTTTCTTTCGCCTTCCATCTCATTTTCCTTCTCAATCTCATCTGAGTCGTTCCGATCTCGGCGTACCGAAGTCTTTCAATCCCCTTTTCGTCAATTATTCACAGCCACCTCGTCTCCTTTTTAGCTTCGATTATCCTCGGGATCTCGTTATATTTTCTATACCGTAATCTCTTCTCTGACATTGACACGACGAACAATCTTTATTTTAGCTTTTATTTGTATAGCTTTTATCCAAGTTGAATTACTGCATTCTGTTTCGTCCAGTTCAAAGTGCTAAGTTTTATATGTGCCTCCCAGCACATCAATATATTATTTTAGAAGTATAAATAATATCCTCCCAGTACATCAATATATTATTTTAGAAATAATATCCATTATATATATATATTTTTATTATATATATATATACACTTAAATTTAGAATTAAACATTTTTATCTTAAATTTTTTATTCTTATTTATCTCACATTGATAATTATATGTTTTAACTTTACGTTTTAACTTACCAGATCTACAATCGTCATTCGCCGGTAATTCACATCAATGCGGTGAGGTAAAATTGGCGGTGCATTTTCGCCCCGGCAATCATCGACGTTTGCTCGCACAGAGGCATGCCCATTAAGCACCGTTGCGCTGTTCCGTTCCGACGCGAATGAGATTTTTTTTTAACTTCACCGCGATTTCTCTCGGACAATACGAGCGGATAGAACCCGGCGCTGTGATACGCTTGCTCGAAATTGCCCGTCGTAAATCATCTCTCGCGTTTCGTGCTTTCCATTCGCTTTTGCGCTCGTTTTCCTTCGTGCTCGACGAAGATGAGAGCATGCTTCTCTTCTAAAACTCTCTAGCTTTTAAGAACTATTACAAAGACGTACTGTGGTTTTATGACGATGGGAGTAATAGTGCACTTTGACGCGACAAACAGTTTTATATTAAATTTAACACTTCTGCATTTAATTAGAAATCTTTCTATCGGAGAAAAAGTAGTGCAAACACATTAAAAAGCGCTGCATCTTTTTAATTAGTTAATTTTTTATCTTTTTATTTTTTATCTTTAATTATTTCTGTATCTTTCTTATATTTGCCTAAATAGTTAGTATATTTTATGTGTAAATTAATTTACAATATCAATTATTTTTTCATCAAATCTTGATCATTTTTAGGATCGCATTCTGTTACTATAGTAAGTTAGGTTTGAGTTAAGTTCAATTGGACTCGGTTCTCTATATATGCATTGTATTTGGGAAAAAGTTCGTGGCGTTTTTTTAATCTAACGGGAAAAATGCCATGAACTTTTTTTCATACCTAATATATATAAAATAGTATTTGTTATTATTATCCAAAGTATGTAATTGCGTTTTATTATCGTTAATAATAGAAAAAATGAAATATAACATCATTAACTATTTATTAAAAAGTAGACGAAAAGTTAGATGAAAAACATTAAAAAAAAATTAAATATAAATGTAATACACTTTTATTTGTGTCATAACACTTTACGTTCGAGTTTTAAGAGCAAGCATTTTATAGATTCATGAATCAAAGAGGATTTATTGCTTAATACAATTATTATTTTATTCGTATTAAAATTTAGTACAAAAAATTACAAGATAAGTCATAGAATGGAGATTTCTCGAATCTATAATTATGAAAAATCCATCATTTCATCTAGTAACAACTGCGTTAGAAATTGCGGTGCTTATGTTTGCATTGTAGATTTTGTTGGTTATTTATTTACTTTGCACATCCTGTTTGAGAACCTTTTTGCTAGCATCCTGGATTTATTCACGAGAAAATATTTAGATGTAAATACTAAATTGATACCGCGCTTTCCTATATTTTTAGATAGAAAAGCGTGGATTTGTAGAAAGTGCGCGAGCAAATATTAAATTATTGCGATTGTAAAATATTTCACCATTGTGCAAAATGTCTTTTGTGTGGAAAGCTTTCGCGAACAGCATGCTCGTTATTCCACTACGTTGCGTCCAATACTGACCTATACTACTCGAGGAGCACTATGCGGTTGTGCTTGGGTGGAACGGAATGTGCAATGAATTAGTCATTAGCAGATCCTTTGCTTTGCTTCGCATATATGTTATATATACTATTTTATGAAAAGGATATTTAATAATTCTTTAATAATGAATTTTTGTGTTACTTCGGTAATTATTCTTTTGCATATAAAATTTTAAACATATATAATAAAATAATATTGATTTGAATGAAATAATACAGGAATGTATGATTTCGTAGTTTGAAAAATACGAGTAGTTTTCCGTGGTTTTTTTAATCCATTGAATCGAATCTACAAATTAGAATGCTCTGTCAAGTTTACGAGAACAATGGAGTTAAAGCGCCGCAAAAACATGTTTTTAAAACGTGTATTTTAAACTTGACGTGAAAGAGCATTCTAACTTCGGATTTAGCACAAAAAGAATTATGGCAAACTACTCTTCTTTTCCAAATTGCAGAAAAAAAACAAATTTTGCATACATATATGATTTGTACATAGATGTGTATGTATGTATATGCAATTATATATGCATGTAATGTATGTATTATATATGCAATTATATATGCATATAATGTATGCTATACATAAAACCAGGATTGGGAAAGTTACTTTATAAAAGCAACCGTTACCGATTTTTTCCTGAAAAATAACTTATTCCTATTATTCGTTATTGATTTAAGTAATTTGTTACTATTACTTAAAAATTAACGAGTTAATTTACAATATCAATTATTTTTTCATCAAATCTTGATCATTTTTAGGATCGCATTCTGTTACTATAGTGAGTTAGGTTTGAATTAAGTTTAATCGGACTCGATTCTCTATATATGCATTGTATTTGGGAAAAAGTTCGTGGCGTTTTTTTAATGCCATCTAACGGGAAAAACGCCATGAACTTTTTCCCATACCTAATATATAAAATAATATTTGTTATTATTATCCAAAGTATGTAATGCGTGTTATTATCGTTAATAATAGAAAAAATGAAATATAACGTCATTAACTATTTGTTAAAAAGTAATTGTAATGATGTCACAAGTAATGCGTTACTTCTCTACCCTGCATAAAATTATACACACATACACAAATTTATATGTAATTTATATGTAGCTTTATAAGGATATAATAACCTTTTTCTCTTATGATTATTTCTATTTTTAATTCCATGCATACTGCAGCTACAAAATACCGCAACATTCGTGCTCGCGCGTACAAAATTCCTAAATAAACTAATTTCCGTCAAAACATTGTAACATAAATAGTTCTACTGCAGAAAGTCAGTGTTTTATGACTTGACTGCAGGGATTCAATGCTCCGGCAGATAACGTACTGTCGCTGGAGGAATTGTAGCGGCTCCATTTCCATTGCAAATCTTTATTGCCTCGACGTGGCTGTGGGTCAGTTTTATCAGTACGAAGTCATTTATTTCCTTACTAGTACCGCTTCATGAAAATGAGACTCGATTACTCATCCTTTGGCGTTGCAATCGATTCGTTCTCCTCATTTATATATCTGTATTCACTGTCTTATTTCTATCTTGCCAACATTTCATGTTTACACAGTTAATGATCATTTTCATATGGTAATATGTTTGAAACTGCGAGTCTCACTGTGAATACAAATTATTGCAGAATAACAGAGCTTACAATGAATTCAAAATTATAAAAAAAACTTTAAATCTTATGTGCATCTTAAAGTTAGCAATAAATTTATATTTTATATTACGTATAGAAAGTTTTATAAATTTTTTTTTATAAGCAAAAAATATTAAAATTTTTCAACTAGTATACCGCGACAAAGTCTCCAAATGAACTGCGAATATTTTAAAGAAGATAAAAAGAAACAAAAAAAATTTAGAATTACAAAAAGGGAATAAAGTGCGAAGTAAAAAATATTATATTTTAAAAGTTGTGAAAATTATTAAAAATATTTTGTTTTATTTTATATATTCTCATTTTAATCAAAACGATATCATCATTGTAATGAAATTATTTTTAAAATAATCAAATAAAAAATAAAACTTTTGAACATTTAACTTTTTATTTCTGAATGATGTCTTGTTGGTTATAACTTAATAAAAGATTCATGCTCTGAATGTTGAAGCGTGTATGCATCTGATAATGTACTTCTAATTTGGCTCGTTATTTAAAACGAATTGAAAAAGATTAAAAATGCTATAAACATAAGTTAAAAGTCACGTTTTATATTATTTCAAGCGTTTGAATTTACGCATTTCCTATAACATTTCGAACGGGAAATTGCGTAAAATTTTAAAAGCGACGATATGTTTATTCGCACCATTTGAACGTCAAATAACTCGCAGGGAGAATGTCAAGCCATAAACAATTGATTTTACTGCGAAGTCACCCGATGAGAACCGTACCGAACGCAATATCCAAGAAGCAATATCCCCGATGCTCATGTCGTTGCTGATTCGCTGCATATCCTACATACGCGAGAAAATTATACGCTGCACCAGCGGTTGAAGAGCCATCACGGCGCCACACCCGTCAATGTGTATGGAAAAAAAGTTATTGGACTTCGCATGTGTGTCCCGCTATACATTTCCCGCGAGTGTCCGTGACTAAAAGGAGAATGAAAGCATTATCTTCCTCTCGTTCCAATCCTTCTATTTCGCCGCATTATCCTGCGAATGACGAAGCATCTAAAAATTGCATATGTAAAATACAAAGGTTATTTTATCCAATTATTTCAAGCTTTCGCTTTATTGTAACATTAATTGAATTTCGATTCTGCAATATTGAGTACCTAAAAGATTCCAGTTTTCTGAGAAGATTTTTCTGGGGCAGAGGATACAGAGTCTTTATACATTTTTTAAAAGGTTAACACATTTTTTTAAAGGTTAATAAACAACAATGAATAAATAATAATAAGAAGATGAATAAAAAAGATCCAAATTTTTCATATATTTAAATTCTTAAAAATACATGCGTTTCGACTTATATGTCAGGTCATCCTCAGTGTATACATTTAGAGAAAATTAAACGCAATTTAATAAAATTCATTAAACAGTTAAATATAATTTCTGCAAATTATAGTTATTACACATAGTGATGGACGTATTTTTTCATATCTAGTTTTTCAACAATGTAATGCTATCAGTCTTGTAATCTTCATAGTTAAATTATACTATTATATATTGGTCGCAATTTATCCATAATGATAATAAATTAGTCGAACATGTAAAGTCATTCGGTAAACATTTTTTCTTCAAGCACACATTCTGTTATAAAATTAATACCATCGATTATAAAAATTAAAATAACAATAAATAAATTGTCGTTATAAAATTAAAAATTATTAATATACATAATACTTATTTGAATTATATTAAAGTATGTGTAATAAAATTAATTTCATATATCTCAATGTGAAAGTTTATCCAGAATATAATCCAATGATTGAAACAGTGAATATAATTAATTCAACAGAGACAAATGCGAATAGAGTTAAGAAAATTAAAACCAGTTCTGTTAGAAATTATTTGTGTTATATTGTGGCGTGTGAGCGATTTTCTGATGCTTAATAATATCTTGTTGAGAGAAGAGATGAGAGTGGAAGAGGAATAAAGATAAAAAGGGAACACTGGAAGCGAGAAAGGAAAAAAAAAGATTAGAAAGAAGGAGGAGGTGCAAAATATGTAGATAAGAATTAGACAATGATTCAGTGTCGTTTTGTTTGTTCAATCCCAATTTTTGTCTTTTGATATAAACCATTTCGGAGATCAATCTTTTATCATATGATGGTTCTTTGTTTAAGATCTTTACATTTTTCTAATTATATTTGTGGTTAATACGATGATTAGTAATCATCGATGGAGTCTTTTTATTAATGTCCGAAATGTATTCAAAGATTAATTCTAGTAAAGTAAGTTATAAAGATGGGATGAGAGAGAAGAAAGAGAACTTGAAGATACAAGATTTTTGGCTTAAGACTTTCGACAATCCTGCCGGCTTCGCCTTATCCTCGTCCAGATCAGGATTATTTTACCGACCAGGTATTAGCCAAAGAAATGCGGCGAAACTTTTGCATCTAGCCAGTAGCATTTAGTTTTAAGTTTTCGCACCTGTGAAGCTCTTCCATAAGAGGAAGCCGCGATGCGCTTGACGGTTACTTTGAAACTTCCGGAAGTTCTCGATTAGTCTATGGTATGATGCATACGAAACTATTTGCCCGGATATTGAAAGTCAACCTTTATAAAGAAGAATAACCTTTCTGAGTTGGTTATGGATATTAATAATATGTGCTCGTCAATAGTTTGCTAATGAAAACATGTATGTATGTATTTCTTTTTCTGACATTATCTTTTTTGATTTTGGAGTTATGCATTTTGAAAATCATATATATATCTTTATATTTTATTTCTTTGTTACAATATATATATGTACAATGGAGATACAGTTTATTAAAAGATAAAAAATATAATTAATATAATTAAAAATAAATTGGTAAAAGTTTATCCGCGATTTTTCTTAGATAAAAACTTTAGTACAATAACATAAAAATTAAAAATGATATATATAAGAAGCTATAAATATCGTTACTAAAATAATGTATTATGCATTATGGATTTTATCCAATATATTTATAATTATTATATAAATTATAAATATTGCTCTATATTATATAAAAGTCCTACATTTAAGACTTTATTAAATTAATATTATTATATTAATATTATAAATCAATTGAAGATTTTATATGTATTGCAACGTATTACATACATTTTACATACGTATATTTGTGCAATAAAAATTTAACGCTTGATAATAAGATATTACAACTTTTATTACCTTTTTAATTTCAAGATTCTGTGTGATAAGACATCAATAAGATTTTCTGGCGAAGAGATAGTCGAAGGAGTAGATCGAAATAGATCATGAAAACGGGAACGGTGGGTATGTATTAGGGTGGGCTGATATTAATGTTACGAAATTGCGGCTATACTTTGCAGACAGCACGCAGGTCCACGAAGCCACAATAAGCCATTGTGGATCAGCAAAGTAGTTTCCGATATCGACCGATAAATTCAAATGTGCTCTCGAGCAGCCATTGAAGCGCCACGCCCGCGGCACGTGCGTCGACAGAAAATCGTTAAGGATGCGGAAAGCGGTGGCAAAAAGGTCCTGAAGAGGTTATAGCAGAAAAGAATAGTCAGAATCGAACATTAACGACAGGTGTTATTATTGTCGGCTTGCTCGTAAAGCAAACGGCGCATTATGTTTCACACTGATACTCACGTATCTTGTAAAAATTGTTAAGGAAATACATAGGTATATATCAACATGTATTCGATATGTACTTTGTAGGCATTTTTTATTGCATTATAAAGAAAGCTTAACTTATAATTTATATTTATAAAAATTTTTGACATTTAACTTTGTATAGAACGTTATTGCTTTCGAGTTATACAGTATTATTATTGATATGATATAAATTTTATATACAAGGAAATAGGCCACTCTTAACTTAATTAATGTAATATAAGTTTCATACATTTTACATTTTTATTAACTTAAAAAGGAAAAAGAAATAAGCACATATTAAATTCAATTTTAAAATATATATGATAAATAAAAAAAATATATATGATGAATCCAATTGTGTGTGTGCGTACGTGCGCGCGCGCGCGCGCGCGCGTGTGTGTGTGTGTGTGTGTGTGTGTGTGTGTGTGTGTTTGTCTCTTTATAATAATTAGATGAGAATAAATCAAACAAGAGAAATAAACCTGTTTTCAGCCAAAGCAAATCTTAGAGAGTTATTCTGTAACTCTTAATGATTAACCGTAGCGTTACTATTTCACAGAATAAATTTGTATACATATCCAATTCTACAAATCGCGCGTCGAAATCTTTTTCGATCTTGAAACGCAGTTATAGAACTAGAATAGTAATCACATATTAAATTGATAAGTAATTTAATAATTTTTAATACTAATTAGTCTTAATCC
>Ga0157364_1005479_pt1 | contig 12928 bp, 7 predicted proteins | sample AttsexASBM2_FD_111476 | JGI IMG/M metagenome (GOLD analysis project Ga0157364, IMG submission 111476) | Fungus gardens microbial communities from leaf cutter ant in Ribeirão Preto, State of São Paulo, Brazil - Atta sexdens ASBM2 | ecosystem: Host-associated > Fungi > Mycelium > Unclassified ... | reverse complement strand
GTTTGTCAAGCAACGGTTTTGCCATATTTTGGCGTGTTCCGAAGAATATTTTAAATACATTTGTATTTTATGAAAATTATTAAAAAAATTTTTTTGATTCATTAAACATTTATTTTAATCTTACAATAGTATGTATAACGTGACGTTATGTACATAAATTTAATAACGTATTTAATCATGTTGTATGAACATTTTTTCACATATTATTCTAAAGAAACTTCTTTCATTTCTGTGAATACCAACATTCTCTTAGAGCGATTAAACTGTTATTTTAGTATGCCAAGGGATTCTCTCTCACGAGGGAATCGATCTCGTGCTTGCCCTCGATCCAGCCCAACGCGACGCGCGCCCTGGAAGCGTGCCCGTCTTGGGAGGTCGCGAGCACATTTCGGTGGGGATACGCTCGCTCTCCTAAATATGTTATTAGTTCGGTCGTATAACTGCTTCATTTTGAGTGCATGGCCCGAAGGCGATCATCTGCCTGCGCGAGCGGACGCTCTCTTCGCCAGGAAGAAGAAAAGGGAGCAAAGATGAGGTAGAGGGTACGCGCAACACTGAATAGACACACCAAGTTCAAAGGAGAGAGAGTAGTAGTCCTCGCCCTCCCAGAAGTTCTACCAGGGAGGCCTAGATTGTTTAATCGTCCCCCCCTAATCAATGCCATGCCACCCTGTAATTTCGCCAAATTGCGGGAGAGACCGTCCTGCGGGACATTCGGGCTGTCCAGCGGCGGGAATAGGCAGTAGTGTGAGAGAAGATAGGTCTTAATTTAGGGCGTTATAAAGCGATTCGCCAGAGCGCGTCTCTGCGTGCAGCCGACGTTATTACATCATTTTTGGCGGAGGTAGCATTATGGTCACGGTTTTGTTTCGAATCTTGCAGAGTTCGCGAACCGTGGGAAACAGAGATTTAAGTATATATTAAGTATTAAGTGTAATAGTTTAAAAAAATCCGTGTATGTGTATGTGACATCAGTATATTTTTATTACGGATTTGATGATCTGTGATTTTATAGTGCACGTTTATTTAAATTATTATTTAGTTGTCTCTGAATTGAGGAATAAATTTCTTGACACTATTCTTCTGCAACACTATTCTACTTGTCGAATTAATGAAAAAGATAAAATATATAAAAACTATGGCACACAAAGTACATAAAACATCGCATAGCTAGCGTAAGATGGTCTGGATATATTATGTATAAATCAATATGACGATTTTGTTGCTGGATGCTCATTGATTTAGACAGTCTTATGCTTATAACTATGCGATGCTTATGCATTTTGTATCGGCATATAGTTGTAAGTTTCTTATTAATTTTTTGTATTTAACAATCAACTTATAACAATTTAATATAGTTTCGCCATGGTCAAAATTTTTTTTACGGCTTTTATAGATGTTTGTCGGAGAACAAAGGCAATTAAGACTTATTAGGTACAATTTGATCTTCTCGAAGTGATGCATTGTTAATCTATGGTAACGGCGCGGCGATGTAATGATCTCAATTTTTCAAATAAGCAAGCCAGGGATGAGGAGCATCATAACATTAAAGGCGATTATCGCTTATTTAATACTTTGACGATGCAAATTTTCTATTATGGAGTATTTTTCGTGTTGGCGATGAGAAAGTCGGACTTGCTCGCTCTTCTTTAGCAATCATGACTGATTGAGCATGCAATTATTTTCTTACGTGTTATAAAATAATTACGAGAAAAAGTAATTGCATTTTTTATGTTATTTGGAATGTCGCTTTGTATGTAATCAAAATAATGCAAAGTTATTTTGATTACAAATGCAGACAAGCTGATAATCGATTTCATCCCCTTTTTGCTTTTATCTGAATGAAAAAAATGGGCCACGGATCACGAAAAAACATCATTTGCGTGCCGTTCTCCGTTATTTCAGGATTGCTGCGCTTTGCGGACGACGATTCTTTCATAATGTTGCGTGCGAGCTGGGCGCAAGTAATTAGCTGGATCGAGTTAATTGATGCGAATAAAATTATAGAGCAATTGATCCCACGGGAGGATCGTCATGGTAGTGGCTCCTGGAAGCCGCGAGATGCGCTTTGGGTGGCGGACCGATTAAAATTTGAATTGGCCTAATTCAAGGTACAGGTGCAGACACACCCCTGCGCTTTAGCCTTGCGAGAGTGAGCATTAAAGCTTGGGTGGCATCGATGGGGAGATCTCGCTCTCGCGCCAGGAATACAGGAATGATTCGTGAATCATTTCACTAAAGCAAGAAGCAAACACTTCTTAATTGCAAATGTGATGAGGTTTACGATTATAATCGCCTATATTTAGTCTATGCTATATGTAAATTATTTTTTTAAACTTATCTTAAATTTAATACATTTACTTATTTTTCAAGAAAAAAAAATGATACAAGTTTCTTCTTTTATTACTTTTATATAAAAAATATATCGTCAAAATTTTAAATTATATTTTTTATAAAAACGTAAATCGTCAAAAGCATTTACAGGATTGTGCATTATAATTTTCATACTTGAGTAATGATTCCGAGTATTCTGGTGGTTTATGTTGTACGGGATGCCGTGGATGCTCATGTTGCGAGACTGCCCGCATGATTCTTTTTCAACTTAATCGTTCCGCTAATGACACGCACACTGCTCGTTAACGTCCTAATTCGCGGCACAATGTCTGTCTTCTTAGAAAGGCTACCGATGAGACCACCCCTGACAATTCTTTTTACTCGAGAATATTAAAAATTCAGTTCTAGTTATTGAATCGAAATATTAGTTTAATTTTACACAGCTTATCTCTTTTTATGCGCGATCAATCTTGGCTTGGCGAGGTTCTTTGATCAATAAGTCGTCGCATAATTATCATAATACACATTCAGTGATATGCATCACGTCATGTGTATAATATTATCGTTTGTAGTGCATCCAAATTTTAGTTTAATCTCAAATCACTACACTCTTAAAAAACACTTAAATCCAGATTTATATCGTGACATCAAGTTTGCGTAAGATGGGCGATCGAATGGGAGATATATTGACTGTAATTAGGATTCGTGTTCCTATTAGCATAATAACTCTTTTTATACGAGTATGCTCGCGCTCTTGTCGGCTAAACCTCCAGTCGTCTCTCTTCTTAGTTTCAACGCGCTATGCTCGTCTTGTCTCGAAGAGATCCAGAGCAGTTTCCGAGCGCTGAAGGCAAGGGGAGGTGTCGAATAAATTGAGGTCGCGTGGGGCGGACGTCTGCCAGAATGGAAGACCACACGGGCGCGATTCTTGCTACCCCCGGGCCGTAAGATCCGAGAAACTTCGTGGTTCCTGTCGGAGGTTCGGGGGTGGGCAGAAGAGTTGTAAAGAGGGCGGCGTCGTCTTTATGCCGGTGCCGTTTCCGTTTCGGCTTTTCCAGATCTTTTTCTTTATTTTATTTGCCATCTACAAAAAAGGTTGCACTGGTGTCTGACTTTACAAAATTAAAAAAAATAATTGAAGTTCTTTTTATGCATTTTTGGGATTTAAAAAAATTTTTATTTATGATAAAATACACTGAAGTTATTTAGACGTACAACAGAAATACTTAATGATAGTAATTACAAAGTTAATGTTTTGTTACAAACTTTATCTCCGGTAAAGAAGAAGATCGTACTGATTGATGTGCCCGCTAGGTTTCCGGCTAAAACTGTGAAATCATCGAGCTGGAAGAGCTTATAAAGAGAACGTCGACAGTACTTAAAAGATCACAATTGGGATTTTTCATTTATAGTTGAAATTTCGACCGTTGAGAAGACGGAGAAAAAACTGGAAGAATCCTAGTCCCAGGTACGGCGTGTTTCGCAGAAAGCGAGTGGGCAGTACATCGCAGGTCGAAAGAGACTTTTTCAAAAATTGTATCTAAAGAACTCTCTTGCCTTGTGGAATATAATACCTTACGGGGATAACTTCACCTAAGCACGGTCGGTTAGAAATGCACAAGCTGCGACTCATCACATTGTCGAGTGTTAAGATATTCGTCTAACTCTTTCAACTAGGATGCATGCGTGCAAGAGATGACGAGTCATGGAAACGTATCTAATTATCTTTGAAGATAATGTTGTTTGCGAGATGTATGATGAACGTGGCACCTCGCATATTTTACCGCGTGTCGTTTCCAGTAGAATGTACGTTCTTATTGCCTACGTGCCTTGGAAGATACCCAGCGACTCCTCTCTCTTTCCCTCTCGAGATTTTACACCGTGCGCTTCTTTTGTGGGGAAGAATCTCATTAGAAAGCATTGTTAAGCAAAACTTATTTTGTCTTCAAGGTTTCTTTTACGTTACGTTAATTTCTAACGCATTAAAATGAGATGCTGCGTTACCTCTTGTATAAGTAATGTTTCTCTCATATTAGCTTAATAGCTTTACCTATTAGCTTTAGAGTGTAAAAATATCTGTGCGTATGCGCTGTGTCATAAAGGACTGTTGAAAACGCATATCCGATGCGAAACATTTGTTCTATGTTACCGTTGGATTTAAGAAAATAAACATATTTTAACTACCGCATGGTTCAGTCGTTCGCGAGATGTCGTAGATGTCATCAACCAAGCTGTAACATGGCAGAAATAATACTAGCTAATAATATTAACTTTAAGCTTTATCTAAAGCTAATTTTTTTCACTTATCATGTTATTCGCGTTTTTTTTATTAATTTCGATATTGGAGAATAGTTGATAACATTTATTTAATTTATTATTTGTATAAACTATTTGAACAAATATCATTAATGAGGTAATATTTTTCTTACTTTTTCAATAAGTTTCTTACTGTTTCTTTCTGTTCTAATTTAGGTGAGTTATTAGCGTTTCAGAATGATTGTGTCCGAAAGTTTTTCGATTCTCAATTATATCTGAAATGAATTAATTTAATACAAGAATATATAATGTATTATTTGAAATATTCAACTTTGACCATTCTTGGCTTTCTTTATCGTATTTGATGTATCATTAATGAATTAAGAAATAAATCCATGTGAAATTACCTACTTCTTTTCCTTTAATATATATTCTGAATAGATAGCTCCTCCATGTAATAATTTAAAAAAAGATCCTAAATCTTGGCGGTCCGCTCATTCATTGTGTGTGCAAATCATTCGTGGTCCCCTAATATATAATTACCGAGGAAGGGCACGTGTACCCTGGAGACAGTTTCTGCCCCCGTAGCGGGACAAATTGGCGGTCGAGAGTAAGTCATTAGTCGAGGTAAGATGCGGATTTTGGTCGGACCTTGGACAGGATATTTATCGAAATTATCACAAAACGTTGGTGGTCTCAAAAGACACGTTATTATTAGAATATTATTAGACAACATGTCAATCAATTCTGAAACAATCGAAGTCGTGCCCGGGAGGATCTTCTTTACAGTACGTGAACACGCAGTGTATTCATGCGTGTGTGGTCGCGAATGCTGACCTCGCCTAAAATATGTTATCAACTCGAATGCCAGCCGGTCAATGCTTAAGGCATTTAAATGCTACGCAAGATATTTGACAGAGACGGCCATCGAGATGGCTTTCGATTCTTTTCGACGGCGATTGCCTGTACGTAACTCACTATCACAATGCTTGTAATGGGATCCAACATTTCTTTTTCTGATACTGCATATTGAAGGATATTTTTTCATGTACTCAATGTGCAATCAGGATTGCGATATTTCTTTTTTTTTTTTTTTAAATTGACTTTTGTTTTCGTTGGTGCACTGGCCTCTGATACTGCAGTGGTTGCACACTGCGGCGAAGAAGGCACGCAATAAGACACGCGCAAGCAAGCCGACTATCATACAACGTTATCCTCTTGTCGATACACCTGCCGTTTACCAGCGCGCGCACGCCTCCGCTGCGCCAGTCGTCATCGTCCTACGAAAAAGGAGCACCGCGACTTGGCATGGCAAGAGGGGATCGGGGAATTTCGATCCGTGGGTACGATAAAAGAGCGAGGCACGAACTGTTCGATAGACATCTCCCCACGCTTGATATAATAAGGCGTGGGCCCGATCGAATCGCGCGGGACAAGTTCGAAGGCATTGAGCGTCAATCAGGGAAAGTGATTTGTAAAGGGACGAGCGCGCGCATATGATATCGAGCATGCGTGTGCGACGCAATGCGGTATTTCTTCGGCTTCGATTACGGCATGTGTGTATGCCTGCTTTAAATTATAAAACCAATTTCCGCCCTGGGAATCGAGGTCGGGAAGATCGTGGTGCATAATAACGAGGCAGCGGGCGGATGCAAGTGCGCTCCGGCTTTCTTCTGTCGCTGAGGATGTGCCCCGGCTATTAAAGGACCTTGCATGCAAATAAAGGGTATCCCTTTCCACTGCGAGGATTTTCAGTGGCGACAGCGAGATCCGCCGCGTACCTGCTCCTTCGGTGGCACAGAAGGGTCATAATTTCGGGAACAGTAAATTCAAGAGGAACATGGATAACTTAATATACATAGGAAAATACAGAGGAATATATTTCTTTTATTTTTAAAAGTGATCCTTTTGAAGATTATTGATATCGATTTCAGAAAATATACTTTTATTGTATTAATTTGTATTCAATGTACATTTTCTTGTTGTGCTTCAATATATTAATAGAAAAAAAGATATTTCTTATTAAAACAATAAGTCAATTAACATTACTAATATAATACTGTTCAAACAATAAAAATAATACGCTTCCTTTTTATATCTACTGGAAATTAAAACTTTGTCCAATGAACTATTAAATTATAGTATATCACGATACTATTTCGCCACGACTGACATATAGTAGATAAAAATGTTAAAATATTTGTCTTAAAATCGCAAATACGCGGTCTATGCGCCTTAACGAAGGTCTTGCCGCTAACGATGATAATTAGAATAGCGTTCTGTGAACCGGGTAGAGTTTATGTTGGCTCGTTAATTACGATTTTTAACGTCGCAGATACCGAGAAAACCGTGGATCGGTAGAACTTTCGGAATGACGCCCTTAATACCGACATTCTGCGCTTAATTAACGTTGTCACGGAAGAGCTTACTGTACGCTGCATTCCACTGTTTGATATCGACATGTTTTTTTTATTACACTCATGCGCGATCCGGATTGATGCCTTTATCTCGTTTGTAGCGAAGAATTGTTGATTGTCAAACGACGTCGCGCGACTTCCTTCACAATTTTTTAAAGCTGAAATTCTTGTCTCAAATACCGTGAAAAATGTGTTATTATTATAGATTACGTACAATCAAAATTTTCTTTTGAACTCTTTAAATCAAAATCAATGGACAGTCACTAATTACCCAGTGGCATTTGATAATCAGTGAAGTTCAACTAAAAAAGGAAGGACATTTGAGCATTGCATAACTAAAATGATATTTGCACGTTAATTTCAATTTTTTAATACCATATTTATTGAATTTAAGCATTAAAAATAAGTTAGATCACATAAGAAAGATTAGGGAATCTCACATTTAATTCACTGATTACCAGCATACTTGGCACTGACATCAGTGATTATTCATTAATTCTAATTTAGAAAGAAGAATATATTTTTGTAAAATTATTGAAAATTAATTAATTAATAATGGCTAGTGAATCTCAAGAGAGAGAAGCGTGTGCCGGAGTATAAGATTACAACTACACAATCACACACAAGAGTTCGAATGTTAATACTTGTCGGTGCCAGGATATAAGATATCAGACAGATCGCGACTACGTTGTTCCGAGAAAGGTGTAGGGCGTATTAAATTAACGCTCGTTCAAATTTACACATCCAAACACAAGGTGCGTATCCGAGATTAATGGGGCCGAACGAACCATCATGATAAAACGAATAGGAGTCGCATTCGAATCGGCAGTATGAAAGAAGAACGGTATGCAGTCCGTCGTAGAGATAAACGCACGGGAGAAGAAATAAACGGAAGAAAAAGCCCACGTAAGATGATATCGTGGTAACGTCTTGATTTAACGAGTCGCAGATACAAGATCGCAATCAGTGCACAGAGAGTTTGCACCTGGGGCCGGCGGCATCGATCGGGATCGTTCATTGCTGTGTGTCATGCGTGTTCTCGTCTTTATGATCATTTTTAACAGCCCTCGCTACTCTTGCACAGTGATCATCAACTTTTTCGATCGTTCGCGAACGAAATTCTGATCCCACGCACCTGTTCATCGAACTTGTGTAACATGAACTGCCTGTCAGAAAGATATTAAAGATAAATAATATCTGAATTTGATATTGAAAATAATTGAAATGGCGCATTTAGACTTTTTGTTAAATATTTAAATTAACAATTTTTAGTCTTTTATTTTTATGAAAGTCCCATGTTTAAAACAGAATTTCTTCTTTATAACAAGAACGTTATACTGATTTGCATGAGTCTTACTGTTGACAAACACTGACTTACAATTAAAGAGTCAGTCGCTTGTACCATTATTAGCATCAATTTTTGCGTTTACATAATATTAAGAGAATATAAAACAGTTATTAATGACGGTAAATATACTAGGAGAAACAATAATTCCTTTCCATATGCAGTTGTCTGAAGCAAAACACAGAATAATAATATTGGACCACTTATTAATTACAACAAATTTTTAAAAAATTCAAAATGTATAATGATTATATCGATTTTTTGTTCTTTGAAAAAAATACTTATTATTTAATTGCTTGATCATTGTTTCATATATTCGATGTATTTATTTAATTTTTACAGGACAGGAAAGCTACTATAGTAGCACTGAAACAGTGTTACATTTTTGAGGCGAAGAATACAGTGAAAAATAATAAATTATGACAAATTTTATTGAAGAAAAAGTTGTAAAATTTAAAAAACAGATCTGCCATCTAAAAGTTAATATTCCTCATTTTTATTCCTTATTTAACATTCTATATTTATTTAATGTTCCTTTTTTTCAAACGCAATTTTCTTCGATAAATGCTTCATTCTAAAAGGAGAAAGAAATTGAAATTAATGAGATACCAGAATGTAAAATCTATAAGTTCTAACATGTGTAAAATATTCTTTTCCCTAAACACAATAAAAATTATAATAACCTGTTCCTTGATTCTAACATCGATTATGAATAACCCTTTTTATTGCTTTTTATTGTAAATAGAACGATAAAGAAATAATTGTCGTTTATCATTTCATTAAGCTAATGAATATAAGCTGCAGTCTAGCTGTTTCAAAGTATTAGAGGAGGTCTTTGAGAACGAAGAAGAAAAAAAGAGACGCGTACTAATCGCACCAGAGGCTGAATAGCGCTTCAATTTGAACGTTTGCAGCGCAACGCCCCTTTGCCGTCGCGCCTCGCGCGAAACGAGGAAGAGATTAACTGCGACGTCTCATGCGAGCTCTTGCGAGCTATTCGCTGACGTCTCGTATGCTCTGGAAACGAGGTTCCGGTCTACGGTTGGTACGGCCTCTTCGCGCGGAATGACTCGGTGTACGCAATGCCGCGTGCGGCAGCTATTAAATGCCGGAGTGCTCATAAATATAAATCATACGGGATTGTCTTGTTGCTCGTCGATGTTCCTGGCGGCCGCGACCCTGGGAAACAGCTGTCCGCCCAACGGCTGGTCCTTACAATACCGCCAAATTTGGTCTCGCGAACGTTGCTCGTGGACCGCAGATCGCTTATTCGAGTTTGGGACGTGTCCTGCAGGTCTGAAAAGGCCTGTCTTCCTCGCCGTCCTCTTCCCTTGTTCGCGAACGGCTCCAGAGACATTTCGGTAAGAGATGTTTCTTGTTGGGGATTCCAGCGGAGCTCGCCCGAGAAGATACAGATACCTTGCAAGCGCGGCTGATACTTGGGATTAATGCACGTTACACGTGCTCGAGTGACTCGAATAAAAATTTAATGTTCTGAGAATTTTATTTCACGATCGATACACATTCTTAAGATGCCTGAATTTTCGATGAAGTTCTCGAAAGTTTTCAAACTCTCGCAATAAAGTACAGAAAATTTAAAACCGTTATATGTATATGTACATGTTTGAAACATAAAAATCTTCCGAAAAAATATAAATAGTCAATGAGCTGTAATAGATATTGTGACATTACGATAGCAAAATTTATGCTGAACATGACTACGAAGATTACCGCAATACGTATCACATTGCCAATTCAATATACCGTAAATTGATGCGCATAACCGTAAAATTCTAATCAGTCGAGCAGTGCCGTAGTTCGTCTTGCATGGCAACGGAATGCCGATATTCGATTTATTTCTAATCGTAGCGTTTGAAGCTGCTGTGAATATTCTGTATGCTGATCAACATCATTGAATGAAATATCAATGAAAGCCCGAATCATCCAACGAGATTTTTTATTACATAATCCTTTTATAATCCTTATATTATATCAAGTCTACGACGCTACCAAGTGTATCTTTCGCAGATTCCTCTTGACGTATTGCAAATCGGAGTCAAGATAAATATAAGCGATTGAGCCATCGCCAGTAGCGATAATCGCCTCTCGGCAGTCTCCTACTGGTCTAATCGTTGAATCGTATAAAAGTCCACGATAATCGACTCACCAGACACGAACGAATTTATCGCGAAGATTTTGACAACGGCCTTTCATATCTACCGTCAGTGATCGCAAAGCGAAATCGCGCGACGTAACATATTAGCCGTTCGCGTATGTGTCAGATTGTCGCGTATAAATATTCATAACGCGTCGCCGCGATAAAAATCACGGTCTTCTCTCGCTCAGGCACAAAAGATTCTTTTTTATTCTTTCGATAATTTCGAGTTGCCTACTTGATCGCCGGGTCTCGCGCGAGATCCTTCTTTCGAAGCCGCTTAATTACTTCTCGAAGGAGTCGATTGACTCTTATTCCATCGATAGATCGCCATCGATTGGCATAGCGCGGTTCAATCAATGGATTGGACACGCTGGGCTACTATTAATGAGCAAACAGATGAAACGACGGTAGATAGCCGTATTTTAATTAACTTTTTACCGGCGCACACATTGACGCTCCGGAATTAATATCAAATATAAGAGAGTTCATTTTTCTATGCCGTCTCTCTTGATATTCAAGTTACGATTGTTGATCGAGACTATGTACACACGTGACATTTAAATGCACATATCCAAGATATTTATGAAGAGATACATCACAAATATTTAATCCGACAGATTCGTTTAATTAGATAATTTTATGAGATGTTCAATTATCAGATGAGTATCGATGTTACTTGCGCGAAAATTTGATTGAAAATTGAAATTATCAAATTTATAAATTAATATTTCGTTGAAATATTTTGCTTATACAGTAATTATAAAGAAATATAAAATATCTGTAATTATTTATGTTATTTTTGCCCTTATTTTACGCGCTATTATATTATAGCCAGGAGAGTCCTTTTTGCGAATCTCCAGGCATTCTAAGCATTCTAAAAATATTCGAGGCAATTACGTCGGGCCTATCAACTGCCATAAAACTGTCTCGTGGTATTTCAATGCCAATTTTTCGGTGGCTTGAGTCCTCGCCGAGGATAATCACCGGGTTGCGCACAGTAGGCAACTGCTCCTCGTGCAACGAAAGTGCAGCGAGGGTCTTAATCTAGACCAATTTAACATTTCAGACGCTCTCTTCCTAGCTGCTGCTTTATTTGCTATAGCCTGATTATACGTCTCCGTTGATTGGCGTTTCGCCACGGCGCACCATCGCGAATTTTTATTAGCCTACCGGCGCGGCGTGAACAATGGAGCAATCTCGCGGTGTGCGTAGTGCGCGATTTCTAGCGATTTTTATCAAGATTTCCGAGATAGTTCGATTAAGATGCAGTCGGAGCGGACGGGGACGCGGGTCCAACTTTTAATTTGTTCGAAGATGTTCCTCGAAGCGGTAACGTCTGGGCGCGGGAGGGCTAACGAACGGGTCAATTAGTAGCAACGAAAGCCTCCGTGGAATTTATAAGCGCGGACAAGGGCGACTTCGGGACATACAAAATTATACCCTTTCCGCAGCTGCTCAGGATTCCCTTTCCTTCTCTGAGTGTACAATTCAAATCTTTGGTCACCATTCCTAATTAGTATACGCCTCCTTTCGCGTATACATAGGACGCTTCGTAAATATCACGAATAATGCTCGGTAGTTTCCAGAACGACGGTTTAAAAACTTGTTTGTACGATATTTTTTTTTTATTCAATTCTACATTAGGCGCGTGAGATATGTAAATCATACGCAAACATCGTGTTCGATCATCGACTGATATTTACTGGATGAAATTTTTGTTATTCAAATTATAAACAATGGATCCCCGTATTTCGTGACGCGCATATTTCTGGTGTATTTCGAATACAGGCGGTGTACGTACTTATGCGTGAATGCATTTGTGCACGCTAACTTATACATTCGCAGAGGTGTCCGTGAGACGCGGTCGAAGAGTCAGCGTCGGGTATGAGGGTACATAATAACTTATTCCGAGCCTTATTATTACGAACGACTGCGGTGGGCCCTGGGCCAGTAGCGGTCAAGTACGCGTGGGTATCCAACGGCGGAGGAGACGTTATTACGTCGTCACCGGTACTCTGCTTCCCAATGAGCGACGGAATGACGGTGTGTGATGACAAAACTTTTCTTCGCTAGTCATTGTTACTTGGTTTTTTGATTTTTTAGCGATTTGTTGTTTATTCCTCGTTCCTTTTTGAAAAAACAGTTTGTTATAACGAGTTCTAATGAGAAAGCGAAATTTCTATCGATTACATTAGTAATGTGACGTTTTTTTACTGGAAAAACTAGTGCAACACTGGTGCACACTGAATGCAAATCGATTCACGTATTTTTAATGTTAATAAATAATTTAACTCTCTTAATTACATATTCTTTGTTGTCACGATAACCTCATAACCTGAAAAGTATTAAATTATTTATCAACACCAAAAATATGTAAATTGATTTGCATTCAATTGTATCAGTGTCACATTAGTTTTC
>Ga0157364_1005478_pt1 | contig 12929 bp, 4 predicted proteins | sample AttsexASBM2_FD_111476 | JGI IMG/M metagenome (GOLD analysis project Ga0157364, IMG submission 111476) | Fungus gardens microbial communities from leaf cutter ant in Ribeirão Preto, State of São Paulo, Brazil - Atta sexdens ASBM2 | ecosystem: Host-associated > Fungi > Mycelium > Unclassified ... | reverse complement strand
GTGTGTGTGTGTGTGTGTGTGTGTGTGTGTGTGTGTGTGTATTTATGTGTAGGAAAGACTTATATGTTTTCTGTATTTCTTTCAATATTTGTTTGGTATTTTAATCGAAAAAGATACGTGATACGTTCTCGTTAATGAAAAACAAATTGTAATAGTATACAATACTTTCATCAATTTTCGAGCGAAACTGTTATTAATACGCATCATTTGATATTGATTCGGTTGCGAGTACTGCTTATCACCTTGATTTCATTTATCTCATATGATCATCATGTTACAAGTATTTAGATTTTCTACTGTCGTTTGTGATGAAATTGCACAAATGAATGTTGCATCGTGAATCATCAACAGGAAGTTTCGCTCCATTACGTAGCAACTTGTTTAACTAACAATGCTCAGAAGTCTTCTTTTCCTTCGTCATGTTTCCGTGTTGATCATAAAAAGTATTGTTCTTTAACTAACCGCAAATTTCATTCTACATCCTCGAGAAAAAATATATATTTTAATAAAATATACATATCACTTTCATCTTTCTTACTTTTGCAATTAGACAAATAGTTGCATTGTAAAGAAGAAATTGCAGATTTCAAAAATTTAGTTGAATGTGTGATAAATTGAAATATATTATACTAATGGATCATAAAGAGAGAGAAATAAGGAGAGATATCATACATTACATTCTGAAAAATTCATTAAAATGTTTTTAGTATTTATTCTGTAACATATAATATCATATCGTATAACATTAATATAAAATTTATTTAAATATATCTCTGTAACGGGTATAATCGTAGCGTGTTCGAATCAGAAAAATCACTAAATCCGCCGCAGAGAGGGATTCGTTGATCTGTGAAGGCGCAAATATCATTTGAATTACTCTCGAACTCTCGTGAATTATCCTGTAAAATGAGAGTAGTAGTGGTTATCCTTGGCAGATCGTAATAAGTGACGCAAGGCTTAATGAGGTAGTAAAACTCGAGTACGTGGGCGTTTTTCAGGATAATAAAAGGTGTGCATGGCGCTACAGTTTGCGATTCCAATTGCGCCTGCACATGTTCAGAGCATTACGAAAACTTCTCACCAACATCAATTTTCTTACCTTTTCTTTTTACTAAAAGCGTGCTTAGAATCAGTTTTGATAACTATATTGTTTCAAAATTGTATCGTATATAGATAATCTTTACGATATTCTAAACATATATTTGTTTTTGTGTTGAATTAATGTTTATCGATGTTGGTTAACGTTAAAGTAAATAAAATTTGTACACAACTTGATAATTAAACTTGATTTATGTAAATGTCAAATATTCTAGAAATGAATATTTCCATTCCGGGAATAAATTTATAAAGACGTTATCTCGTAAACTCGATTAAGAACTGTTTCACAACTGTTTATTTGCAGTTTGTTATCTACATGGGCCGTAAAATATCTATGCATTTTGCAATGGCATAGTTTAATTAACGTGAAGAGCGCGTGATATTCTCGCCCAGAATCACAGAATGGAGACGTTACATAATTGAATCGCGAATAATTGAAATATATATTTTCAACGCAAACGTCTGCTGTATCTCAAACGTCTATAAACAGAACACTTCTTTTTATCATATAATGATGTACGTCTGCAATCGATCGCACATTCGATATCGGCAAACACCGCCATAAGAAAAATAGCGTACCACCTGCTCTCGTTTGCGTAGCGGAAGCAAACTCGTCGAACTCTCGTCTGTTGAAGCACCGTCGTGTCTGAAAATCCGTTTCGATATCTTATCGCTGGTAACGCATCACGACAAATGCGGTATTATCAAAAAAACCACTTCAACGCTTATCACATGTAACTGGAGAATTGTTTGAATAAAAATAAAACAATATCAATAAATTTTCAAAGCAAATTAAAGACCTGGCTGTTAAATTTATAGGTGCTATTTAAAGAATGAATATCTATTTTTTGTATTATAATTTTAAAGCAATGTACATGGAGTAATAATGTTATTAATAGAACAAGTATATGCGACAATTATATGTAATTGTTTACTCATAATCAAATGTAACAATTGTTTACTATTAATTATTGCTATTGTGTATAATTGAGAATATGCATCTCGCATAAACGCACATTTATACACACATGCGCACATAACGTATTCTATACATTGCTTTATTGCAATTACTAATCAAGTAAGTAAAATACATTAATGTTCGCCGTATTTCACCGTCAAGATCATCGACTCTATTGCTCTCGCGATCGTGGAAATATATCTCACTAACGGTGAGAGTCTTTCTCTCTTTTATTTCCTCTTGCACCTTGTGCATCGTTTATATTACTCAGATCATACTCATTGCAATCTTCCTGTGCGCTGACTCGTATAATTGTTTTTTTTTTTTTTTTATTGAAAGATCAGGTTTGATATCAACAGCGACCTACATAATTTAATTTTATTTTTCACGAAAAGAGATGAACGGGAAAGTATCCTATAGTTGACATATCTCTATACGCTTATTGTTGTATTACAAAACGTGAATGTTGATTTATTCCGATGACTAAACATTTAAGATTGCACCGTGTTATGCAATAATATAATTGGCAGTGAGTGACGTTTGGAAGTCACGAACTGAAAGAATTTTAGTCACGTAATGTTAAATAAAATAAAATAAAATAAAATAACAATTTATTCACCGTTTGATAATATCCCATATAGAGTTTTGCAATCGGTCCAGTATAGTATTGAGTCAGTACTGACTGTCATAGTTCAGATACTGGTAAACTACTGACCCAGTACTAAGTACTGGATGATAACTTGGGTCTAATATTAGAAAATGGTACTGATTCAGTCATTTTAGCCAGTTATTTGTCAATGATGACCTAGTTCTTTGGATGATAGAACTTTGGCTGTCTTTTGTCAGCCAGTGACTAATTGACAGAATCTTTGCCATTGATTGACAGCTGTATCATTGGCTAAGAATTAGTTTCGTAATTATAACTGCGACCTGTTGGCGCCAATCTATAGGAAGTAATTTAATTTTGTGTCGTGTAATATTGAACATTTTATCATTGTAATAAGATATCTCAATCCATTTCTCTCTCTCTCTCTCTCTCTCTCTCTCTCTTTCTCTCTCATTTTAATAAATTTGTAGTCACCTTTCTATTCATAACGGACAGAAATTGAACATATTCACGCAATAGAATGTATGAATGAGATCTCTGGGATGCTTCTTGTTCAAGTTTCTATACAACATTGAGATGAATGAAACGTTCTGTTGCATAGCGCATTCAACGCGCGCAATCGTGGCACCAGAATTGTTAACGACTCAAAGGATTCAGTGACGACGTCACTAGGATTAACTAGCTAGATATCCAACGAGAACTAAACTCATATGCCCACCCGCGGTTCACCATCGACAAAGAAGACAGTGAGCGTTTACTAAAATAACAGTCTATGTTATTCAAATTACCGTTCGTCTCTTGAGAAAAGAAAATATTCTCTCAATGATCTCAAGAGCACAGTCAATTACAATCGTGTTTGAAGAATAATAGACACTGATATAATTGTACAGAAATATTTTTTCAAAGTCGAAATACGGGCATTACTATTTTAATCATCATTAGATAAGTCTATTTTAATCTTGTTCAATTTTCTCGTGTCTATTTAGGTATGTAATTAAATTATCGATATCGAAAGTAATTCATGTCGATACCAATATTGCTCGATGTTGACTGTGAGCTTTATGGAAAGTCTTAATTAAACTTTCATCCAACGAAGGGTGAACTTTCGATTTTACATTGTCGTAAAATGGTGCGTACGAATGTCCTTTTTGGTAGAATAATTCAAACGAACGCAGCCCGCCGTCGGGTCGCTTTTACGAGTACGATCGGTCGTACGTTCATAAAGGGGACAAATTACAACAACGCCGCGAGGCGTCGGCGTCGCGTCGCGTCCCGCCGCGAATTTTCTCGTTTGCGAAATTATAAAAGTCGTTTCCGAAAAAGGAAAGAACAAGATAAAAATATATTATCGTGGAAATAGGGTTTAATTAAAGTATCTCGGCCGTCCAGATGGCGAACCGTTTCGGTGCACTTATTAAAAGAAAACGAGCTTCGTTGAACGCGAAAAAAAGTTCTCGAACGAATAAATGCTCGAAAATTAGCGGCGCGGCGCGTTGTAATTCAATTTGTGCACTATTTCATTAATCGATTTCCCTTCACGCTCCAATCATTAATTATTAATTAATGCATTGATAGATTCTTTAACGAAACAAATTTGTTGTCGTTAAAAATGGCTATTTAAATTCGCACATTTTATATGAGTAAAATGATTAATAAGAAAATGTATTTATTTCTTTTAATTATATAAGAATATCATTTTCTAATTAATATTTTTGTGTGAATTTAGACGTATTAAAATTACTCAATTATTATAACATTCTTTATTGTTTATTTGCTAATTGAATTTATTGGCAATTACAAATACGTACAAAAACGAATGTTTGACTTACATGATTTATTGTTATTGAGAATTACAGTTCTACAGTTTACAGTTCTGATTACGCAATTATTTCGGAATTACATCTCGTGGCAGATTTCGCGATCAGTCGGTCGAATTTAGCAACTTCGCCGTTTCCGAACGTCAGGGATTCCGAAACTAATAATCGTCCTTGCGCTTCTGTGTACTGTGTGGCGTTTTGAAACATATATGTGCGACTGACCGATACAATCGGATTCGAAAAAGCTCATCAAAGCGATATTGCGTCGTAAAGCACTGTGATTACGAAGCGGGACAAAATTGAAGCGGGACATTATATACCGCTTCTATTCGTTAATTACTAAAAATGTAATCAAAGTTACTTTTTGCTTTAATTGTAATGTTTAATTAGTTTTAGTGCAATTATCAAATTAGAAAGCGTTAGATATCAGTAATCCAAGCATTTCCTTAAATAAACGTTACGTATAATATTATATTACAAAATTTATAGCTCTCTAACTTTAAATCAATTTCAGGTAAAGAGTCTCTAAATTAAAGGAAGAGAATGCGAATTATTTGGTGGAATATTTTTTATAGTGCTTTTTCATCGTATGACACGTATGTGGGATCTGATCGGAAATACGCGGAAAGGAAAGAATGCAAGAGAAATAGTGGTGTGCGAAATATTTCCTTCGAAACGAAGAGGGTAGAATCAAGAAAGATAGGGAAGATGAGGGTAAAAAAAGCGCGGCCCTCATACCTTGGCTGTTTTTATAAAAACCTGTTTAGGCGTTCTGCTTGCAACCTGCCTCATGCACCTGCGCGAACAAAGAAGACCTTTTTTTTTGCAAAGTCTCAACAGATCATCTTGAGCCTCCCCTTTGAGTCATCGCCTGACTACCGTTACAACGGGTGTCTCACAAATTACTAATCTCACGCGCATGAGTTTTAAAACTGAGTTTTAAATTATATTATAAAAAGAGAGAAACGCCGAAAATACTTGCGGTGCATGGGTTTTGCTATATAATTGGCTGATATAAGTTGCGATTGAATTATAACTTTGACGAAACGCTCACATCGACGAGTAAATCACTGTGGAATTTGCACATATAAACTCGAGGCATTAGTAGGAATTAACAGATATTACTGAAATGGGAATTAGTACATAAATATTTGATACCGATAGATTATCTCTTCATTTAGTTGGAAAGCTTGATTGGAATAATTTGCGGGCAAATACAGTTTACAGAAGTTATTTAAAACTTTTTCATAAACAACTGTAGTTTAACAGTACACTATTTTGTTTAATACTATTGTGAGTTACTCCGTTTGATACTGAATGGTAACAAATTGGTATATAAATTTTTCGTTGACAGTTAATCCCTCGCGCTTCGACCCTGCTCGTAAAATCGAACTCGTAACACTACATTCATGAATTTTACAAAACCGTAGAATCCATCGAGAGCACGTTTGACACAAACGGAAGTCTCGAATCGTCCATTGGCGCGGAAGCCTTATTTTTCTCGCACTGGTGAATGACTTTACAGTTATTTTACGGAAATTGAGATTTACCGCTAGTTACGGTTATGAACAACTATGCTGGCACTGTAATTTTTTGCACGGATCTACGTTTAATTTTCTGAACAGCGTTCTGGCCATTCTTGCTTTCTTCTTATTCTAGCGGCTACGTGACGACGATCAGAAAGAAAGAGTAGCTCTCATCGTCTTTGTGCCCAGCTATCCACCTTGCTATCCGACCCTTTAATGGGAGTTAGGGGTCCGTCATTAAAGCGATAGGTCGGCCGTGACTCCCTGTAACTGCTCGGCCGCGCTTCCGTTAGATTCGTTTTCACGTGAACTGGATTAGAACGAGCTCGAGTCGAGTCTGGCATTCCGGGATAACGATCCGTGGGAATTGGACCAGCGGGTTAAGGCGACGATAACGATGTCGACGTCGCCGACGAAGTTAACGTCGTTATTGGATTTTGAGTTGACGTTCTTACTCACCGTCAATCGTTAAATTCGCTTGTTGTGTTGCGTGAAATATACATGAGTTTATGCTAACTTGCACACTATCTGATGGTATTAAATACTTCTCTTTTCGTTCTATATCGAGTTACGAAAGAAGTTTAGTTTCAAGATATTTTTAATATCTTGATTCTTTTACATAATTCAATGTCTAATTTTTAAAATTTAAAAAGATTTGAATTAAATACTGATTGCATTTCTTAAACACATTGTGGCTGATATTGCTTTTAAAAAAATTGTTAAATGAGTAATTTTATTGGAAACATAATTTCATCATTTCAATGAAAAAGATATGGTAATTTAAGTATAAAAGAAAAATATAATAAATGAGCGAAAAATAATTATATAATAAAATTATAAATAAATATGATTAAATTTATATTTAATTATAGCAAATTTTTTAATTTATATTAATTAATGATCACGTATAGAGATTTATTTTTCATGTTTTGCGTCATTTTCACGTTTCGATAACATCAGGCAATATGACGAGACATCGTCATTATGTGATTAAAATAATACATTCATGTTATGGATTTCGTGGACACCCTGTGTAGCTTAACAGCCGTATGACGTTCAGCGGAAGGAAGTCTCGTCACCCGTCACGTTTTTGCAAATATTTCAATCGATGCATCAACGCTACTGGCTACATTTATTTTCGAGTTGAACCTCACGTTATGCATCACGGTTTGTCGCCCATAAATTATTTTATCATTTTCAAGCTTTAATAATATCGAGATTTTCATGATATAAAATATTATTATTGACAAATTATTGTCACTTAAAATTAACTTTATGAATAAAATATTCTTTGATTATATAAAACATCAAATCATAATAATTAGTGTAGAAGTATGTTAATAGTAAACCATAAAAAATATTTAAATAAATTTATTTAATATAATGGAAGAAAAATATTAAATATAGATAAGAAACGTTTTACTTCATTAACTTCATTAATGTTTATTAGTGATAAGATACATACAAATATATATAGGCGTCGTGTTTTAATTCAACGATGCATTGAATAAACGATACGAAACATTCAAGTATCTCTCATTGCACTCATTTAATTTTAAACGTTCTTTCTCGTATTATTACTCATTTCACGCTTTACGAGTTTGATTATTGGTGTTATTAGTATTCATATACTATGACACAGCATCGCGGTTTAAAACATCTTTACACGAACAGGCGACATTTATTTAAATCCTTGACACTTAGCTATTATTATTAAAAGCTATTATCGAGAAAGTGTCTCGTCGAAGTGCACCGATACCAGACAATTAATCAACCGTGAATCTCGCTGATTACTTGGGCAGGATATTCCCACAGTACACGTGTCAGTTCACCGCTGCATTGCAAATTCTGCGTTAATAACTCTTCGCTTCTGTGACGTAGAAACGAGCGCAATTAACGTTTCGTTTTTCTCCTCGCTCCGAAGAGTGTAAAATCGATTCGCAAAAATCCACGTTGCCACATTGGAATTGTAGCAAGCCTATATGGTGCCATTGAACGTATCGAACACAACACAAATACAAACGTCATTTGTTACTTTGGTTACATTACGTTGTGTGCTGATCCTTTTACAGAGAAAATACGCGTAGTTTTTTTTTTGCTTTCGAAATCTGAGCGAGTGTGTTGAAGTGTGTTCGGAGGATCCATGATGCCCGATAAATATTTATCCGCCGCCACGGGCTTTATTAGTGGCAAACATTTGGTCGTATTTACGGCGCCGCGAGCGACAAATAATACCGATAGAGAGTAAAGGGGGACTCGGCCGGCTCTCTCTTCTCTCATATGTACGAATCTCTCTGTGCCGCCCATAAACGGACTCGACCGAGCGAATAATTTATTACTCGCAGTGAGCGTGGTGAGATTTGCATAAAACAAGGGTTTTCGCGCGCGAATCGATCGCGAATCAAGCACGACATTCGCTCGTGCGTATTCAGCACTTATGCACGCGCCTGCAGTTGCGACAAATGTGTATTTTCCAATAGGTTACATTATGTTTAGTGTTTACATTGAAACTGTTTAGATTGGAACATTTTCTATGCCATCTCTTTGTCACTCTTTGCACTTCTCCTAAATGGAAATAAATTAATTACTGTGAAATTAAGTGATAATAATTGCGAGCTAAAAAATTTTCATTTTTTAAATGTAAATTCGATATAAAATCTACTTTTGTTTTATTTTACGCGATCAAATAACATGATGAGATATTTAGTTTTACAATATGCAAACTTATTTTTGTAATCTGTTTATCAAGCATATAATTTCTCTGGATATTTTCCCTGGTAACTAATTGTATCTGCGGCCGCTTTAATATTGCATCCTTAAACAGCGGTGATTATGCGTATACGCGCCACGTCGATGTGCGCGATCGATGCGATTAATAAATTAGCGCGTCGCTACATCGCTCGAACGAATATCGCAATTATCGAAAACGTAGTAGCGCACACGCGGTGTTGCATTATGAGCTTGTGAAAGCGGGTTGCAGATCGCGTACGCGAATGATTAAGGGGATCATTCCCGTCCTCTTCCTCCATCTCTCTCTCTCTTTCTCTCTCTCTCTCTCTCTCTGTTCTCTTTCTGTTCTCTCTCTTGCATCCCAGCGATCGCATGACCGATCCGATCGATTCGTCCTGATTATCTTAAATCATTTTGCGCATCGACTTTCTGAAAATTACGAGTGCGTTCGAAATGACGATGGCGATCGATCGTATTCGCGCGATTGGCACAATCGAACAAAAGTACCGATAGCGATGCGAACACGATATAAAACGCATTTACCGTATTTTTAGTTAAAACCGACATCCGGCGCTGTTACATTCGGGAATACGGTTTTTCTGAAATACTACCCAGTACTATTCGAAGTACTTCACGTTACGATAGCTATTTTATTGGGCACCTATCGCATAAATTTTTTTCTCGCGTACCAACGTATTTTTCTTTTACGATCTATAAATTGTATTTTTTTTTTTTTTTTTTTTAAAAAAAAAACCTTTTTTTAAGCCAATTTATAAATATTCAAATTTTCTGTACAATTAATATATAACGTTGAACGAAATGATATTTTCACTATTTTTCTTCAAATTTATGCAATATGATATATTACTATTTAAATGTAGGTAAATAAACTTACTCAATGACTATCAAAACATGTAGCTCTGCTGCTGTTTAATAATTTATTAGTTTTTGACGATTTAATTGTTTCGTCAACAAGCTACGGCATTCTGATGCCAAAAATTAATAGTATTGCATAAACTATCACAAACACTCGCGTATGGCACATTAAATTTCAAGTATCATTTTTCGCTGCTTATCGCAATAATTACGCTTCGCTGCGACGAGGAAACTTTAATTTTGTTTGAAAAACGATATCATGGTCTACATCACATGTGATTAACAAATTAGATAAGACGAGTTAACACAATTTGAACATATTTTTTACGTGAATCTTCATATTTTATTAAAAGATATTGTTATTATTATACATTACATTAAATATTATTACATTAATATGTAGCAAAATTAATTCTCAACCAAACTTGCATATAATCAATAATAAAAATATTGATAATTATAATTTTTTTTTCAATACAAATACTTTTCAATCAAACTTTGATTCAAACTATTCGAAGTCTTTTAGATAATAAATTTCAATATAATATATTGGTAAATATCGACGAAGACTTTCGAGCTCAATTTCCGCATACATAATTCTGTTTATCATAGTATGGCTTTTGAGAAAATTATGCCATTTCGTTATCATGTTTTAATTTCAAGTTGGGCCAGTCGACCATGGAAAAGGAAGGGACAACAATCTATTTGATCTTGAGGGCAAACATTTGCCTTGGGTAAGAGTGGACGCTCGATAGAGATAGGAGGGGGGATTTCCTCGTTGAAATCCCGTAGATGACGAGGTCGGCTCATTGTAATTAATAACCACGGAGTGTGACGACCGAGTAAAACCGGCAGGCAGAGCCATTTCGTTTGAATGGACCGTAATTCAGCGTCGTTTCTTCTGAATAGAGCTTAATTTTGGACTTGCGCGTTACTCCGTGTCGCGTCTTCTGCAACGAGATTGGTAAGCGAGGCCCACATATAGAAAGTTAAGGGTTGATTTTGATGGATTACCGCTGTCGGAAAGTATAGTCACCTCGTAGAATTTCAACGAATCCCGCGGGAATGTCGTCGCGTATACGTCGTTGCTGACGACTTGACAGGGAAATGCACTCAAGCGCGCCGCATATATGCTCTCTTTACCTTCTTTTTTTCTCTTTCTTTCTTCTTTCAATAGTGTCAGATAACTGATCAATTATTTTTTTTTTTGTAACGCGGAAGTTATTCTTGATTTTAACGGAATCGCGTTATCGCGATGATCAAGAGAACAATTTTCCCGTCCGCTTAACCGCGTAAACACTTTTTGAGTTTAAATCGAGTTAAACGTCTAACGTGTAGCTCACGTTAAATCGACTTTATCTTATCGCGTAGAAGATGGAAGCTGTTCATCTTTTCTCTTATAAAACTTTATCGAAGGATGAAATCTTATCGTTACATTCGCTTCTAGATATTATGCGATCTACTTTTACACGGGATTGATTTATTTTCTTTATCTATGAACAAAAGTATATCATTCATCAAAATTAGAGAGAAAAAGAAAAAGAAATATCGAATGATGAATAATATATTATCAAAATATTTTAATTATTTTGTAGGTATTTCAATTTTATTCATTAATTTTTTTTATAATTAAAATAATTATAGTTCTTCATCTATTGTCTTTACTTGTTTTCTTATGACTCGACATCACTTTTTTTTATTAACACGATGCTTTTCTTTTTCGTTTTAGTACAATGCATAAATTTACAATTACGATCATTTATTATGGTAAAGTTTTAGTGCACGTAACCTACATATTGTAGCCTGTTTTTAAAGCAGAAACTATTTGAACTTTTGATAATTTCTCGTACCTTCTTGGCAATTTTAAGGTACGGTAGCTTCGTCGAGCCAATAAGTTCCCGAAGGGAAACGATATATAAACGTCGTTGCATGTCGCCAGTACACAGATTAGGGCAGCACATGCTTCTGCTTACCATATCCATGTATATTTATGCTTTCGCGGCTGGTGAGTAGAGAACACATGTTTCAGCGCGGCTCACGTAAAATCTAAAAGTTCGTAAGTCTAACGAGCGTCATTTGTGCGGAGGCAAATTTTTAGGTGTGCTTAAGAAGAATGGTGAAAGTTTTTCTCAGAGGTAGAATTACACTGAACGCATACATTACTGGTACAATTGTAAATTATACGGCCGGTATTGAAAATCACAATACCTTTCTAAAAAATAACAAACTGTAATAAGAATTAATTATTTTATCCATATAATTCGTATTAAGAAAATTTAAGAATAATAAAACAATTAATATTTACCAAATTTTTCAATTTGTTAATTGACTGTTTAATTTTCGATCAATTTTTGAAAAATGATCATTGCACTGTAATATCGTAATTTATTTTTATATCATTTTTTATATTATTTTATATAATTTTATTAAAAACTTTAATTAAATTTCCTATACATCTGTGCAATTATTGATAATAATTAGAATGTTAAACGTTAAGTTAGGACGTAGAAACATTATAATGGATTCAAGTTGCGAATTTACGAGAAAAACGAACACGAAGCATACCTACCTCCGTTAGCGATAATTTCGTGGGAGCACACATGACGCACATGAAATACGAGTCTGCATCAATTAAGTTGTTTGCTCACCCGCTAGTTATAGCTTCGCGCAAATAATTCATTAACGAATGTCGGTGAGGTATCGTACTTCGGGTGGATGAACTACTCGTCAGAGTCAGCAGGTGGTTTAAAAGTCCGCGAGAGAGTCGACTTTAAGCTTCTTCCACCACGTGAGTCGCTCACGTAATACCATGTTGCGAGTTTTCAAGGCATTTACTGCCAGCGAAACTCATCTCTTGGCGTTCCTTCGCGCTCACGCCCAGAATACTTACTTTGGATTTTCGAGCGTCGATACCTGAGGCATCCTGAGGCGAGAGGATGGGTAAATAATTGAATTTAGATTGAAGGGTTGTTTCACGACGGCATCGCCTTCACGCCGAAGTCGTCGTCTCGCTTCGTCGATTAATTTGCAGGGTTTCTCTCGCGTGCGCTTTCAATCCTCTCTTCTTCGCACAGAGGGTTCTTACTTACCGTGTCCTGTAAGTCTTCGATGCACGGAAAAACATTGTCGGATTACTTCGCACCGTGCTCTCCGCTTTCGTCGCCAATCGTTATCGTTTCGTTTGAAAGCATTCTAAGAGAAAGACGTTTAATTTATGCAAAGCTACGATTGCAGTCGGCGATGGAAAAGCGAAAAGCGATTTTAAATGTTTTCACAGGTTCTCGGGTCATTTGCGTATAATTTGCAAACGGAAGACT
>Ga0157364_1005477_pt1 | contig 12929 bp, 14 predicted proteins | sample AttsexASBM2_FD_111476 | JGI IMG/M metagenome (GOLD analysis project Ga0157364, IMG submission 111476) | Fungus gardens microbial communities from leaf cutter ant in Ribeirão Preto, State of São Paulo, Brazil - Atta sexdens ASBM2 | ecosystem: Host-associated > Fungi > Mycelium > Unclassified ... | reverse complement strand
TGGGAAATATTAATACAGCAGATATATCAAGCAAAGGTTCTCTTGAAAATATAGTTCAAGAATACACAAGAATTTCCAACCATACTTGGTATAAATTGTCTAAGAACATCAACATCACTAAATATTCAAAAGTGTGGTGGAACAATGAGTGTAGCACCAAACTGAATACTTATTGCTTATCCAAATCACTAGAAGATTAGAAGAAGTTTAAGGGGTTTGTCAAGCAAACTAAACATTCATTCTTTGATGAAAAAATTCAAGAGATCACATCAAGAAACAAGAGACTCTGGGATCTTATGAATTGGACCAAGAAGTGTAAACTTTCTGCCATTGAAGCCCTTCAACATAATGAGTGACCTTATATTGAGCTCAAAGATCTTTGGCAAGTCTTACATCAAACTTTCAATTCAACACAAAGTTATTAAGTAAATCTATGACTCTTGGATGAAGTTCTCTCAAAACCCCCTTTAGAATGGCCAACTTTTTTGAAAAATAAATCCAGAAATTAGATTGTAAAATGCAGCAACTCATCTACTGTAGGACTAGATTATGTTTCTTGGAGACATCTAAAAGTAGTCATAAATGATGGTAAGTGTCTATCCAACATTGTCAACATCACTAATGTGTATATTGATCTTAGTTACTGGCTATTGTATTTCAAGATGTCCACTTCAATTATTATTCCAAAGCCTAACAAAGCAGTGTACAACTTCCCCAAGATGTTTTGTTCTACTGTTCTCCTCAACACTTTGGGGAAACTTATCAAAAATGTCATTAGAGAGAAACTACAGTATTAGTCCATTGTATCTAATTTTGTTTATCCTAACCAATTGGGTGGACTTAAACAGCAATTGACTATTGATGCAGGCATTGTTCTTACTTACCTCATTTGATCAGAATGGGTCAAAGGTCTCCAAACAAGTACTTTGGCCTTTGACATCACTATTATAAAATGAACTACTCATTGATTTGTGATATTTGAACCTTGGGTGTACTCTCAGAGGTTTAGGAGTAATTCAGAAGTTCAATAATGATGACAATGATAATTAAGATCAATACAGATGATAAAGGATAAAAATTGATGAAAATTGATGTTGTTAAGCCTGAGATCTAATTCTTAAACACAGAGGTATATATACAAAAGAGTGATGGTCTGTGCACAAGCTGTTTTTATCACATGATTAAAATTTATACCTAATAAGAGCTGTCATCTGTTATAGCAGCTGTCAGGCTAATTGTAAAAGGTAACTAATCATGTCACTATATTGATATACTTATATCTCTATGAATACTTATTGCTATGAGATATACCATATATCATCAGAAATAGTTTGATGAGCACTTTCCAAGGCAAGTTTAATTGTGTGAATTCATCTAGCCATTCATGAGATAATAGCCAACAAAACTTTTACAGTTACTGATGGCCTGATATCTCAGTTGTTTGTTGTTGCTTTTGTACTTCCTGCATATATGCAGATAGCTCTTATTTGAGGCTTTTCAGTACAACTTAGTCTGTGAAAATCAGTCCACTGGTTGTGGAGATACAAGCTGAATAAAGTTTGTGACAACCACCTAGTTTTTTCCTTTGCTTAACCATCAGCTCCTCTCTTTGATCATAGATAAAGCTAGCTTCAATTCCAGAATTTCATTGTTTTTTTCTAATTATTTAATAGATAGAAAAACATGATATATGTGGAAAAATTTTGTTTTCCCTTTCTTCAATACAGATGTAGGTGTAGATCAAGAGTCAGCTCTATCTCCCATTTTATCTGCTTTGTATATTACCCTTATTTTTCACATCTTTGAAAAAAGATCAAAAAATCTATTTCATAATTCCTTCATTTTTTTTAATCTTTTGTAGGAAAAATCTTTTGAAAAATCAAATGCTTTTCTTTTTTGTAGCTACAACATTATTTCATCTTTATTCAATCAGTTCAGATTTATGGTTGAACATGGAAAATCAGAAGTTTTCTATTTTTCTAGATCAACTAAGAACTCCAACCCCCTTTCTTTGGATCTCTCTTTATTAGGAGGACCCATCTTATGACCAAGAGATGCCTAGAACTATCTTGGATTCATTTTTGATAGAAAAATTTTCTTCCAGCAACACTTTTACTTTCATGCTAACAAGGCTCTTTCAATAATTAAGGGTATAAAGATATTAAGTAATTCCACTAGGTGTTTGTTGCCCTTTCACAAACAACTACTCTAAAGAACATGTGTTCTCCCTATTACACTATATAGCTTTCTACTCTAGTACTTCATGAATACTCTTCTTTTCCACCCTCTTTTAAAAAATTGAGATAAATGCAATGAAGAGCTGCTTTATGGATTACAGAAGCTTTTCAAATGTCTCCCACCTGGAGAATTAAGGCAATCACAGGTCTTATTCCCATTCACCTCCATCTAGACAAAATCTGTAGTTATCAACAATTGAAAATGGTATCTTTACCCTCAAATCATGTAGTTAAGGCTTTGTTGGATTGTCATCATTCAAATGCTTCAAATCTGCATTGTCTTTCCCTGGAAAAGCTATCTTCTAAAAAAGAATTCAAGGTCAAAAGTTCCATAATAAATACAAATAATTGTCTTAATGAAATTCTTTCTTCATTCAACTCTCTACACAAAGAACTTACACCTGGATTTCAGTTAGTAGATACCTTTTCTAATTATTTTTCATTTAACATCTGTTAGGCATGTTCACACTAAAGGAAGAAAGTTTGTGAAATTGGCTTGGAAATGCATAAAGTATGGAATTATGCAATGAGCTTGGTGATATGAACTTGTTAGAACAACCTTGGGTTCAATTCATGTACTGCACTATTTGTTTGCTGCATGGTTGTAACTTCAGATGAGTGGATGAAGTCTGAGATGGAAGTGAGTACTAATTTGGTGTATTACTATTTAATATCAGAGATTGAGTTCAATAAGAGTTATCTTTGTCAATTATCAGACTAGCAAATTACAATATAACTACTAGTCTTATATACAAGTCAGAGATATAGGAGATGCTCAGGATTTCAATATGTTGTCTGTTGTGGCAACCACTAATCACAAAGACCAATAATAATATAATGAGTAAATTTCTCAGTAGAATATCAAGTGGAGATCACAAGATAACTTGACAAGGAGTCCCTGCTGTATTCCTATACTATTTATACAAAGTCCTCATGGTCCATGCTAATGATAAATAACCCTATCTTAATGTCTATGTGTAGTTCATGTGTCAACCTCATTGTTAGGAGTATAGTATAAAGTACATATATAGTACCAGCTAGATGTCAAAGCTAAGCTTGACATTGCACACTTTTAGCATAACTAGTTTAGTGGCTAGTCTGTTCCTAACACTTATATCTTCTATAAGAACATTATGCTGTATACATGTGCCCTAATGTTATTCTTCTAGTCCCTTCTCTCAAAGTCTAGACCTATGACCTCATATCATGTGACATGTCATGTGACCACAGTCATGTGCCTCTTCACTGTCAAAGTAAAAGAAAATCAAAAGAAAAGAAATATTAAATCAAGAAAAATAAATAAAAGAAAAAGAAAAATGTTAGTGTCCAAGTGTACTATAACAGTACCCCCTCTTAAGGTTCCTACTCCAGAGGAACTTGCCTCTCCCTCTCCTATTTCCTTTCCTTTCTATCTTGCCTAATTTTTCTCTAATTTCTTCAAATATTCATTCTCAAATTTATTATCATTCTACCCAAACAAAATTCTTACTGTATACTTCTCCAGCAATTCACTTCTCTTGAACTCCTCTGCCTTTATATTCAACTCTATTTTTGTTGTCTTCTGTTTTCCTTTTTTCTTCTCTACCTGTTATATTTCTTCTTCTCTTATTTCCTTCTCAAATTCTTCCACTAAATCCATTGGATTCTTCAAATTTTCTAACCCCTCCCAAGTATCTTCTTCTGCTATATATTCCTTCCATCTCACTAAATACTTTGTCTTTCCTCTCCTCTCTCATCTATCCAAAATCTTCTCTATTTCTACTAGAGGAGGTGGAATCTTCTACCCCTCTACTTGCTCTTGATACTTCACTATTCTTCTCACACTCACTACTAGGTATACTCTTAACAATGCCGGTAACTCCAACTCTACCACATTTTCTGATACGATTTTCTTGACCATATAAGATTTAATATACTTCTCCATCAAATTCTTCATTGCTCTCTTCATCAACTCCATCAGAAAGTCCTTTGTACTTATTAACACCTTATTTCCTACTCTATACTCTTCTGCCTCCTTTCTGATTCTATCTGCATATTTCTTCATTTCTTTCTAAAACTTTATCAATACTATCTTTGCCTCCTCATATCTATCCTTCATCTCTTTCACAAATTCTTCTGCCTTCACATGCTCCCCCTTTTGATTAATATCAAAGCCCATCCTTGGTTCTCTCCCATAGTTGACTTTAAATGGTGATGACTTTGTTGTTAAAGGCAAACTCTGCAGTTGCTAACCATTCCAACCAATTGTTTTGTCTATGATCACTATACATTTTCAGATACTGTTCCAGCTCTTGATTTGTCCTCTCTATCTGTCTATCTGTCTGTGAGTAATAAGCCATAGACAACTTTGTTTCTATCCCCAACATTTTGTTCAACTCTTTTATCAGCACTGCTGCAAACTGAGGCCCTCTATCTGATATCACACTCTCTAAAAATCTATACAACTTCTACACATTATCTCTAAACAACCTTGCCAAACCTTCTGCTATTATTTTTTCTGTCATTGCCATAAAGTGTAACATTTTCAAAAACCTATTGCATACTATCAAAATTGAATCATAGCCTTTAGACACCAGTATCTCATTAGGCCTTAATTTTCCTGCTGGCATCTCCGCTCTATTCTTCATCCTTTGACACTGATCACATCTCTCCACATATTGCTTCATCTTATTTATAACTCCTGGCCACCAATAATTTTTAGTGACCAACTCTACTGTTTTCCATTATTCTCTATGTTCTGCTATCAGCATATTGTAGTGAAGCTGAATGATTTCCAATCTCAACTTATCATCCTTCAGAACATATACTTTCTCTTCTTTCAATACTAAATCATCCTCTATCTACCACTTCTCATTTCTCAATACCTTAACTCTTACCTTCTTCATCTCTTCCACTGCTTTTATCACTTCATTGCCCTTTGCTTCTGATTTTTTAATTTTCTCAATTATTTTTTTCTCAGCCTTCTCAATCAACAACTATTTCTTTTCTATTGCTCTAATTTCCAACCACTCCTTTTTTAACATCACCTGATTTTCATTATCTCTTTTGACCCCCTCTGCCCAATCTGCTCTCCTACTCAAACTGTCTGCTCTTCCCATACTCTTGCCAGCTACATACTTCAAAGTGAAATCAAATCTTGACAAATATAAGGCCCATCTAGCCTGTCTTTGATTTAACTTCTGAGCTTTCATGAAGTACTCCAAGCTTTTATGATCCATCCAAATTTCAAACTGATCCTTGGCTCCTTCTAAGAAATGCCTCCATGCTTCTAAACATCTGATAATAGCCAACATCTACTTATCATGAATTTCATAATTTCTTTCTGCTTCATTCAATGATTTTGAAATATAGATAACTGGCCTCCACTTCTCATCTTTGCACTTTATCAACAATACTCCTCCTGTAGCGAAATCTGATGTATCTGCCTTTACTCTCATCTCTCTATTCAAGACTGGTGTTACCAAGACTGGTTCTATCATAAATCTCTTCTTCAGCTCTTCAAACACTTTCTGCTGCTTTTCTCCCCAATTCCACTTTATCTTCTTTCTCATTATCTCATGTAATAGCCTCACTATCTTTGTAAAATCTTTGACAAACTGTCTGTAATAGTTTGCCAACCTCAAAAACTTCTACACATCCTTTACACTCTTTAGCACTGGCCAATCTACTACTCCTTGAACCTTCTCCTTCTCCATTCTTACTCTATCTGACCTAATTACCACTTCTAAAAATTCTACTTCTCTAACCTTCCACACAAACTTTTCTGATTTTACAAACAAATCATTCTCTTCCATTTTCCTCAATACCTCTTCCATGATTTCATTATGTTCTTTCTCTGTCTTTGTTCCTATCATCACATCATCAATAAATGCTACTACCTCTTCTTTCTCTATTATATCTCTCAGTAAATCATTTATCATTACCTGGAATGTTGCTGGTGAGTTTGTCAACCCAAAGAAAATTACCGTTGGCTTGAAAGCCTCTTATGGTATCAAGAATGCTGTCTTCCACCCATCTCCTTCTTTAATCCTCATATTGTTATATTTCCACTGTAAATTCATTTTTGTAAACACCTTCTTCTTCCCAATACTGTCTATCAGATCTGAAATCAGTGGTAATAGATAATTATTCTTGATTGTCCAGCTGTTCAGGTATTTATAGTCTTGTACCATTCTCTTCTTTCTATCTTTAGCACAAAAAACACCAGTAACATCTGTGGTGACTTCAATGGCCTAATATATTTCTTCCTTAACTAATTCTTCACAAACTCCTAGACTTCCTCTCTCTCTACTCTTGATAATGGGTATATCTTTCCCTTTTTCAGCACAAAACCTTCTCTGAGATCTATGACATAATCCCAAGTCTTCCTCATTGGCATCCTCTCTGACTCTTTTTTTTCAAACACCTTCAAATATTTATGAAACTGTCTTGGAACCATTTCCTCTACTGTTCTCAACTCTATCAAATCTTCTTCTTCATCTCTCTCTTCTTTCTTTTCCTCTATCATTCTTGCTATCACCATCTCTTTCTCTGTTGTCAGTCTTCTAAAATTCTCATTCTTCTCATTCTCTCTTTTTTTCTTTTGTTCTTCTCTTTCCTCTTGTTTCTGCCATTCTGGCTTTGTCTATCTTTTCCTACTCCATTTCTTTCCACACTCCTCTGAACATCTCGTCATCTGTATCTCTCCAGTTTTCCAATCTATCTTTAGATTATGGTGTGCTAGCCAAGGCATATCCAATATAACTCTCCATTTCTGACCTCCAATCATATTTATCAACATTCTCTCCTTATGTCCCCTAAAATATATTTCTACCTCCACTGTGTCTACAATTGGCCCTACATAATTCAATGTTCTATCCACATTTCTTATGTATACTGACTTCTCCAACTTTGTCCTCTTGAATTTATACTTTCTGTGAATTCTTCACTTATCACCAGCTCTGTTGCTCTACTATCCAACAATGTTTCTGTCACAACTCCCTCTTCTTTCTCTTCTTGTTTCAGCCTGATTTTCACCATTACTTCTCTTAATATTTTTTCCTTTTTCTCTTTTCTCTCTACTTTTATTTGTTGTACTTCTACTCCTTTCTTAGTTCTTTTTTCCATTGCTTTCTGCCTATTTTCTTTTCTTAGGAGTTCCCTATTGTTTAGGTCACAGCAGGATATATTATCTATTACCCTAGAAAGTATTATATACCTATTGCTGAGACTTAATTGAGGAGTATCAAGTCTCGCTCTCCATTTAAATTATTTTGTCTGTTATCTCCTTGTCCATATTCTAGTCTTCTACTCTCCTCAATTCTGTTCCTCATTCTCCTATTCCTACAATTTCTAGCCATATGTCTGAATTCTCCACATGCATAACAATTTCTTTCTCTATCTATATCTATTGCATATAGGTCTCTTCTGAGTGGCCCCATTCTCTGTTCTTGCCCCTAGTTTCTTACTACAACTGCATTTGCTCTCTATACTTCCTCCATCAGGACTGGTTCTGCCACTCTTCTTTGGGAAACTTCTTATCATCCCCAGATTAATGGAGCAAGCATCTTCTATCTTTATTCCCTTCCTCTGTTCCCTTCTATCTGCCTCTGTCTTGGGTTCATTCTTTCTCCTCTTCTTCTTTTATTTAATCTTGCCTCATCTCTCCTGCTCTCTGTTATGAACTTAAGATCTTAGAGTTGGTCAAAAGAAAGAACCTTATATAGGGTTTACACAAGAGAACTCAATAGAGAGCTCTATACAGAACTGTCTACCTTATATACCAAAACCTCATGGTCTGTGCTAACTACTTCTAGCCTACCCTAAACAGCCACATATTTGCTTTAAGGTTAACATGTATTTTACACATGATATGATGCCACCCTTTCTGAACCTTCTATGTCCTTCTGTGCATCATGTGACTTGTGATCATCACTGTGACCATGTCATGTGATGTGACTGTCACTCTAACCCTCTCCTTAGTTCTAAGAATAGAAAAAAGAAAACATGAATTAAAAGGAGAATAAATGAAGTCCACTGCTTTCAACTTGACACACTCTCTCCAATGTCTGTCCAAGTTTACTGCTCTCTTATACCACTGTTCTATGTTCTTAGGAGGCTGTTCTGCCTCCATTAATTTTCTTCTAACTCCCCTATTTATTCCTCTTTTAAATTCTTCCACCAATGCTCTCCCTACAAAACTGCTTCCTTTTGCTGCTCTCTTAAATTCCTGCACAAACTCCTCTATTGTCCTGCCTCCCTATTCTACCTTTTTCAATTCTGCTACTTTTACTGCTTCATCATCTCCTCTTCCAAACTCTGTTTTTAAATCTGTCAGAAATTTTCCTACTAATTCATATTCCACATTTCCTGCTTCTAAATCTTCCATTATATTCTCTTTCCACAACACATCTGCTGACCCTCCTTGAATTATGATAACACCCACTGTATTTGTTCTTCCACTGTTACTTCTCTCATCCTCATCCTAATATATAGTCTGCAAGCTATTAAGAACCCCAAAACTTTCCCTGCTTCTTCACTAAATACTTGTAGTCTTGCTACTTTTATATTTGGCCCATTGTTTGGCCTTCCTCCTACTGCCAACTATGCTTGCAAGACCGCAATCTGCTTCTGTAATCTTGCTACTTACTTCATACTAAGAGTTGTATATGGTAGTGATAGTGGTGAGATTGGTGAGAATGATGGAGATTGAGAGTGTGGTGGGAGTATTAGAGGTTGAGATGTAAAAACTAGTAAAGTAGAGGAGGCTGTGCTACTCTCACTCTTATTCTTGTATTCTGACATCAATGAAATCTCTGTATATAATAGCAAGCCCTCTTTTGTTCTGCCTACACATTCTACTGACTACTGCTCTAAAATACTGGCTAATATCCCTAAGAAGAGAATTTCTAAACTAGATGTTTCCTTACTAGACAACACCACTACTCTATATAGACAAATTACAAGGGAACCCACAGCACAGGCCTTCTATATGAATATCTATCTACCATGTCTACAAAAGGTGATACAACCAATATATGCTTGTGGGCTACAGCACAACTGACCAGTCAAGCATTCTCTGCCTGACTAGTGTACCTTTTAAGCCTAAAGCCCAGCTATATATCTTCTTGACCAAAGGACATAACATCTCTTAGTCGAGGATAAATAGAGAGTAAAAGAAAAGAATAGGAGTCCATGTGATACAGAGTCCCAAGGGATAGTCAAGTTCTACTGTTGTGGCAACCACTGGCCACAAAGACCAATAGAGATATAAGCAATAAATCTCAAAGGCAGATATTGTTGTGAGAATTACAAGAGAACTCAACAAGGAGTCTCTGCTGCATTCCTATACTATTTATACAAGAGTCTCATGGTCTATGCTAATGATAAATAACCCTACCCTAATATCTATACTTCTACCATTCCTCAACCTCATGTTTTCCATAAGAACACCATGCTGTATACATATGCTCTGATGTCATTCTTCTAGTTCCTTCTCCCAAAGTCTAGACCTATGACCTCATATCATGTGACATGTCATGTGACCACAGTCATGTGCCTCTTCATTGTCAAAGTAAAAGAAAAAGAAATATTAAATCAAGAAAAATAAATAAAAGAAAAAGAAAAATATTAGTATCCAAGCATATTATAACAGGTGAACTCAAACAATGTTCAATGATTGATGATGGAGTCACTCTCACACACTTCATTTACTTAGGATGGGTCAAAAATGTCAATACAAGCACTCTTGCTTTTGACATTGCCCAATTTTTCCCATTCCTTAACCACCAACTACTTCCTCATATTTTTGACAAGACAAGTTTCAAGATTCTTCCAAGATTATCTTATAGAACAAAAAATTCAATATGTTTGGAATTCCTTTTCTTCTTCTTTCTTTAATGTAGATGTTAGAGTTAGTCAAGGCTTGGCCCTTTTCCCCATCTTATCTGCTCTTTATATTTCTCTGGTTCTTCATATCTTTGAAAATCACTTAAAATCCCTAAAAATTCCTATTTCTTTCTTTTGTGAACAATGGTTTACTTGTTGCTCAGAACAAATCTCTAACAGTCTCGAATTCTTTTCTTTTCTGTAGCTATCAAATTATTTCCTCTCTCTTAGATAGATTTGGTCTCAAGTTGGAGTATGGAAAAACTGAGGTCTTTCATTTTTCAAGATCTACTAGCCTCTTCAATCCCCCACCCCTCAATCTCTCCCCATTAGATGGTCCCATTTTACAGCCAAAGAATTTGTAAAGATATTTAGGCTTCATTTTCAATAGAAAGTTATCATTTCATACACATATTGACTTCTATGCTAATAAAGCTATCTTTATAGTCAAATATATGACATTACTTGGCAACTCCACTTGTAGTCTCATCCCAGTCTCATCCCTCAACAAAAGTGTTTACTATATAGAAGTTGTATTCTCTCCATTGCGTTATATGGCTTTTAATTATGGTTCTATAACAAAGTGCCGCTCTTATATCCTATCAAGGAACTTAAAAAAATACAATGAAGAGCCACCATATGGATCTTAGATACATTCTATACTTCTCCCTTCTCTAATATCAAGGCTATTGTGGGTCTCGTTCCAATTAAACGTCATCTTCAAAAGCTCAGTAGCAAATCGCAACTCAGAGCTCACTCTCTTCCTAGCAATCACATTTTAAAATCTCTTCTAGAAACCAATTTGTCATCTAACGTCATTTCTCATTGACTATTGTGTCAAGAACGAAAGAGGTAGACTTAATATTTTTCTATTTTCTTTTCTCATTTTTATTTTCTTTTCGATTTATTTTCCTTTTATCTATTTTTAGAACTATGGTTAGGGTTAGAGTGACAAAGATCATGCTGTCACATAGCAGGTCACATCAGATGACATGGTCACAAGTCACATGACACATTGAAGGATGTAGAAGGTTCTGGAAAGATGATGTCATACAACGTGTAAAACACATGTTGACCTTAAGGCACACACATGGTCATTTAGGGTAGGTTAGAAATAGCTCACATAGACCATTAGGTATTTGTATATAAGGTAGACCATCTTGTACAGAGTTCTCTTGTGTAAACTCTATACAAAGTTCTTCCCATTGACCAACTCTAAGGTCTTTGAGTTGTAACATATCGCTGAATAACCTCACTCCTAAACAGTGGTTAAAACTCAAAGGTTCTGCTGTCAACATAGACAACAGATTTAATGAAGTTTTACCTTCTTTTGACCCATTTAACAAAGAATTCACACCAGGTCATCACCTTATCAATGTTTTCTCAAATTATTTTTCCTTTCACACTTTAAGTAAACAAAGCAATAAAAATTTCAGAGTGCATATTTAATTCCTTGACAATATCACTTTTACTTCCTCTTTGGATCCCTCAATCACTCTTATGGTATCTGATACCAGCATAAAGAATCAAGTTGCTACTTCCATTCCTCATGTCCATGTTCATAACAAATAGGTTATCAAAATGATCCATCATGCAGTTAATGTTATGACTACTGAAGCCAAATTGTTTGCTATAAGATGTGGCATAAATCAAGCTACCAATCTTCAAGGCATCAGGAAAATTGTAGTTATTACAGACTCCATTCATTCCATTAGGAAAGTTTTTGATTATATGTCACATCCTTTTCAAGTTTATACAGCCTCAATCTCCTACAAACTTAGGAAATTCTTCAATACCAACATCAGTAATACCATTGAATTCTGGGAATATCCTAGTTGAAGTAAGTGGTTCCTTCACAAAGCCATTTATAGAGAAACTAAGAAGTTCTGACCTACCCCAACTTTTTCATGGAAGTCATCTTGGAACTTTAGCAAGAAAAGAGAATGCAATGATCTTATCAATGAATGGAAGATGACCTTCCAAGCATCAGATGACAGAGGTTGTAATTTCCTGAAATTGTTGGACAATGAAAACAATCCACTTGAACTGACCTACTCTAAAGGTGGAATATGGCTCAAATACTTTGGTCACTCAAATTCATTATGCACTAGAGCTACAAGAGCAATCATTAACCATGCACTAATCAGCAAGCATTAACTAAGATTCTTTCCCCATGAAGATTTCAAGTGTCTGTGTGGTAATTACCCCATCAAGACTAGATGTCATATTCTACATGAGTGCAAAAGATACAACAACTACTGGAATCCAAGAAGGGATACAATAGGTCATTTTACACTTTTCTTGGTGTATAACAGTAATGCTTTCTCATTTGGGGAAAGTATTACATGATCTTTAAAACTTGTCACTTTGTGGACTCTGTCTTATCTCTTTCTTTTATTTAAATCTCCTTTTCTTTTTCCTTTCTTTTTTAGTTCTCTTCTCTTTCTCTTCATGTCATATGTGTCTTAATGTATGTAGTTACAAAGTAGCTACCACGGTCTGCCCTTGCGCCCCATGTAATAAATTGTTGATTTAAAAAAAAGCATGTATTGGATTGACCCACACCACCGGCTCATTGACATCTTGGGAGTAACTATGCTTTTTCCTCGGCAGACAACTGTCGCGGGGGCTGCATAACGATCTATTTGCCGGATAAATGAAGGCTGAACCGGGGCAATAGAGGTAACGCATCCGATGTTTTTTCTGCTTCGCAGTGTATAAGGCAAGACATTTCGTGTTCAGTCACCGACCACACCACAGTTGCGAAATGGTCTCTTTCACTTTCACTCGCATCATTCTCTTTGCTGCTGCCATTAATGGTGCTGT
>Ga0157364_1005476_pt1 | contig 12930 bp, 9 predicted proteins | sample AttsexASBM2_FD_111476 | JGI IMG/M metagenome (GOLD analysis project Ga0157364, IMG submission 111476) | Fungus gardens microbial communities from leaf cutter ant in Ribeirão Preto, State of São Paulo, Brazil - Atta sexdens ASBM2 | ecosystem: Host-associated > Fungi > Mycelium > Unclassified ... | reverse complement strand
TTCATTTGTTATACGCGCAATGTTCAAATATTGTGGCACATTGCTATTTATTATTTCACTGAGGAAAAAATATAAATTTTAATAAATATTTATTTGAACAGTGCCAGCAAATTTTACTTATAATAAATAAATATTTACTCAATAAAAAGAAATGAGTTGATCCAAATTAATGATTCTTGTATTCAATAAATTTGAATATAAATATTTATTAAATATATGTTTATTGATAGAACCATCAATTTGATTCAATTCATTTTTTTTTATTGAATAAATATTTATTTATTATAAGTAAAACTTTGTTGGCACTGTTCAAATAAGTATTTATTAAAGTATTTATTAAAACTTAGTATTTTTTTTATATTAACAGATTTAATTAAAATTTAATATATTCTCTTAGTAATATTTTGATATTAATTCTATCTAATATTTTTAACATTTATCGCTCGACAATTAATTATTCATTTCTTATTTTTTCAATCCTTTCCTCGAGCATTTTATGAAACATTTGCTTTGACTTAAATTGCATTACATTAATTGATTTAATAATACATATATCGTTTATATCTTATATTTTTCTTTTTCGCCATATATTTATAATGTAATCTTATATAATTGAATACACATAGTTATTATTATGAATGTATGTTTAATCATCAAGGACTCGTGATTACTACTTTTACTTGTTGATTACAATCAGCGGAAAAATGCCGGTTTAATTGTTTCATAACTACTATTGTCCGTCACGAATCGTAATCGTAAAATGACTGCGAAAAAACACGCGAAGAGAGGAGAAACGGGGGCGTTTGATGGCAGTTTGATGTATCGCACATCGGAGAAAGAGAGCGGCACAGATCCGCGCCATGATTCGTTCGCACGGGCCGGCACAACGCGCTTCGGCTTTGGCGCTCGACCTCTTTGCGCCTACGTGGGAGGAATAGGAAGTCGTGCATTAAATCCGAACCTCCACCTTTCAGCGCTTAAACGCCTCTCAAATGGCACCAGGCACGGCCGCTGGACATCGGCCGTCCCGTCGTCCATTTCGAGTACAAAAGCGATTGCGCCCATTTCCGAGTCGTCCGAATCGCGACGTCGATCTCGTCGAAGATGTTCTCGTCCTCCTGAGATACTCGCCGATTTAAAAATGTGATTATCCTTGAATGCGTGTTATTGATGTGACATTAATATCGTATGGCCGACGGTTAATGCATGCTTACAATCAAGTTAGAGATGCCCGAGACTTGGAAAATACTCGTTAATTGTTCGATATTCCTGCGTACTAGTATTAATAGACATTAACTACTGGTAAAAGAATTCTTGTGATCTTTATGCTATTGACTCATTATGTATTTTTATTTCTTATGCTTTTTATTTCTTATTTCATATTCTTATTCAGAATTTTTTTTATTGAAAACGAATATTGATCTGATAATTTTACAGTCATAATTAATTACATTTATAATTATTGGAATTTATATAACAATTAATAAAATTAATTGAATGATATAAGAAAATTAAAACTAAGCGACGATATAAGAAATTTAGTGATTTTATTACTTTGAGTATTTTCCTTTCTTTTTATTTCTTACAACTCGTCTTCTTTATATAATTCCATTAAATTTAATCTAGTACAGCCACCGTCTTTAAATGCAGGCCAGCACAACGAAAGTGGAAATAAAGAAAGAAACTGACGGTAACAAATACCTAAATTCTTGTTTTATTTGTGTTAGTGGCTACGCCAGCTTAACAAACATATACATATCTGAGAACATCTCGGCGAGCTCTTGGACTTTCTCGCTCGCGCGTATCGAGCGGAAAAATTCCAGTCTCGGCCGCTCACTTGTAATTGCGTTCATTGCCGAATTAACTGCGAACGTCAGACGTTCTCATTCACGCGAATGAAAAAAATTCTATTCCCAGGCTGTCTTCACGTTCGAATGCAGCTGTAGGTGGTATCGGAATTCCGAATGGATCGGAACGGATGGATTCTCTGCATTCCTCTTCTGTTCGAGGAAGATGTATGTAGATAAGCCGTTTAATCTTGCAAACACGCCTACACACCGTGACATTACGCAGTCAAATTGCGCGCAAAAAGATATTCAAATATTTCCGCGGGCATAAGTGTCACATTTCTGGAGTTACCTGAGATAAGCTTAAAAATTCTCGCACGTATAATTAGCTTAATTAAACAAACGTTAACTACATTTCTTTGTCTCAGTATTTTTTGTTCTCCAAATAAGTTAATTCTAGTCTCAATTTTTAACATATTCTGAAAGAGCGATTTTTTGCTAAAGTATCTAAAAATTAATTAAATACGAATATCCGAAAATAATTTTTATTGGATTATTTTAAAATAGTTACCTAGAAATCTAAATGTGATGAGCGATGCTGCAAAAAGTGTGGCATTCTAGCAATCAGTTTGAGTGTTTTGCATATTATTTTGATGATCCAGCAAAGTTATTTTCAGATTCGTAGCTAAATTTTTAAGACATTTCAGTAAAAATTGTTCTTTTCATGAACTAACTTGAGGTTAACATAAAAATATTTCACTCATGAATAATTCAAGATAATTGATACACATCATCAATTGAATTGTCGCGTAGAAGATTAGGAATAGAATGTAGATTTTGTGGAATAAAAATATGGATATAAGAATCAGTAAGAGATGTATACGTAATGAAACGTGCTATATAATGTAATGTACCGATCGCACTTTATCTGATGTCTCTATCTGCACATACTTGATACTCCAATTGGATACTTAATGTTTCGAAGTCTGAGGTGGTGTCATACACAAGATGATGAAACGCGAAAGGATTCAGCCTTCGTCTTCAAGGCTGACCACTGGTACTCCGCGAACAATCGTCTATCGCTTTAAGTGGATTTCACACGGTTCTGTGTGTCCACGGCACCTACGAGAAACAATAGACTTAATGAGATCCTTCATTTAGTTTTAAATTATCATAATAATCAGTATTTCTCGAGAAAGAAGAAAAACATCACGGGAGACACTCAGGAGCGACAGATAAACACTTCGAGCGTGAGAGAAAACTTAATTTGTATATACGTGTTAACATGCATGTAATTGACCTGATTTTCTATGAATATACATAAGCTTCGTTACGTCAAAAGATTCAATCGCGTTCTTCAGATAGGAATGATAAAGAGAACTGGATCTCACGCGGGTAGGGAGGACAAGGAGAGCAATGACGGGAGACGTCGAACAAAGATTTCGCGACTGCAATCGTTTCCAATGAAAGAGCAAGGAGAGGACAGAATGCACGCTCTCATTACGTTCTCCCTCAGGGCCGCGTCAATCTAGAACTGTAATTCATAGCGATTAAAATTGTGTCTAATATAATAACATAACGTTACAATTATAATTGTTGCAAAATATACAGTAAATTATAATAATTGTTATAAAATAACATCAATTTTATATTTATATTTCATATACAGAGTGTATGTGAGATAATGCCCACTAATCATATAGTGCTATTCCTAACAAAAAACTGAGTCGAAAAATCCTCTACCATTTTGCAATTTAAGATATCTTTAAGAGATTCTTTAAGAAATATCTTCAAAATATTTTATAAGTAACACTGAAAGATATCTTAAAATTGTCGTATACATCGATTTTAATCGGTAATTTTTAGAAATTAGTATCTCGTTATCTATTGCCAAAATTGCAAAATGATAGAAAATTTTTTGATTCAGTTTTTTTATTAAGAACAGCACTGTATGATTAGTGGGTGTTATTTCAGATATACTCTGTATAAATACACATATACTCTGTATAAATGACTTTAATATGTAGAACGTGTATTACTGGAGATTAATTATTTATATCGAAATTACAGAATTAGAATTTATTTTTAAAATTTTTATCTATAAATTATATATTACAAATTTGCATAGATATTGCTTGATGTATTTCTGCTCTTTTACAACAAAACGAGATCACTCTTTGGTCACGAGCTCTCATTGACCACGATGATACACGTGATAGTTTCTGCGTCGCAAGGAGCTTTAAGTGCGCGGTTAGAAAATGATTTTTGAGACACAGATAAAGGCGAAGGCAGTGCGCGAGAGATCGTGGAAATAGGAAGAGAACGGTAACCTGGATAGGGTCCAAAACTCACATCCCACCTCATAAAATGTCGAGGGAAAGGAAAAATTACCGCTGGCGTTGGCTTTTGACGTTTGACCAGCAGCCCCCTTGAAATCTTCATAAACAGTCATTCTATAAGTCTTTCATTGTCACGAACAGCAAAAGAATAGTACTCGTATGTACGAAAATTATATTTATGAGTCATATTTTTTTAGAACGAAAAGAAAAGTTAAATATAGTATATACCTATATTAAAACCAAAAAATAATTTTTAGTTATTAATTTTATGTATATTTTAAATTTAATTACTTTAATTTATGTAGGTATATTTAAACTATTTTATGTTCAGAAATAATACAATTTTATTATATTACGCACTACACTGAAAAAAAAGTCAGTAGTCAATTTTAATAAATATTTAGTTGAATACTGCCAACTAAATATTTATTAAATATAAAGATATATTTATTTGATAAAAGAAATGTTAATTTGATTTAACAATCACTTTTTTTATTGAACAAATATTTACTTACTATAAGTAAATGTTCAGTTGGCAATTGAACTAAATATTTATTAAAATTAACTATATTTTTTCTCAGTGTATTTATTGAAAATATAATTCTTTGATACGCTAATTTGGCGATTTGTCGTAATTTGTGTTGCAGAGGAGTCTGAGAGTCGGTTGTAACCAGAGGCCGACAACATGAGGAACTCGACATTACTGAAATGGGCGCAGAATTCGGCGAACAATAAAAATCAACCGAGCAAAAACGGAGGTGAGTAACCTGACTCTTCAGTACATGTGGATCGCAACTAGTATTAGCAAATATGGTTCGCCGCTGTTATGGCAAAGGTTGAAAACCATCCTGACTTTCTTGTTTATAGGAACAAGTAGAAACTGGATACACCCACCGGATGCACTCCAAAAAGGACACATCGCCTACCTAGTCAAGGTATTGTATGATTTCTATACTGCAAGGATTTCTTCATATTAGAATAACATCTTGTCTTATAAAGGTATTATTTATGTTCTGAATTTTTTTTCGCGAAGAACTGTAACGATTACTTTTGCAAGTCACTATTTATATTGAAATTTATACCAAAAAATTGGAAGTAATGATTTTATGAAACAATGAAACTCTTGACAGGACGGAAAAGTTACTGTATATGCATTAAAATTAGTATTTTAAGTCAAAAAATATAATAAATTAATGAGTTACAACAAATCTTATTTAAGAAAAGAAAGCTGTAAGATTTAAAAAATTTCTATTCTCTAAAAATTAATCTTAATTTATTAAGATTGCATTTTAAAAGGTAAATACTCTTGAATATTGATACGAAATTTGCATGTTGATGGAGATCGCGACATCGCGGGATTAACAACAATGAAGCTACAAGTATCATCCCAGCACCGTTTTTCGAAACTGACGGAATGAAAGGTCGAGGTCGTCGCGACGCGTATCGTCGATCCTATTTTTTCCGCTTTTAATTTCATCTCCGGTATACTCATCGAGTTCGTAAATTCACCGAGCAGGATATCCATTATGCTTTCGTGGAATTTGTCGACGTGCGTTCGCCTAGTTACCTTCCGTTGCTAACGAGCGTAATTAAGCTAAGTTGATTATTTCGCTGAGTGGAACGCCGAGTGTACGGCCTGGGAAAAGCCGGAGAAATTGCTGGCAACTATTAAGCAATAACAAGCGGAAGGGTAATGAAAATAGAAGCAGTTGATTGAGAACAAAGACATTCTTCATTATTTTATTCTTTCTAGAGAAAAAATATGTTTCAATTAATTAAATTTTAATGTCTTATAGTAGATAAATTATTATATTTATTTGAAACAAAATTTATTAGAAAGCAGATTCATAGAAACATAAAAATTTCCGATAATTAATTCGTAAAAATTCAATATTTTCTATAATAAAAAAAGAAATCGTAAGTCTGGAAACGAAAGGCTGAGATGTCTCGTAAAGATATCTCATAAAGATGCAGGTTGAATCTAATGACGGGAGAAGTTTAATGTTCGGTTGTTAAAAGGTGGAAATAATCGTGTAAAAACCGAAAGTAACTCGCGATTTATACTTTCTAGCCGATTGTGGAATCTCATTACTTTTTAATGACTTGCACAGAAATAGAAAAAAGATCCTAGTCTCGAAGCGTTCATTCATTTTGCGTCACCCGGAAAAAGTGTGCAACTTGCAACCGTTTGCCTTTCGTTTCGAATTGTTACCGGCACGTACGTAAGTTTCCTCGTGAATACGAATACCGGCATATCGCGGATGAATTGTTCGAGACGCTAAGACCTCAACCGGCGCGTCGCCACGAGTTCGTTGAACTTCGAAACTTCGCGAGCGGCCAGATTTCACTATCTCACGAATGAAACGAGTATTGTGTCGTCACCACTAAACACGAAACAGCGGAATTAACATGTCCGGACATGCCTTTTTCTCTAACCGGATTAGGTTTCTGCAATCCTGCTCTCCCCATATTTTTTTTTGGAAGATATTCCACTGAAGAAAAATTTCTCCATGTTTTAACATATCTAACATATTTTAATCGACTGGAGAATTGATTTAATTTTTCATTGATTTAATTTTCATAGATTGAGAGAAAAAAAAAATCTGAATTTTTTAATTAAGAATAATTTTTTTAAAAATTTAGCAATTTTTATGTGAATTTTTTATAATTCTGAAAGAGTTAAAATTTTATAGTTTTGTTACATAAGCAGGAAATAAAATGGAAAATGCAATTAAAATGATCAGATCAGATTCAATTTTGTGTAAGTGATCGGAATACAATTCCGTCATTCAAGAAGATATGTAATTTGATCGAGGATATAAATGATCCAAAGATCATTAAACTACGCAGTGAAACGTCATCGTAACACGATAATATCGCGCAATTTGTCAGTGTTACGTTTATTCGCGTCGTTCGTATAAGATTAAAGTGCATAAATATTTTATCGGGAGGAAGGAATGCAGCGTAAATTTCCGTTAGATGTGCGTCTTATTTCCAAACATCATTATGAAATGTCTCGTTTCTTTTTGTTCGGTTTGTGAAATGTACCCGATTGCAAACAGTTCTATTAATTATCGATTAAGATTATTTTTCCTGCCTGATGTATTATTATTATTATTAGTGGTACTATTATTATTATTATTATGTATATCCATTTCCTTTCTCGCTTTCTACGAGTTGCAATAAAAGTCATAATCAATATTTTCATTTTTGTCAGCAATTTTTTTTTCTGTAATCTACGTGCTATAATCTTTCTTGATAAATAAATTTTTTAAAGATATCCGGAACTCTTAAGCTGCTTTGGTTACGTAAAAGATTTAAATATACATGCAGCGATTTATCTATACTTATAAGTAGTTAGACAACTATTCTTTTGGAAATTACCTTGACGAGAGATGTCGTGCGCTGCTAATTGACAAATGTATGCGGAAAATTTGCAAGGATTATAATGCAAAAATATGCAGAGTGCGAAGGAATGCGCTAAGAAAAGACCGTCATTAATAATAAGTATATTCGTACTGCGTTTTTAATGTGAATTTTTTTTAGATACGTCACAGTATTTTCCATGCTGCGTCGTTTTTTTCTGTTTTTTGTACAACAATTATTGCGCATACTTTTCTTTCTTGTCTTTTCTTTTTTGTCATCATCTCTCTATTACTTAATATTTTAGTATTTGGGCAGCACAGAGGTGGACCAACCCAAAGGCATCGAGGTCGTTAAGGAGGCGATTTGCAAACTGAAATTCAATCAGCAACTCAAGAAGAGCGAAGGCACTAAAACTCCGAAGGTCGAACTCACCATAAGCATCGATGGCGTGGCGATACAAGAACCGAAAACTAAAACGACGCCCAAGGTGCTATTTATTGACGTGAAGAATTAATTTTTATGCGACAATTACTTTCCGTATTCACGCTCGAATCCAAAGCTCGATTATTTGGACATCGTTTGATCGAAGGTTATTCTTGCAGCGAATTATGCATCAGTATCCGTTACATAGAATTTCATACTGCGCCGACGACAAAGGAGAGAAGAAGTTCTTCAGTTTCATCGCGAAGGAAGAAGACGCAGAGAGGCATACATGTTTCGTCTTCGTTAGCGACAAACTAGCCGAGGAGATCACGCTGACTATCGGTCAAGCTTTCGATCTTGCCTATAGGAGGTTCCTGGAAACATCCGGCAAGGATCTAGAGACGCAACGACGTTGTATGGTGTTGCAGCAGAAAATAAAACGACTTGAACACGAGAATAATGTTTATCGGCAACGATTGCAAGATGTGGCGGCTATTAAAGGCTCGGTTAGTTAGAAAAAAATATATGAAATGTATTTTTTATAAGATTCTTAACGTAATATGATATAATGATTGTTTTGATCTTTCTCAATTATGTTTTTGTTTCCATTTAGGCGGATGTGTCGACATACCTATCGCAGCATAATATACCCGATATTCTTCACGTACCTGGAGCTCCTACGGATTCATCACAGGTCAATGGTACGATTAGCAAGCCATTGTTGAATATGAGTGACAGCAACGGAAATACGTCTAATGGACCTCAGCAACCGCCGCCAGTTCCGCCGAGAAGTTTCGAGACGAATTTCGACGATGATTTCATGGGGTATGGTCAACAATCACTGTAAATTTCATCAATTTCTGCTTTCTTAATTTCATTTTTATTTTTTATAGGAATGAGCCGACACCGATGCCATCGGTTGGCACCAAATTGGAAGGACTGTTGATGGATGAGTTTGAGGAAGATTTCAACCCAAGAGCTTATGAGACCGCAGCTAATGGTCTTGCTAATCATCAGTCAAATAATTCGCTTCTTAACGGTCAGATATCTTCGGGATCAAACTTCTTCTCACAATCTAACGGCACAACCAGTCCTCCGCCCTTGCGTAAGTATATGTATAATTTATGGATATTAATTAACTTGTATGATGTATGCATTGAGAACATTGTCTTTTCCTTTCTAGTGGCACCACCACCAAAGACGAAAGACTCAAGACGTCAAAACGGAGTCAAGGAAGATCTGTTTGGTAGCATTCCTTTCAATCCTACACCAACTTTAAATATGAAGAATGAATTTAAGGATCCGTTCGAAATGGGAGAATTCGGAGCTTCGACTATGACATCTAATCCTAGCCAACAAGAACTAGAAAACGCTATCGGTCTACTGGATAAGAAGCTGCTGGAGATGAAGGTGAAACATGCAGTCCTTACTTTTTAATTGGCTCTTTAAATAGGTTACAACATGAAAAATTTTCAGGATGGCTTTAGTAGAGGGCTGTGCATTGGAACTGATGACTTTTCTTTGGAGAGTTTGGACCCACTGCGAAATTAGGCTCGTTAATCAGATTAGAAGCTACGAGCATTCGAACGAAAATTTTTATTAATGCTCTAGGATGCAGAATATGATATACCAATTAACGGATAAAGCAATTAGGGATTATGTCCGTGTAAAACCAAAATTAGTCAATTATTACTATTATCCTATTCGTATATTTATGATCATGTTCGATATTTATGATACACATATGTGAAATAATTCTATAAGCGTGTATCCTACACTCTCTAGTAATCTATCTATTCTATCCATTGCTTTAGAATTTGGGTCCAAGCCGAACAACGCACCGAAAATGCGTTATCGTTGTTAATGATGAGTCAATGAGACGAGATCTCAAGTCGACCGTTAGAGTGGAATGAGATATTATTCTAATCAAGACAACATTAATTATTTAGACGAGAATTTGTTATATACATATATACTTAAAAAAAATCTTATCGCGAATCTCATATCGACGATGGTATGCTTGCGTCTTTCATATTTTTTAACGAGATTGAAAAAGAACTAATGAATTAATATTATAATCTTAAGCCACCGAATCGAAGAATTGGTGACGGCCGAGTAATCTTTTATATTCTAAAGCTATAACTAAGAAGGGAATACAATCAAGTGTTCCCTTCTGATTTTAATAAGCTTTAAGTATGTAAAATATAGATAAAAAATAAAAGGCATATTTTTTTATAAACCGCATGATAAAAGAGTGAAGTCCTCTCTTGAAAGAAATTGATTGGTTTATAAAAAAAATACGTATCTATTTTTTATCTATTTTAACACATCCAAAGTTTATTAAAATTGGAGGGGAACACTCTTAGTTTTGTGTTATCTTGTAAGAAAAGTTGATAATATATTATATATTTTATACTCGGCCTAGTATAATTTAAATTCGTCACTCGTTGTTCAATCGTCTGTTGAAAAATAAGCTATTAGGTGAAAAAAGAAACGAAAAAAAGCGGAGCACTAACCGTTGTAGCGATTAGAAGTCACACTAATAATGAACGCATAGCTTTCATAGTCTGTCGATTGAACTACACTCAACATATCCTCTTTCTTTGGTCCGTCGTACATACTTTTCTTTTGACGCGCGAACATAAGCGGAAGAAGAAAAAGTTTAATTGTAAGAAAGCATAAGAATTTCTGGCTGTAGAATTTACGATAATCTCTACGATCCGACCAAACGTAAAACGAGTTCACGTTTATTGCTATATAAAGAGGATTAGTAATTATGTACATATGAAATATTATTGTTGCTATATTGTTTAAGAATCATAGTTAAGAATATAGCATATGGATTATTTCAACTGAAATGTTCAACATCCAATACGTCTTCCTTATACTCTGTATATTAAATCTCGAAATAATCTGAAGTTGTGCAATCATCTCGTCGATAATATCGTACAATACCCGACGCATTCATGATTGAAATGTCATAAACAAAATAGCTGTCAGTTCCAACCAACTCTGGTCTCAACTTTTAAAAATTAATTTGTTTTTGATCATCCAAATTTCCTCCAAATTTTACTTTCACTTCCTTTAAAATTGCATACGATGGCATTCCTAAGACTTGCCTTTCTTATTTTCTGCATAATTTTGATCAACAATGTCACGTTATATCGAGGTGCAGGTAATAACGATAAGGAAATATAATACGAGTTAAATATCTCATAACATTAATGAAATAAATAAAATATATTTTTAAAGAAAATATAATAGAAGATGGCACGGACTACGCTCTTAAAAAATCACATCGCTATTCAGTTATCGAGGAGAATTTTTTAAAAGAATCGCAAGATGAGGTCTAAATTCAAAATATATATATTCTTTTACAGAAATATAAGTAATATATATTGTGTTTATCTACAGGGAAGAAGAATAGAATCACCTCTACAAGATGCTTTGAAGATTGCAAAACATTACATAGAACCTCGAAATAGCGAGTCATTAAAGAAAATATTGTCGCCTACTTGCGCACCTGATGAAGAAAAGCAAATTTGAAAAACATTTATGCAGCAAATATCTGGATCTATTGTTGCATAATTATTTATATTTTAGCGCGATAAATGTATTTAATAGGAATATTCACATTATGATACAGTAACGTTAATTATTGATTAGCAATTATTGAAGCAATTATAGAAAAATTATAGAAAAATTTATCACATGGTAATTATACAAATAACGTAAAAGTCTAGAATAGATAAAAACTTTCAAAAGACTCTAATTTTTGTATATTATTACAATGTTTTGTAAAAATTCTAGTATCTTAAAAACCTCTTGCAGAAATTTATTATTTGGAAAATAGATAGATTAATTATCTATCGAGTATTAAAAGCAAAATAAAAGTAACTTCCATTAAATAAAATTTTTGTAAGGAATTCAAGTAAAACACATCAAACCACAATAAAAAGACCAAATGCAATATACAATGACAGTTGAATGTAATTTAAGACAAATTTCTGATTAATGTCAAATTTCTATCGGCTAATGCTTTACATTGTCTTATAAAATTCAGGACTAATTTCTGATTCGTCTCAAATGTTATTACTACTTAGAAATTGATTTATCTGGCCCTCTATTTTTTAATTCTTAACAACAGTATGATATCGTTATATTATTCTTTTATAACTTTTTTCATCATATATGAAACCTGCGTAACGATAATGAAACGATGTCATTAAGTTCGGAGTACTATTCTGTAATTCGTATACAAAATATAAGTAATCTTACATCATCAAACCATTTTCAAATCAGACGCATTTCTCGCGCGCGCGCAAAGAAGCGTCACGTGATTCGGCGGGCGCGCCGCAGGCGGCGCCATCGGCGCGAACGTGGCGCGGCACGCGTGAGGTGAGTCGTGACGATCGTGACGCGTTGCGTCAATTCAGTCAGTATTCAACGAACTTGCGTTGTGTTCTGTTCGTTCTTTAGTTTCGTTCAGTTTTGCGTCGAGTCACGCAAGAAAGGAGAGAGAGAGAGAGAGAGAGGTAGAAAGAAAGAAAGAGGTAGCCGCCGAGAAACGCCACAGGACAAAAGTGCCTTCTTTCTTCTTCATCGCGTACGAAGATCCCCGTCAGGATGGCGGACGACAATCACGAGAACGGCACCAGTAACGGCGACGTACCCGAGATCGAGCTGATCATTAAGGTGAGTGTGCCATGCGCGATCGAGAATCGCCATGCGAGCGAGACAGACCGATCAGAACGGTACGTTGAAACTATTGAAAGGGAGAGAGAGGAAGACGGAGAAAAAAGGAGGCGGTTGTCCCATGCGCACTATGGGCGTGGAGCAGCCAACTGGTTTTCGTTTACTCCTGCAGGGAAATCGCAGGCTAATCTTTGGTTCTTCCCTCCTATCCCGGTGAAACGCCGCGACTGTGAAATTGACCGTTCGACGATAGCCGTGGTCGGCTAGAGCGCGAAATAATCCGCGTCATGACCGTTGACCGTTCCTCAACCCCTCTTTCT
>Ga0157364_1005475_pt1 | contig 12930 bp, 7 predicted proteins | sample AttsexASBM2_FD_111476 | JGI IMG/M metagenome (GOLD analysis project Ga0157364, IMG submission 111476) | Fungus gardens microbial communities from leaf cutter ant in Ribeirão Preto, State of São Paulo, Brazil - Atta sexdens ASBM2 | ecosystem: Host-associated > Fungi > Mycelium > Unclassified ... | reverse complement strand
TCTCTATATATATATATATATATATATATATATATATATATATATATATATCGTAATCATATGCTAACATACTAATATACGATGTATTATGTTGTATAATCTATAATTCCGAATTTTACTTCCAAACTTAAATCACGTTATTCCCTAATACCGTGACTTGTGTCTAAATTTATCGACATTGCTACCGTCTTTATTGTAGTTGCTCCTCGTCAAAAGTACTAAAACGCGCTTAAATAGTCGCAAATTTTATGGGCAGGTAAAACGACTCGCCGGTGTTTCTGCGATTCTAATAACGCATTTCTCATTTCCGATTCTAAATATTACGGTTAATGCCTGATTGGTCATGAAGGTTTAGAATCTTGTTAATCCGTTTCTGCGAACGGTACTTACAAAAAACACCATGGCACACTCAACTTCCAATCCGTTTGACGTTTTTAGTGCTTAACACTAAGGACATATAAGGACACATAAGGAAGAGAGGAGAAAAAAGAGATGAAAAGTGAAATTTCGGCAGCATTTGACAGTGATAAGTTCGATAAGTTCGCGGCACTGTGTGTCAAGAAGATTGGTCGCCAAAGTCTCCAGAAAAATTTCGCAGTCCAAAAAATGTCACTCGCGACAATGATGCAAAATCTGCGAGGATGTGTACGTGTTCTTCTATTAGAAGTATTTTCCTTCCGTGAGAACAATGCATCCAGTTCGCGAAGATTTCGATGAGGGCAGCGTAATGCATGCTAAATAATTTACTTAGCAGTAAATACCATAAAATTCCATGGCACAATTGATGTGGGCTGGGTGAAAATGACCGTGCGGCGGCAGATGATGATTTTGCATATATTGATGGGCTGTATATCAGTCCGTCGGCGGTTCGAGATACGGTATTTCGCTAGTGACGTTGAACGACTCGAAATAGTGATTCAGGAACTCGAACGTGGGCCGCTTCTCAGGGCTGGCGTCCCAGCACTGCAGCATCAGTCGATAGATGCTGTCGGGTAGCGGATGGTTCAATGGTTTCGGCATACGGTATCCTTTGTCCACTTGCTCAATCACTTCACGACCGTGCATACCTGAAAAAAAAAATATTATGTATGATAAAATATATATTTAAATCTTGAGTATTTAAATTTTTGGTGTCATACTGTCACTCTCGTTATAGCATTTTTTTAATTTATTGTATATGCTATAACTTTTTTATTAATAAACATAAATATATTTGTACTCAATATGGCGTTAATTTAATTAAAATGATAAAGTTAAACTTAATTCAAAAAAATTTATTAAATTTGACTCAAATTTAGTTTATTATTTACTATTTACAAACGTTAATATGAATGTCATTTAAAACTAATCACAGAAATGGATTAATTTATATTTGACATATATATATGGAAATTGAAAATAAAATGTTATTTATCTCAAGGAATCATGGATTACCATTGCTTCTTTGATATCTAACTGATGCGCAGTTGCATACGTGATAAAAATGTATAGAGATGAACTGAGTATATGAATAATACGAAACAGAATGAAAAAATTTACCAGGATAAGGAACTTGTCCGTAAGTGAAGAGCTCCATCAGCAGGATTCCGTAGGACCAGACATCGCTCTTAATGCTGAACCTGCCATAAACGATAGCCTCCGGCGCAGTCCACTTGACAGGGAATCTGCTACCCTGCTTTGGACAATATTCGTCGTCCTCGATCACCCTGGCGAGACCAAAGTCGCAGATTTTCGCTTTGTTTTTTTCGCCGATCAGTACATTCCTTGCCGCGAGATCTCTGTGTATGAGCTGTTTGCTCTCGAGGTATTCCATACCGGAGGCCACTTGGGCTGCAATGTAAATCAGATCCTCGAACTGCATGTACTTGCCGTCTCCCTTTCGAAGGAAGTCCAACAGGCTGCCGTTACACATGTACTCTTGTACAATATAGATGGGCTCCTCTTTCGAGCAGACCGCATATAACGCGACCAGATGCCTGTGTCGGAATTGCTTCATTATGGCTGCCTCCTGCAGAAACGCCTCGGTCGACATGGTCCCTGGACGCAGCGTCTTTACCGCCACCTCAATTTTGTTTCGCCACTTGCCGTAATAAACCTTGCCAAAATTGCCGTTACCCAATTCCGAGATCAGCTGTATCTCGTTCCTATTGATTTCCCACTTGTCGCGCAACTCAGGTCCGAGATCCCACATGTCTGGTTGCGGTTTCGGACAGGGCTTCGAAAGCACGTGACAGAGACCCAACGCGTTTTCTGAATGATAGAAATGCCGTCAAAGATAGATTTCTCTGCATACACATATTTATCTTTTTATTTTATTTTTTAAAACCAGAGATTTTTTTATTAAATTACAAAAATAAAATATATCTATGCATGATATTAACACAAAGATATTGCTTTATATAAATTCATTATTTTATATATACTATTATAACAAAATCTAAAACTTACTGCTGTATGCCATAACCAGAGCCGGTAAGCTGGAGAATGTTTGATTGGTGGCGATAAAAAAGCCGCCATTATCGAGCGGCTTAATCTTGTAATGTTTCACATGATGACCTCTTCCTTCTTCCCAATCCTTAACAGATAAGCTATAACCCCGAGGATTATGCTCGCTCGGCCTTACCAAGAATGTACCACGAGGATTCTCGTCAACTAATAGCAATTTGCCCGCCTCCTTACGCGACACATTTTCAAAGAACCAACTGCGAAGATCGTGATATTAGGTACACAATACTTTTCGAGAAAGAAATCTAAGGGAAGAATAGAAGATAAATGCTCACTCTTCGCTCTCGACCGACCGCTCGACAGCCACGAAGTTCCAAGGGATCAGGCCTTCCTGCAGAGTTGTTAAGTGCAGCACTCTCCACCAGTCCGGCTCGGAATCGTCGAGGACCTCCATTCGGTCACCTTTCATGAAACTAACGTCGGTACTTTCTCGCGCCGTGTAATTGTACAATGCCACCACGATCTTATTGGATCTTTGTGAGTGCGCTACATCGGGAAAGAAACAGTAGACTCGTCAAATTGTTCTTTGAGCGGGAGAGAAATCGAGGAACCCGAACCGGTTAGAAGCGATTTAACTTAAAAGACTTGGTACGAACCAAGTTGACTAAAGGGCTTCTAATTATTTTACACAAAAGGCGATAATAATCGGAGGAAAATAATATCTCATTCTCATTTCCACTGAGTTTATATTTCAGTCATTTTATACTTAAAAAATCAAAACTAGAATAATTTTGAAGTCAAACACCTTCATGTGTACTATAAATTAGATCATGTGTACTATAAATTAGATGACCTTTTTTTATTCTCAAGAATCGTAAAGCTCTCTTTTTATATATTAAGAAATGATCTAATTAAAATTAAACCGGTTCGGGATAACGACAGAAACATTTAAAACAGGTCAAGACAATGACTATTAAACGCTAAGCGGTTTCATAATAAAATAAGATTGGGCTACTTGCAAAACAAGATTCTATCTTGATCCAGACTTGGTTGTTCTACGGAAGCAAAAAAAGAGTAACTTAAAATACACACATGCAGACTTAACAGGCGGATTCGTTTTACGGGGTTGCTGATGCGGTATCTGTAGCTTACAGGGTGTCGGCCTCGGTCGGATAATATCCGCCCGAGCTTGCACGCCTCTCTGATTTGGGTCGGCGGTGTATCGGTCCAAGGAACCTCCATTGCTGTGCTTTGAGCTGAGTCCCGTGTCTGCTTTCTTATAGCCTGAATAGAGAGAAAAATCCGTCTCTCATCAAGGAAGATCAATCCGATGAGAAATATATTTTTTATCTATGCACTAAATACTACAAATTTTAAATAATAAACTCGACTTTTATTCCCCGCCGAAATTGTCATTTTCGTTGAAAAATTTATCCGTTTAGAGAAACATCATCGTGACTTTTCATTTAATTAGCAATTACCATTTTATAGCACAACTATATACTTATGCATTATTAGAGTCAACACTTAATTAAACCTACATAAAAAGCGAGACGGATTTTTTAGTTCCTCGAAAAATTAAAGATCGGATCTATTCAATTCAATAATTACAGAGATGACAGAAAGGGAAACTTCAATTCTTTTCTTCTACTGTGGTAACTTTGACGCAATCATACATATATTATTATCAATTATTACAGTGATAAAGCGATACTTCTACAGTGCATGTTATCGATCATAATTTAACTCACCGATCGGTTGAGACTCTTGTCGCTTGCTGCAACACTTCCCCATGCTGGATCTCTCGTTCCTGGTCTACCTCTGCGCGAGTCCTACGCACCCTCTACCCTGGATACATTCGCGGGACAAGCCTCCATCGTCTTGTTGAAAACTCAGCCCGGATATCCAGCGATCGAGTCGGCGACAAGGTTTGTATATCGTACAAACTCTCAAAGTTTTTTCGTCCGTCCACCCATCGCCGGATTATCGGACTCGCCGCTCCTGCAACATAAGGCAGATGAGATCTGTCATGATTCCGACCGAGGATTATTATCGCGACAATAGTCGCAGGATGCAGCGTCACGACGAAGGTCTACGAATTGCAGTCATTTGACAACGGGAAGTTGCTATGCTTCGATGAAGTCGGTGACACGATTGCAAAGTCATCGTGAGGGCAATGATTAACTACAAGTTAGCGACATCATCGCGATTATTATCATTTTTATCATTTCTTATTATCATCACTTTCCGATTATTCAGCTGATAATCAAGCTTATATCATCACGATTCTCCAAATAAAATAAGTCTCCTAAAAAACTTTTGAAATATTAGGATAGGTCTATATAGTTTCTACTATATAGACATCTATATAGTTTCTTCTTTCAATATTTGAAAAATTTTCAAACTTGACAATTTTTATTTTTTGTATGGTATATATTAAATTTTGTATATAACATTTAGAGCATAACGATGCAATACATAACAACTATACTATGTATTATATTGAGATAAAGCAACTTCAGCTAAAATTATATAGAGCAATGAAACAACAAAAGGGACGTAAAAATTCAAATCCGCGAAAGCTCGTGGCCAATTTTACTTAAAGCGACATATTCATCGCTGCTTCTACTAAAAGAAAATATCCATACAAAAGGAGAAACCAATAACTACGACCACCGGTGCCAAGCCGGCTACCAGCACAGCCGAAGTGCCCTTCCGATTATCTCCATACCATTAAATAGAACGAATCGCCTCGCCCTCACCAACCAGCACACTCGGAGTTTTTAATTAAACAGTTGGACAAGGGAAAGGGCCACAGGATTTTCGACCAGGAAGATATAGGGTGTTCGTTGATGGACGTGTGAATATTATATTTAACGATCTGAAATCGGAAAGTATGAAAAGCTTTCTCTTTGAAAAAACGAGTCGAGATGTAAATAGTTTTTAATTTTCAAATGTTCAAAAATTTTAAAATACAAGTATCATAAATATACCTTTTACTTAAAAGAGCGAACTCGTCAAATATACCTTTTATTTAAAAGAGCGAACTCGACTCTATTTTTTGAGACGCTAATTAAAAAATAGTATTCCGATAAATTGTGCTTTTTTAACAGTAAAGAGATAATAAACTTACGCTTTTTTTTTAATTTTATAAAAACTTTAGGACATCTTTGAAATTTGAAATAAACAATACTTAGCGTTAAGATTTTAGAATAGAATGTATATAATGAAAAAAAATGTAGGGTACAACTAAATTTTAGCGTAGGGAAGAAATCGTTTCAGTTAACAGTTCAATAGGCATCAGGATCGTTCCGATTAATGAACGTGCCTTTTACCGAACAACTCCGTGTGCACGGGTTTGAGAAACAATCGTCCGGAATCGATTTGGATGTGGGTCGGTCCAACCCCAGTGCCGAACGCCGCGAAAGCATGGCATACGGCTACCAGAATCTCTCGTTCGATCGGCACAACCCGACTACGGCTATAGGACAACTCGAGTACACCATCCCTAGTCCCCCTATCCATGTTCACGTGTATGTGTCTATGCAACGGGGTAATACATGAGTAGAGAAACGGTCGATATCCTACAACATGTATTCGTATATACTACGACGTCACACTCGCCATCCGGTAGAGCTTTTATGTAGCGAACAATGCGCTATCGTGGACAAAGACGTATTAACGTTAGCATCAGGACGAAACATTCTGATGTGTCGTCGTTGGCTCCGTTCTCCGTAGAAAACTGTTAGATTGCGTGATAGATCGAAAAATAAGACCAACTTAAATTTGGAAAGCTACGAAAACTTGACTTAACTTCACCAACTTCAGCGCTAAGTTTGATCGAGCGAATTTTTCACTTGTAATCGAAAAAAGAATAACAGCTTTTAAAATAAGTCTGTTTGATATATAGAATTCTGATACAATTGAACTTTAGAATATGAGTTTTAGACAGATTTAATTTAAGATATAAAGTGCAATCTACTTAGCGCTGCAAACGCTTTGAAGCATTCTTTGATTGGTCAATTTATAAAATTGTTTCTTCTCATCAATCAACGAAGTATTTGCAGTATTAAATAAACCGCGCTTTTAACTATTATTGTAATATACTTAAAGTCTAGATTTTTTTTTATTAACAATATAATGTGCATTTTTTGTTTATATGATTATAAATTAATTAAAGAATCAGAAAACAAAGTCAAACAGAATGTGAATTTTGGAGATCATCATACATATAACATGTAACAAAAATAACAAAAAAGTTACATGTGCAGAATTATAAAGAATGTAAGCTTATGATTTGAAATGTATATCCTGTAGAACTTTGACAAAAATATTAAGCATCTATATTTTTGCGTCTATCTGAAATTCTTTTTTCTGCATTGTTACTTATTGATTACCAACATTATATATATATAAGTTTAAAGGATTCGTGAAATAAAAAAGATAATTTATTTACAAATATCATAAATCAATTTTTAAGTTAAAACTTTAAATAATGATTAATAAGATACTCTTATTAAATCTATTCGATAACTTACTCTATTCGCATAGCAGAAAAATAATCTTTTTTTATCTAAATAAATTTCACAGTAAAAAAGTCTATTCTTTCTTTGTATACGAGATACTAGGATTGAATTATGTATGCCTTCCCGTGGAAATCTTAGGAAAATCGCTGCCCATTGTTATCACTTTTATTTCCATTTACGATTTCATGATAAAACAAAGTGACTCCATCCAGTCCCGCGTAATAAAATATAAACGTCGAACGTTTTAAGAATAGTGTGACAGTGAAAATTTACCGTCCAATGACGCTGTATATGTGGATACTAACCGTAAGGATAGATTGTAAAAGCAAAAGCGTTAGTTATTCTCGCCTGATACAAAGTCTCCCTCTTTCTCTCTCTCTCTCTCTCTCTCTCTCTCTCTCTCTTCTCTCTTCTCTTCAGGTAATAACTTTGTTGTTTTCCTATACAACGCACGCCGACAACTTCCCATGTCGCTATAAAGCCACAAGGCTTAATCGAACATCTTAATAACATTTAAAGCCGACAGCGGAACAGCCTAAGCTGTTTGTCGAAGCATTATAAAGTACCTCAAAATCACTGAATACTAATTTAGAGCCGATTTTCTTATAAAGTAGCGTAAATAAATCATAAACAGATTTTTTTTTAAGTTCTTCAACAATAAATTATAAATAATTTAAATAAAAATCATGAAAGAGAGTACTTATTTCTTTTTATTATAAAAAGAAACTAACTGAAACTTTTATACTGGGAAAAATAATTATCTAATAAGCTAATTAAAATGTATAATTCATTATTACCATAATTAGCAGTCCATAATGTGATAATATATTCAATTATTTCTATAATTTAATTTTTCTAAACTAATTTTTATAACGGTAATAGCTTTCTCTCTTGGTTAGAGCCGTTCAAAGAATACTTTTGCCTTTCAGCCATTAAAGTAAAAAAATGCGTGCACGCTCCCCCGTTGCTAATTTTATTTTCGTACTAATCGATAACGTTTACGCGTCCAAGGTAGACAAAGGAGCAACCACAAAGATTGTAAAGTACAAGGGTAGATCATCGCGCGTGTTGAAATCAAAGATAAAAGACTTGGTATGAATCTCCAGTTATCTCACTGATGTTATATCTGAGTGGAAACATAAATGCGTCATCTCTTAGAGCACTGACTAAGTCTAACTAATTGCTTCGATTGATGAGACGTCTAATGGAAATTAAGAATTAATACGCGTATGAAGATGAAAATCCTCTATAAATATTTCATCCGTTAATAATCGTATTAATTATAATGATACTTCGCATAAATTATTATTTTATATTATAGAAATTATTGCAATATACAAACATATCATGTCTTTGGACATTTCTCCTTGCTAGTAAAAACAAACGCATAGAGATCATCGCATGACTGAAGCTGGAATCTGGCAACAGATCGCGTGCTGGAATTCAGAGATCGAATTATGGGATTCAAAACTTCCGTGTGACACATGACAGGAATCGCAATCTGCTATCTTACGAAATTTTGCGAATTTTGCTGTTCGATTTTCGATGCCAATCCGGTAGCTGTAATCCGCTGTTTGATTCAGAATTTAAGATTTAGTCTGAGAATCACCGCCGTATATTTGAACGTTAAAGAACAATTCAGATTAAGTATTTATATCTTCATAAAAATGTATTACAAATTTATGGAAAAAGACAATGTGAATAATAAATTTAACATATTTTTTATGCACGTCTTACATATTCTCTAAAAATATTATATTATCCAATATTCTATTTTACGCTCAAAATCTAATTATATTTATATAATCATGTAATAAAGAGATTCAGAAAGTTTAATATTATTATATTTTTTATTATTTATAAAGTGACTCGCAGAGATGTATCTTACAATTAGTGTTTCCTCCAATTATTACTTTTTTAAATCAGAAAGTGCCACAAGAAGGCTAGATAAGTTGAACTTCGTCGAGGGGTGTATAATTAACGGATTTCCGTTAAAAATCTTTCGTAGCTATAGGAACGGAAAAACTATTTGTGGAGAACTCATCTCTCTTTCGCCTCAATCAATGTTCTTCAATCACGAAGCAAAACGGAAATGCGTTGTTGTCTACCTTTTCTCACTGCTAGGTAATACAGACAAGAGTCTCATCGCACGACAATGCACGTCGTGTTCCAATGTAGAAACCGAGAAGACGTCCCTGCCTTCACGTTTTAATCCTTCGCGCTATCAGTTCTCCTTCTTGAGAAACCCGGGATTTTGCCAAGCGTGTAAATCATAAAACATTCATCAAGCTGGCGTGCCGTGACGCCGACGAGAATAAGGTTTTGTTGTGCGGCAAAACGCACACCGTTAGATCCTGTTTTCGCACCAATCCTTCGAATTGACAGAGAAAGAGACACAGAGAGAGAGAGAGAGAGAGAGAGAGAGAAACAGCGACTTGCTTCTTGCTAGATTCTCTAACAATGATATATTAGATTCTGACGCGCCACTTAACAGATAAGTTCACTTGAAAGGTTTTAGTCGAAAATTTGAATTGACAGCGTTTAAAGTAATAACGCAATAATAATTGTAATTAATAATTATATCAAACCAATATGTTTAGAAATAGATTCTATACTAAAAAGAATATAAAAGATCTATTCCTTACGTAACTTACGTAGCTTGCATAACAATCCTTGCAGATATATAACCATCGTCTTTCGTCCTACATGCGTTTTACGAGCGTTCTACATACATAGTGTTGTTCTACATACGAACACAATTGATGGCAATAGTCTCTCAGAATTATGTCAAACAAACAAGAGACAGTGTCAAAAGTAATAATAAACTTTCACTCCACGATTCTACATCGTTGCACAGCTAACTAGAGAAAATGTAAGTATTATACTTTTATCACATTCGACATACACATTTACGCAAATGCACGCACACGTACGTGTATACACATGACAAAAAATAATACTCTACTGCAGTCACTGCATATTTTTAGTCGAGCTCGCGGACAATGGAGGATGACAGGTGCTTTCAGAGAATTTAACGAGTACATGCCAGGAAAATCCTCACTGCAAATTAATGTCGCGGTAAGGGAAGAAAAGAGATAGAGGAAAGAGAGAATTTAATCGTGGAGGGTTTATGCGGGGCCCTAGGCAGCATGGGGGCCTGATACGCGGCTGTTTCACGGTCATTCCCGCATGCGAGAACTTGGACGAGGAAAAGGAGGAGAAAGAGGCCTGACCGTCAGCAGCCATGACTGACAATGAGTCACGTAAGCTCCGTGAGTCACGGGTGCACGACGTACCACCTTCTCGGGGGTCGAAGAATAGACATCGTTAGATGGCACCGATCTGGGAGAGTGAGTGCTCGACGTGAGTGAGGTCGTGCGCGAGTGCGATTGGGCCCCCCAGGGTACCCGCATAGAAAACACTAAACGAGGAAGGGAGAAGGTTTTAGAATACCAGTTTGTTTTGTTGAACTAACTCAGTAGACATTCATGTGACATGTAACTACTTCTTCTGATACAAGTTTGTTAGCCAATAGAGTATATCAGCCAATAGAAATACCGATAATATTGTAGGTAGTTGTTCGGGTATATATAGAACGAACGTCGTTTACAAAAATTTAAAGATGAGAAAAAAGATTGCGATTGTGAAATAAGAGAGGGGATATGGAATATTATCAACTAGTATATAGTATAACTTTACACATCTGATATATGGACACATTTTATTACCAAATTTAAAGTTCAATTATATTTAGAAATCATAATTTGAAAGTCAGCTTTCAAGCTGAACTAAAATTATAAAATTAATCTCAACTTTTCAAAATTATAGTAAGAAGTTTGCAAAACTTTTACGATAATATGATAAATACTAATGATTATTAACTTTATTATAATGTGGCAAACTGTGAAAAAGTAATTTTGACAGTTGCTCCAGAATGCAATGCAAACTATAAGTAAAATATAGTGATATTCAAGAACTATTTACATATTCTATAATCTCTTCTTTTCTCTGCTTTCAGACTACTTTTAGAATTTCATGATTCTTTAAATGCAAAAGAAAAAAGTAGAAATATTTGATACAATAGTTTAGTTTAAAAAAAAACAAGGTTATTAAGATTAAGCTTATTGTTAGATTTTCTTTTTTAAAATTAGAAAAAATTCCAGTGATAATTCGAGTGATATTCTCGCATTGATTGTACATACTGTCAATAAGACCTAGATGTAAGATTTTTACCGTCATTATCTCTATACTTATATTTTCTCTTGTAAAAGAAGGAATCATTAAAATTCAATTAAAGAAATCAGATCTTTTTCACCTGTTAGGGACCTGCAGATAAAAAGTCGGAATCTCCGGCCGAAAACCGAAGAAATAACAATCGTGAGAGAGCTTTATCACGCACTTATATATCTTCTTGTCTATCTCTTCGGTTATTGACTGGCAAGGTGACATGTGAAAAATAGAACACCAGGAGGATGAGTCGTAAAAACGCAGGTAAAGAGATCTCTAGCTCTTAAATGTTGAGCGTCCTTTTTTTGTACAGAAGATAGAGATACACGACACATAATATCGCAGATAAAGTTGCCATCAGGATTGACACTTATTTCTCTCTTTACTTCGAGTAATCTCTACAAGTTAATTCCCTTGTGAATCAGTCATGACAATGACGCTTTAATAACTAAAGTGTTGAAAGTTGTGTATACCAATGTTTCCTTGTGTAGACATGAATATTATATCTCAATGTTTAATTGTGATTTATATTTATTTGTAGAAAAAGAATTTTCTTTTGATAAGGATGATAAGAATTTTAGGAATCATTTTTTTCTCTTTATTTTACGAGTTTATTCCCGTATCAGTCATGAAGATAATATTTATATAACTGTTAATGTATTAAAAGCATTGAGTATGTTAATATTTTCTTATTAAGACAGAAATATTATTTATCTCAACAAATATAATTATTATTTATATTGCAACTTTTTTTATCGTTACTTTAAAGTTTTCTTTAATTAAATCCTTACAAATAGTAATAAGCCAAATAAAATAAGAAAGCAGCTCGTATATTTCGAGACACTAGGGTGCCATTCTTCACTAGACTAAGATATTGGTAGTAAAGAAAATGAATACACTAGTGCTGGAGAGTCTTGTACAAAATACGTGTTCATTCCATACACCTCTTTGCTTTCCGTGAATTACGTACCTCAGTCTGTTGGAGCGGCAAATCGTTTTACTTCTCTCATTGCTCGTGCCAGACTATTCGGTTTCATTTTTCTCCTTATCCGCTCGATATAAGCGCGGGGAAAGTCGTAGAACGCGTTTTGAGATATACTCCAAGGCCTCGTCCGGCAGTTAAATGGGATCGACTTCGCCTCCATTCGTTTTATATCCTTGCCAGTCTGCTTGCCTACCTGCCGCCATCGCCGTGCACTGCCCGACGTGTTTCGCCAACGTATATTCTTCCTCTGTGAAACCAGACGCGCTCTTTGGCTTTACCTTCTGCATAGGAACGTGGAAAAAATGGAGGAAAATCTGAGAAACAATTGTGCCCGGCAACGATTCGCGCGGAATTCGAAACTAAATCTCTTTTTTAACGCTTTTAATCCGATAACGGTATTTAATTTGTAAACGTTGAAAGTCAATTTAAACTTTACGTTTTATATAGGTATATAGAAAGTAAATTAAAAAAGATAAAACATTCAGTTTTGCTTTATATCTTTCATAAGTTTAATTTATATTGGGTCGTCCGGAAAGTTCATGCCGACTAAAATTTAAATTTTAGTATACATTTATTAAATTAAAATTTTCTGCGTTTCAATTTTCCTTCAACATCGGCACGAACTTTCCGGACGATCCAATACACTGAAGAGACTCAAAATGTTGTGCAAGAAATTGTATATTGAAGAAATATTTTAATTAATATTTTAATTCTTATTAAAGATAATTTAAAAATATGTCGAGTATA
>Ga0157364_1005474_pt1 | contig 12931 bp, 9 predicted proteins | sample AttsexASBM2_FD_111476 | JGI IMG/M metagenome (GOLD analysis project Ga0157364, IMG submission 111476) | Fungus gardens microbial communities from leaf cutter ant in Ribeirão Preto, State of São Paulo, Brazil - Atta sexdens ASBM2 | ecosystem: Host-associated > Fungi > Mycelium > Unclassified ... | reverse complement strand
CGTGTGAAAAATGGCAGTTCTCCTCGCTCGAAACCCGACTCGTGCAAAACTGTTACGCAGAATTGTCTCGTATTCAAAACTTTTCTCTTGTTCACTTATTGTCTGTTTTATTTATAAAATAACATTGGATGTAGCAAGATTTGATTTGGTCAATTTGTCCAGAAAATTATTATATTAGTTTGTGATGAAGTTTTTTTTCCTCGATCAAAACATGAATCAAGATTTTTCTTCACAATTAATCTTAAGATTTAAAATTTGGTTTATTTTTAAAAAAAAAAGGAAAGATATAAACCGTTATTTAGCCAGATGGTATTTCAAAGAAAAGAAATGCGTAAGTCACGAGTAACATGATAGGACGGATTTTAATCTATGAGCTCCAAGGGGGATAACAAAGCAAAGGATTTCCAAGGCATGGGACATGCCTGGTAAAAATTGTATTTTTTTAATTATAATTAATTACTAAATTGATGATTTTATAGTGTGGCAACTTTAAAAATTACTCACTACAAAACCATCTGTTTAGTGATTAATTATAACTTAAAAAACACAATTTTTTTTACATTATTATCAGGTTAAGTCTAATACGAGTTAATACGAAAATGAAAAACAGTGTCTTAAAATTATTATTAAAATCAGTTTAGTAATTAATCATAGTCAGAAAAATATAATTTTTACATTAGGTATCATTAAAGGATATTGAGTATAATCATAAGTTAATTAGAAAATGAAAAATCAGGCCCTGATATGTACTTGCATTAGTGATTTCTTTTTGTTCAAATGCAACGTGGAGTCAAATTATTGCAAACGTTGTCTTTATGTAATTTGGTATTTATCGAACTCGGAGTCAAGAATCATTAGCAATTACTGTACTAAAGAAAATTATAAGTTAACCGGATACGCTGCCAACGTATTTCATGTCTAAGTACGTATCATTAGATGACCTTATGGGGGAATTCGATGGGTTCCCACGATTTTCGTGCGGCTGCCAATTTCTCGTGTGATGAAACGTTTTCCAATTACGTTCAGCGCAAGTAGAATCGGAAGAAAACTCGCGAACGAAGTCACCTCCACGAATGCCACTATATATTTGCCAGAACAAGCGCGCGCGGCCGGATAGGAATTATGGTTGTGTTTGTGTAAAAATTGTGTACGCCAGCATGGCGTACCTTGAATTTGTCCCGGTGAGTTACCTCCACGTTAGAATCGACGACCGCCCTATGAAAAGTTTCCTTTCGACCCGCAAACTTCCAACCCGGCCCCGGTGATTTATTCATGCCTTTTGTACTCGCTTTATACGACGGCGTTTGTTTCTGTTGCTTAGCGTAGCGTGCTATGTCGGATTTGTGACGCGAAGTTTATGCGAAGTGCACGTAATCCTCTGAAATGATATACGACTCGAAAAAGCAACAATTAATTTTGAAACTTTTCAAAACAGTCACATTAATTGTAAAGAAGCACTTTGTACTAAAAAGAATGTCGAATTGATCCACAAAATAAAAGAAAATATTTTAACTCAGCATTTAAATTTTTTCCCTTCATCTATTTTATGAGATTCATTGTCAGTTTTGTCGAATCATAAGTATCTCTTAAATTTTTTCCATCAATTCTGTTTTCCATCTTCTAATCTTCAAACATTTTTCAAAATTTCACTCTGCTTCATTTTCATTCTTTATTTTCATCAATTCAAGTATTCTTAAATCCGTTCGTGATCGTTTCACGATTCTGTTTAAGAAAATGAGTGATAAAATAACTTGTTCTTTCAATTTATTATTTTTAAAATTTTAACTTAAAGTTTCACTTGGAAGAAAAGAAAGCTTGTCAAATTCGATATAGCATAGAAACAACTCTTGAGGAATAATACAAATCGTCGGATCGGAACTTATTGATGGAGATTTGCAAATACGGTTTGCGAAATACTTTTCTCAATCTTTTCTCTTCGTACATGATGCGACGATTGCTTGTCGGACCGTTCATAAGAACAAAGAATCTTTCCTCTCCATGTATAGATTGTATTACGTCGAATATACCAATAACAATGGAGCTCATGCTGGGTTCAGCAATGTCGATTTTTCAAGGCGGCAACGCGAGCAGAAGTCGAAGCTCTTAACGCGATCGCACGGAAATCGTAATATCCAGCTTTTGGAGACTCTTGAAAAGGAGCAAGAGAGAGTGTCGGAGTGCTTATTGGAAGGTACGACGCTCTTAACCGCGCTGAACTCGACGACTTTTCGCACAGGATCAAGGAAAGGCGTGTCGTCTCATTGAATTCGAGACTTCTCGCGGCACCGTTCTTTAGTCTATATTTTATCCTCTCTTTCATTTTTTTCACATCTCTTTTTCTTTTTTTCTTTTTCATGTTTTCCCTTTAACTGATGTAATATCAAGAAGGAAATTATGTCGATGAGAGAGAGCCGTATTTCTTTAGTAATAACTGGGAATTAAGCAGAATGTAATAGGAAGACGCGTTAACTTGTGTTACACAAACTTGGTATAATGATACACGGAAAAGGGAAGGGTTTCATAGAGTATCGAGGACGGATGCGCGTTTCAATCCTGTGGTTCGGATGACCTGCAGCGCTTCATTTCTCTGATATCATGCCACATTAGAAGCAAATGAGGCCGCAATGCTACGTCGAACGTAAATTTGCTGCATCTATTATACATGTGATCCCACTATGGCCAAGAAATTCATGTCTCTCCTCATGGTCGTTGCGTTACGAAGTTGCATTATAGATATTATATATAAATGCAGATTGAAACTTTACATTACATAATTAAATATTAATCGACTTCGAAAAACGATTTGTTTTCGAACTTTTTAATCTTTTATGTGAAAGAAGGAAAAATACGTTTTCTTATCTGAATGTACTTTGTCGAAAAATTATTAGTTCCGAACTTCGATAAATCACTATTGTCCTAGTTCCGTATTCAATGAATAATGTACTCGTGTAATCGATGAATATTAAGCTAAAAATCTTTTATACGCTTGATTTAATAGATCCACTTGCGATACTATTACGGGATTATAATTTTGTATCATATTGACGTTTATGAATTGGCTTATCGATGAAAGTAAAACGACTAAAAACCAATAAAATTATCTAGAAAATTAAATTAAATAAAATTATCTAGAAAATTAAATTATAAAATTTTGATTTAAGATGTTTGTTAGCATTATTATTAAAATTGACGATCAATTTAATTTATGATATTATAATATTACTATTTTCAGCTTTGATTTAGAATTGCGTTTAAAGATCAGCCGTGTACGACGCATAATTTGAAGTATTTAAAAATGAAAAATTTAATTAAGTATTCATATATAATATATAAAAATATTATTAGACACTAATTATAAGATCTAGCCTTGACCGTCTGTGACATTTTTTTATTTATAATGTAATAAATTAAATACTTTAAATATTAAAAAGTTAATGAAACCTTTCAATTTATTTTAATAAGAAAAATATGTCCTTGACAAACTGTCTTTTAGACAGTTATCATATATTTGTAATATATATATAGTTTCAATATTTTTAATTTCTTTGTATTGGTTTTCTCTTAAATCGAACCTTTTATTTCAAAGTAGAGTAATAAATCCTCTTTAACGGAAAGAGTTATGGGAACTCAATGAGAAAACATAGACAATAATCGGAAGGAGTTCGTTCATGAGGTATATGGAATCGATCTTATCCAAGTACATCCCGTAAGAAATGAACGAAGAAGCCGAGGGACAAGGGCGAGAAAAGTGCAGTTAGTTCCAACAGGTAGCTGCGGATGCGACTGTGGTTTAAAAGTAATTTTCTTGTCACACTCCGTCACATTCTTCTTCGATAGTTTGGAAACGATCGACTTCTTCTTGATTGCATACATATTGGGAGCTTTATCGGTCGATATTAACGACTATGGTTCGCCTCGCGGTAGAAAATTATGGCTTGGCATTGCGAGTTATTTATAGAGCCTCTCTACTAAATGCCGTCGATACTATTTCCATATATCGAACATTTGCGGACAAATATATCATTTTTTTAAAAAAGTTTTAACGCGCAACTTTTTTCCTATATATTTCTTCTTATAATTCCCTAGAAAATAAATTCCCAAATTGAATTTATCGTATTACTTAAGGTAATTAGAGAATATAAATTTTTTGAGCTTCGTGGCTTACTTCTCGCGTGTATCAGAATTCGCAGTTCCGCCAAATGCAATATCTGTAAGCAGGATAATGAAATTTGAAGCGCGAAATGCAGATGACGACCGCAAATGTATAAATGAATAAAGTTAGAACTTGCGACGGTTCTCAAATTTTCGGTACGACGAAACGAGGCTGAATGAGCGACCACATACGAAGTTAATGGTTGCATAATTTATGCAGATCGCCGCGCTGCTCGAAAGCTTGTACTTCCAAAACGGCCACCACGGAAACGTACACGATTTTGAATGTCGTTGAATTTGCGTTGATCGTGATGGACTATGCATTAAAGCCATCAACGCAGCCGGATTGGCTCTCCTGACAATAAGCGCGAATGAATAATTTATTGCGCAAATTGTCTTCGTTCCTAACTTTGTTCTCCTGAATGCGAGTCTATAGATGTATTACATCCTTGATTCTCATTTAGTAGTTTTATCGATCTCAATATCTGTCGATAAAAATTCAAAGTTTTAATAGACATGCGGAAACAGGATTATTACTTATATCTATATCGCACGTATTAAACTTTCGACTACTTCCCTGCTTATCTTTAAAGTATTAGTTAAAGGCGAAATGTTATTCTTTAGTTAATAAACTCTGTAAGGAATATATTATGAAGCTTACGAAGTTTCACGGTCGAGATATATGAATAATCAACATATTCCGTATAATAATTAACAATGAAGTTATAGTAAACAATAGTTTAATCCTTTAAAGTTTCTATTTTATTGTGCAATCAATTATTCTCATGATATGAAATGTTACATTTTTTTAAAACTAATCTTGAATTTTTTGATCTATTTTTTATCTATTTGACATAAAGACATAATGGTTTTTTTTATAACAAAATAACTTACAACTTTTAATATATCTTTGTAAAAATTTCTTTCTTCTTTAATACTTGATCCAGTTTTACTTTCTAAAAATTAGAACACATATTCAGGATTGTCACAGAAATTAATTTTAAAATTCCCTGACTTTTCCAGGTTTTCCAGAAAATAGAAAATTTTCAATACGTAATATAAAATACGTAATTTTAAGATTTAGACTCACGGATTGTAGAAAAACTAATCTATATTATTAAAAACAACGCAAAAAAACTTAGTAGCATAGTACAATTATGGGTACAAATTCAAGCAACAACAAAAAATTAATTAGATTTGAAAAAAAAGAATGCAGTTATGAAGAAAAAGAGGGATCAAATAAAAATATTGAATAAAATATAATAAATATAATAAATATAAAATATAATAAATTTTAATTATTTTAATAAAAATCATTTAAAGTGCACAAGTTTTGAATGTATTTGACTATAAACGTCCCATATAATATTTGAAAAATTATAACAATTATTTAGAATAGGAGCAGTTTCAGAGAATTGTGAGTAAATTTCGAAATTCCAAACTTTTTTTACATTTTCCCCTGACTTTTCCCGGTTTTCTAGATCTGTTGTAAACTTGGTTTGTGACACACCAAGTAAACATCTCGAGAATAACTTTGCATCTCGACTGCAGCTTCTTCATGGCATAGAAGAGTGGCATGCAAGAATGCGAATTGGGCGAAGTGATAACTTACTACGATCGACGCGGTGGATACGAGACCGACAGTGAGATCATTGCGAATATGACTGATTTCTCGTGTCACGTTTAATGCGCGTCTAACGTCGACGAAATCTTCATAATCACAATACTCTGCGAACCACAATAATCTGTGTCATACCAAATGCGTAAATCACGCGGCTGATAGACGCGAGGCAATCCACTTTCTGAGGCGGTACTTGCCCGCATCTCTCGTGCGTTAATCGTGGTTAATTCAACTTATCGGCTTGCTAGATGCTAGTCTTACGAGACAAGATCGACAGACCGGTAAACGTGGCGAGAATTGGACACATATTGCAACGATTTCATCACCGGACCGTATCTCGTTTATATTCAAATTCCGAAACAAACCCAAAATGAAATTCTAAAACAAAAGCCATGTCCCTTGCATGTACCGCAAAGAAGCTACAACACAAAAATTAAATGATTAGCGGAAAATTGAAGAAAATTATCAAAAGAAAAGGAATAATTAAAACAGATGAGACGGAGAAAATGCTACAGAAGGAAAGCTCCAAACGTAACGTATCAAGGAAAAATTAAGAAGAGTCCTTTGAAAATGTTTAAAATGCACACTCGTTAATATTGAACCTTTATTTCAATATCATTTCTCCTCATATTTTACAAAGATTCAATAATTTGCTTCTTATTTCCCCGTTGCGATTTTCCTCTCCGATTTCTCTACTGTAGTGAAGTTCCTCGTATCGCATATCTTGATTTCGGATAAGTCTCTTTAACATCTCGAGAATCACTTTGCATCTCGGCTGCAGCTTCTTCATGATACATGTAAGAGACAATTGAGAAGTTATAATTTACTACGATCGACACAGTGGATACGGAACCGACAGAGATCGTCGCGAATACAGCCAGCTTTTCGCGTCACGTTTAATGCACGTCTAATGTCGACGAAGCCTTCATAACCACAATACTCTGCGAACCACAATAGTTTGTGTCACATCAAGTGTGCAAATCACGCGGCTGATAGACGCGACGTGAGGCAATCCACTTTCTGGGATGCTATTGCCCACATCCCTCATGCGTTAATCGTGATTAATTCGGCTTATCGGCTTGCTAGACGCTAATCTTACGAGACAAGACCGGTAAACGTGGCAAGAATTGGGCATGTATTGCAACGATCTCACGTATCGGACTGTATCCAGTATGTAAGTAAATTTCGATTTAAAATCCGAGAAGAAATTCTGAAAAAAAAAACGCAATGTCCCTTGCATATGCCATGAAAAAGCTGCAACAAAAATATTAAATGATTAGCGAAAAATTAAAGAAGATTAGCAAAAGGAAAGGAATTACGATAGCCGAGATGGAGGAAGTGTAAATTTTAACATAGACGGATTGTAGGAAAACTAGTCTATATTATTAAAAATAAGGCAAAAAAGCTTAGTAACATATAATTTTGGGTGTAAATTCAAGTCACAGCAAAAAATAAATTAATTTTGGAAAAAATGAATGCAATTATGAAGAAAAAGAGGGATCAAATACTGAATAAAAGTACTGAATAAAATATAAATTTTAATTACTTTATTAAAAAATCATTTAAAGTGCACAAGTTTGAACATATATATTTGAACTATAAACGTCAGATATATTAATAGTAAAATCATAATTATTATTTGGAGCAGTTTCAGGGAATTATGAACAAATTTTGAAATTCCAGATTTTTTTACATTTTCCCCTGACTTTTCCCGATTTTCCAGGTCTGTGGCTATCCTGATATTAGTCTATTCTCGTTTGGAGTAATTGATAATAATAATTGATAGATTCTTGATATGATACTGGCGTCTATAGATGAAGACGTCACTTGCACCCCGAAACTTTTGGCAATTCTGCGCGGAATTGTACTGGGAGCTCCCAAAAATCTTTAAAAGTCATAGTTGTCAAGTTTTAAGATATAACGCTAGACTAGGAAACGCGTTCCTCCTCTTTATAAGATATGTCGCAGCTTATACCATTACCATTTACCCGTTGGTAAATTTCCAAACTTGGAAGTTTTGGCGAATCGCGCATGTGCTTGGGACGTATCTGAATGCCTCGCGGAATTCGCATGCATCCGCTACGTGTATGCATCTCCAACTCTCTACTCCTCCCTCCTTCCCCCCCTTTCTCTCTCTCTCTCTCTTTCTCTTTCTATCCAGTCTTCCTCTTTCGTCTGACTCGATGACGTCCCGCATGTTCGCCAAACTCACGCGATCGCGTTTCCTCATCGAAGAAGAACTCTCTATGTCATTACGAAAAAGAGCAAGCTGAGTTTCTAATCCGCTAAAATCCGTCCTCCTCCTCTAACTTCACAACGTCTCGCAACTTCGCCACGTCAGGAAGTATGATGAGGTGGGTCAGAGAGATAGGATATGAGAATCCACCCTCTTTCGCGACTTCGGATCAAAGTAAATAATCCTACCTCGCGAAATATTCGAACATAGTTTGAATAACATAGACTTGCTCGTAAAAAAATTATAAACTGTATATATAGCCTTCCTTTATCCTTCCTTTTTATCCTTCTTTTTTACTTATAACTTCTGAATTTTTTATCGTTCCAAATTTTTTTAAATAATTTGTAAAACTATCTTGGTAGAGCTATTCGAAATAGCTATAAATTTATATATTAATAAATAAGCTTTATCTGATTATTTATTTGCAAAATTAAGTAACAGTAGAAATCTAGAAATTATGATTTTCGTATATTTATGACTTTGATTCTCTTCAGTTAAAGAAGAATATCAAGAATTTTATTTGATTCTCGTATTAATTAAGATTGTTTAATTCAATTAAAAATGCATGTTAGATAAATGAAATAAAATTTTTATTTGATAGGACGAGAGTTGTGTTTCTCATCTACACAATCCATTATGTGATAGTAAGAAGGAAAGTGCAATAATAATGAAAAACACTGTTTTAGCTGTTTGCATATCTATTCAGCTGTAAAAAATTGACGGACAACTAAATCGCGATGAAGGACCGTGAAATCCCATGGTATCTATAATCAGCGCTTATATCTTGTTTGCAAAGTTTCCGCGCTCGTTCTCGTCCGTAAAGAATGTCGCGGTATGCTTCGGAAGTAGACCGCGAGGCAATAACATTCGCGATCGCGCGGCGCGACAAAAATTTGCATCGCTTGTTATGTGAAGTCGAGCGACATTGGATGTATATATATATATATATATATATATATGGAAAGCGTTGCTTTTTACCATTATAACATTGGCTTTCCGAGATCATTGAACCAACATCAACAGTATCTTTCTACAGCAAAATAAAATGATTCTGTTATAGAATCATTTATTCAAAATGCTTGTTATCGGTAAATATCTTCGAGCGAATTTTCTTACTTTTTTTGATTTTGAATAAAATATTTAAATAAGACTAAAAGACAGAGCAATAAAAGTATTTAAATAAAATATTACATTTTTACATGTAACGTAATAATAATCGAAAAGTTCTTTTTAGTAAAAATGAAGAATTATATCAGTTTTTATTTTGAATATATTAATAAGAATATCCCGCATGCGGAACGTGAGATTGATTTTAAAACGAGAGATTCGCGCTTGCGCCGACAGGAAATGACAATTAAAATCACAATCAGACTTTGAGGCAGTGGATTTGCATGAATCGTAGTTGTTTTGGGACATCAAAGTCGCGTCGTGCGATAGAAGAACCGCGCAAATTAGGTTCTCGGTCGTCGACCTGAGCGCAAGATTTATTTCGTTTCCATTAGTTTATTATCAGTTTACCCGAGCTAGTAAATCGGATTTAACGCTCATTACGAAGGCGTTTCGAGAAGTGTGCGTAGTTACGTCGGATAAGATCGTCGGGATTCGATCCGTGAGCAAGAGACTATCTCGCGAAGGGAAGCCGAAATCTCTGAGCCAAGTTACCGCCTGGGAACTTCCGTTATACGGAGATAGCCAAGCCGGATTTAATCTCGATATTCAATTCGGGCAATCTGCATGAATCGGGTTACTAGAAGTATCTTTGAGCTAGCATCGACTGAGCAGTAGATTGAAGACTTTCTTAATAACAAAAATCACTTATATAAAAATAGCTTAATAGCGTTTTGATCGCACAGTATGACCAATATAATAGAATGCGTATATAATAGAATTAAAACAAGCAAAAAAATTCAAAGCTAATGGAAGTTGTGATATCAAAACTTTTATTATTTTACGAGAAAGATGATATTATCGTTATTCCAAATTGATTCTACGTTTCGACTCGCTTTGGAGTCCTCTTTAGCAATATAAATGCAGAGATATTAGTTTACAGTAAGTAAGAAATAATGCGTATACTGTCGAAGCTGGATTTTGAGTGCTTTAAATAATTCCATGTGAATTTATATATAACATTTGTAATTTTTTTAATTGCGCGCCGAATTGATTTTTCAGATTTACAATTAGAATACAAATGAACTACTATAGTAATATCATTGACAAGCAATTTAATAATTTGATGCTTAATTAACATCATTTTAAAAGAGATCTCAATATACTGAAAATCTTTAAATAAACTTATTGCGAAAAATATTACGATATTAATTCAGCAATCCATCAAGATTTAAATCATTCACAGACAATTAAAATTAAAGTATAGTATCTAATCTGATTAAAACAGATAATCAAGTATTACGTTAAGTATAAAAGCGATCCACCTCAATAGACCGAGAAAATTATGATAATATTAACTTTTAGAAGTATCGTTAATATGTCCAAAACTGTTTTTGAAACTATACTGATTTTTGAAATTATAACGATGTATGAAAATAGTTATAGTTTTGATGAGTATCTACTTAAAGTTTTTTACTGAATGTCAAGAGAGGAATCTATTTTTAGAAATACCCATGTTTTTTTTCCTGCCAGTGACAGTAATAAACAGTTATTACAGCATTATATCTCATAGATCGAGATCGGGATCATTTTATGCTATGCTTTAAGCTCCTGTTCTTACGTAAATCCTCCCGCTATTGTATGTAATGTTGAGCGATTCTGTTGCATTTATGTGACTTTTCGTGTTGCGAGAATTCCGTTCGGGTTCCTGGTGTGGGATTGAAAATCGCCGGGAATTTATTCGACCGTTGTTAACTCGCAAGTCGTACCAGATGTTCGTACCTATGTACATAACACAGTTCTTTCTCTTCGCGATCTTCCGATACAGCACTGTCCCGATTTTGATGCGGAAATGTACACGAGGTTCGCGCTAGTCCTTTCAACAGCAACACTTTACTAGCGTGTCGTAGCGAAGCGATACCAACTCTTTTCGATCCCGAAGGACGCAACAAAATTTCTTGTGAGATGGGACGCTTAGATTTTATTCCGCATTCGTCGTGTTCGTCCTTTTGTATTCGACGAAGCATCTCGCTCGAACGAATTTTCTTTCCGGAGTATTTGTAATTCAGATTGCATTTACTTCTTTATTTATTCGAAGTACCACATTCACTCGTAATACAATCAATCGTAAAACATTATATTATTCGTACAACTACAAATACGGACATGATAAATTTATTTAAAATATTAAAATATACTATACATATTTTATTATGTATGTTTCATATACAGATACGTCATAAAAATAGTTAAGTTCTTTTTTCGCGTATTTTTATGGCAGACTTGTAGCCCTTTTAAAAATGATAAGAAATAATATCGCTCTAATTTACCAGATTTTTATAATTTAATTGAAAGCTTACAAAGGCAGTTAATTTTAATCTTTATTTGATACGTAATATTACAATATCCAATTGTTTTTACAATTGTTATCTCAGATCCTTTACCGTTTAATTCCTCTTTCTCTTTTTCTCTCTACTTTTTTCTCTCTGCTTCTTTTAGTTTTACCCGTAGCTTTTATTCTCAAAGATGTTCGCTGTTACTCGGTAATCTGGATACTCCGATGTACCAGAAACAGGGCAGAAGCGAAGGATTGCTAGGTCAGTGCTTTGTAATCCCGGGACTTTCTGTAACCTGCATACAGTCGCGCAAAATATTGGTTTGCTTATCCTACCTCGTTGAATTCAACCCTATGATTCTGTCTTGCGAGTGCTGCATCATAAAAGTCAAATGACCGCGTAAAGGAGGTGGTTCGTGTGTCCTGGAGAGTTGCCAAAGATATAGCCAATACTGCGAAATTTAATTGTTTGCGCGAACGAGAGAGAGAGAGAGAGAGAGAAGGAGTAAATAGAGACGAAGGGGTGAATAGATATATATATATATATAGAGAGAGAGAGAGAGAGAGAGAGAGAGAGAGGGGATGGAACGGGAGAGGACTTTGGATTACGGTACTCTCAAAGTGTAATCCGATTACGACTCAGCCTCCAATCCACATCCCTCCCCCCCAATTACCGCACCCCAGTCGCCGTAATTGGACCGACGTGTACTGACCGGTGTAATTTCCGTCAACGAGGTGGAATGCATCGTTACTTGATCTCCACTTTCTAAACGACAAGTACCTTCCGGCTGTGGCCACTCACGACAACGACTTGTGGTTTAAACTGGATTTTATTTTCGTGAAAAACACGTCGGTGCAATTCACCGTTCTGTAAATCTACTTGAATTTACCAGAAACTAGAAGCACAGACGAAGTACTAACGTTAATAATGGCCGATTACGAACGCGGTTGTATAGAGGGATCGATGCCGGTATTACTGCCACGGTATTGAGCATCTTTGTGAGGAGGAAGTGCCAAGTAAATGCGGATTGCACAACTATGTAATTAATTCGATAATTGATTAATATTATCGTATACATTAGATTGCTGTAATACGTATTTACTTAAAAAAGTTGATAAAGTAAAATTATTTGTATAAATTATAAAAGGCAGAGAATGGTTACAAATATTCTAAATGTTACTTTTTGTACAAATAAAAAATAAATCCTTTTATATTAATGAATGGTTAATAATTCTATGACTTTTCATTTACGACAAAATTATTTCTTAAAAATTATACTCTAACAAGACGAATTGTTCAATGCTCATATTATTTTTATTATTCATCGATTTATATATATATACATATATATATATATATATATATATATATATATATATATATACACTCTTTTTTTTTTTTTTATAATATAAAATAAAAACAACTTTATATTTTCACTATTTTTTTTTTTTTTTTTTTTTATATTTCTTTTATTATATT
>Ga0157364_1005473_pt1 | contig 12931 bp, 5 predicted proteins | sample AttsexASBM2_FD_111476 | JGI IMG/M metagenome (GOLD analysis project Ga0157364, IMG submission 111476) | Fungus gardens microbial communities from leaf cutter ant in Ribeirão Preto, State of São Paulo, Brazil - Atta sexdens ASBM2 | ecosystem: Host-associated > Fungi > Mycelium > Unclassified ... | reverse complement strand
TTGCCAACAAAGTCAGGGTGAGAGAGAGAGCGATAATCGCACTGACTTTATAGAATATTGACAACTTTAACTCTTGGATGATCACAATTCATTTCTCTCTTTAAAGGGCTTCATAAAATATTATTCCGTCTTAACATAAATACTGCCGAATTATCAAATCTAATTACCGAATCTAAACGTATCTCATCCATGTGTTCGAATTATCGCGTTAAAACTGAAGAACAAGCTATAACGTAGAAATGATATTTTATTTCCGTAAAGATTATTGCGGGAACAGGAAATCTATGCCGCAAGTGTGTAATCGCGATATGTCTATAATAAATTCGAGCGAGATACAAGTATAGAGCTCGATCGTTCATTAACATTTTAATCTTTGCTTTTGTTGAGTTTATTTAATAATTAATATGGAGTAGATATAGAATGTAAACTTGTTACTTGATTATTGTCGACTGTGTATCAACAAATACTCGCGAATCAAAGTGATGTTTTGAAGAGTCAAAACAAGCCGGCTACATTCGGCGCTTAAAGCGAGAACTTGTTTTTTTCGAAACTTTGAAGAATCGTTTGCATGATTTTAAGTTACATCGCTACCGCAACGTTGCTCGTCTCTTTTAACAATCGGTAACTGGTTATTTAAGTTTACTTAATTAATACATAGTGGAAATTCTTCTCTCGACAAGTATTCTAAATAAATGCCTATATGTTTTATACTCTCGAGTTATCGTATAACGCAGTTTATTTTTCCTCAATCGCTTTTCACTTTTTGTTGCACGATATGTGACATTAAATCCAGGTAAAGTATGATATAAACGGAGGCGCGCCTCCGTGAGAATCAGATTTAATTATGCAAGAAGTACTCGCCATTCGAGGCCACTTACTGTCACGGCGCTTGAAAGGAGTCGCGCGCCAAGAAGACACGTGATATTCTTTTGGAAAGCGGCATGTGAAGTAAGTGAAATTCTGTTCTACCGCAAAATTCCGTAGGAACGCGTTGCCAAATGGCAAAAGTGAAGGAATAAGCGGTTAGCATGCAAAGAGTGGTACGAATCCGCGACAAGCTGTACGCCATACATTGCTAAAGAGCATTACTTGCGAATAGCGTAATTCTCATTACGAGCAAAATGGAACAAGTTTTAAACAGACATCATTTCGACATTACCGCATTTTAACGCATTGAGGTACAGAATTGCGTTTATCATGTATAATATTTCACATTTACGTAAACTTTATACTTTGTAACTGTTATAAAGTTTCACTCATAAAATTATTTATACAACCAATACAAAGCATAAAATAATTAAATGAACATACAAACAAAATTTGAATAAACTTGCCACAGTTGTTGCCATATTATTGTAAAAAAGTTCAAATATCTTACAATACCTTACAAATTTATAAATTCAAAAAGATAAATTATCATCGTATAAGAAATTAATAATTAATATGTAAGAAATTAATTATTCTTGATTGATTAAATCCAATTTTTTGAAACATGCAATTATTTCATAATTATTAAACTTAAAAACTTTACTTGTCCACGATGCGTTAAACGGACATTTTTTTCCTTCTCGTGCTTTTATTCTCGAAATTGGTATATGGAATCTTTTATCAAATCGTAGCAATTCGAATATCAACGATTTACAACAAGAGTCGTTCCGTTACTGCAGTGGTTCTTCTCGCGAAAAAAAAAAGAAAAAAAGAAAAATCGAATTGAATCGTGAAAATATATCGTGAGAAAGCGTCGCAATCGGCGAATAAAATTCGACTTAATCGCACATAGCGTCAAGTATGCAGAGTTCGCGCGTTTTTTTTTTGTTCTTGTTATTTATTTTATGTCATTTCTCTCGTTGTCCCGTTTGTTTGTTTAGACACCCGCGCGTATTTCAGTGTTTACCTCAAACTTCAAACGATCCTGCAACTGACCGGAAGAAATTGTTTGTCGTTTCGCAAAAAATTTCCTTTCTCCGCTCGCATTCTTCTATTTTTTTTTTGAATTTTTTTTCGCATAACATGTAACATGAGAAATCGTAGCTTACTCGTTTAAGACATCCCTACACAACATGGCTACGGTAATGCGTAATGGATATGTGCGCAAGTGCGTGTAACGAGTTGGGCTCGCAGCAAGAGATGGATGGTTGCGTAAAAGGAGGAGGAAGAGGAGAAGAAGGAGGAGAGGGAAAAGGATGAGATGGGGGATTGCGAGGAAGTGCGTTGGAGGAGATGCATTGTCCGCGCGTACGTGCACGCACGCGCACGTACGCACGTGCGCACATAGGCACACGTTTAAAAGTATATGTATAACTATATATATATATATATATATATATATATATATGTATATATATATATATATATATATATATATATATATAGATTCTGTATATAATATATCAATCATTGATTTTTTTTCCTAAGTAACTAGCTTCTTCGAGTATATGTATATATATACACATAGATATATGTACAGAACATATATATGTGAATATATATATATTTGCAATTAGGTGATAATTTTTATATGTAATCGATCACTCCATCATTTATGCATTCGTTCGTCTCTCCGGATTTGCACGGTACCATGTTCTCCCTCTTTCTTTCTTTCTTTCTCTCTCTCTCTCTCTCTCTCTCTCTCTCTTTCTTTCTCTCTCTCTTTCTCGCTCTTTCTTTCGAGTAATCTCTCGAACTGCCACTCTCTCGCATGCATATTTCACACGCATCCCTCGAAACAAGCTACGACTAGTGCCCTACTTACGCTACGACGCTATGGTAGACAACAAGTAATTGTTATCCTAAAACTTCTGATCTCTTTTTTTTTTGCCACTTGTCTTACTTTCGTATCCGTAATATATGTCGTAAAAATGTTGTATATAATGATATTAATATTGTTATATATTTCGGTTTTTATTGCACACGCGGTGTCATGCTCGTTGGCGCCAGCGCTGTAAGCCGGTCCGCTATTCGCGTTTATCTTCCGCGAGACGCAGAAAGGCGTTGGATCATTCGAATCATCGAGATCTCTTCTCGATCCCGAAGTATCAAGCGAAAGCGTTATGTTCGAGCATTCGATGTACGAGCGACGAAGCGGCCTCAACTTTCGACGCTGACCCCACGGCTACCCTTTTAAACATTAGCATGTTTCTTTCGATCTTGCTTCTTTTTTTTTTAAAGATGCTTTTTTTATCCATTATGACTTATGTTTTCTTTATGCAGGCGTTTAGTTCCGTTTACATTAACTCGCATTCAGTTACGCGATCTCTAATTTTAAGCTGAGATTTGTCCCGCGCGAACTTTGGAACGTGGTCGTTGATGCGCTTGTGTTCGGTCCTTGTCTCTCAATCGGGAAAATGATTTTTTTTCCATCTTTAATTGCCCGAGCGGCGAATTTAACTGTCCTATCGTCCGATAAATATCGTTGTACGCTCGTCACGCATAATAAAACGATCGATTATGCCTCGGCCCCGATCTAAGTAACGCGTCAAAGACGTATTTTACGAATATCAAGAAACGAAATTGTTATCGTAATAAAAACGTCCCATTTTGTAATCGTCGACTTGAACGTATACAATGTTAGGTACTTTACATATATATATATATATTGCGTATTTATATATTTATATGTATATGTGTATATATTTATATTTCTCTCCTCGTTTCGCGTTTGTCGTCTTTCTAGCACTCTGCGGTGATCTAATTAATCTCGTAAGACGTGATTTAACTATGCGTCGTATCCCGTAAATCTACTACTGCGATGATGGACGGGGGTACAACCCTATATGTATGCGACGCTTTAAGATGGGCGATATAATGAAATATATATTAAAAAAGAAAAGCATGAGAAAAAATTACGAGATATTCCCGAATTTTACGTTATGTCCAAACATGTTGATCGTCCTGAATCAGCATCTCGTCGTTCCTATACATGTAAACACAATAATCGGCCAACGATCCAGCTCACGTCATTCGCGAATAATATAATACATATTTATATAATCTGTAATTATATAGAAACTTTTATAACGCTCGTATAGCCTCATCTAATTATCTTACGAGACTTAAGTTGCTAATAATACTACTAAGTAATCAGTTGTCATATATTCAACATTTTTCTCTCTTTGATATGTGCGTTCGCGCTTTGTCAATGCCAAGAAAATATTCGAAGCGTTCGGTCCTTTACAGCTTACGTTTTGTGTCCCTTTTTTTTTAATATTCCACTATATCCCGCGTTATTTTATATCCACAAGTACATCGTAACGAGTATAACGATTATACATATATCGTGCCATCCAGCCGAAAGAGTACTACTAATACTTTTAATATAACATGATCGATCGATGCTGAGAACGAATTTGTCACTCAGCCTTTGCAACAACTCGCCGAAATTTGGAGGATCGTTTCGATCGTCGTCGCGTGCCCGGCTCTAATCTACCGATCTTGTCACGATGTAAAAATTCCTCTATGTTTCTCGAAAGCTACGTTACAAAGTATGAAATCAACTAAATCCTTAACGTCGCTTAAAATCTAGTTTGGAGCGTCCTTATGAGCGCCGACAAGTTCCGTATTCGTAAGATAACAGCTATACCATCAACTCTAAACAGTACAACGTATTGCAATCACATAAAAATATAAAAGAGTTTAACGGATTCTATATATATGTATGTGTATATTTTAACAATAAGAGTTTATTTTTTACTACGCGAATAAAAGTTTCGAAAGCCACGTTTGGAAATGAAGCGTTTGTAAATATAAAAAGAAGATATTTCCAGAAAGCTTCTACAACGCTCTTAATTAAGAATAAAGGTCTCTATTGGTTACCGATTATACTGTTTCGGGTTGAATACACTAATCGGTGGGAGCTTGTTTCCACATTCTCGTTCTTTGCTGTGAATCCCACGTAATAACGAAGAGCTTTATTTATGCGTTGCATTTTAACAAACTTTTTAGACAAACCGGAACAATTTTAATCTTTTACGAACATACCTCATTTCGTCTCATAACGTAAAATTTAGACGTGTATGTGCGTGCATGCATGTGAGAGAAATGAAGTCTATTTCTCTCTCCCCACCTTTCTCTTTTGCTGTCTCTCTTTTTTCCAAAGTCGAACAAAAATTATCATCAACATGGCGTCAAAATTATTCCAAAATGATTTAAAAATCACTTTTCGATCAATTTACAATTTATTTCATTATTCATGATCTGTTGTTCCATTTGGGTTCTCTCTCTTTCGCTATTTTCATGCTCTATGCGAATATATGTGCATATATCTGACAATTCGACAACGTAAGAATTGGAGATTGGTCGCTCTGATGTACTAATATAGTACGTATTTCATATGCAACCGATCCTCAGAGTCGCCAAAGTATGGCAGTCAACGGCATTCCACGTACATTCGAAACTTCTTCGTCTTGTCTTTTTTGAATAAGCTAATTGCCAAGCAAGTCATTTTTTACACGCGTATCATTTAAATTGATTGATCCTTCGAATCAAAATGCTCGAAACTCGAAACCAAAACGAGCTGTCTCGCTTTACCAACGTCGATGATGTTTGTCCTACGGTATATTATATTACAAAGCATAAATTACACGAACACTGCTGCGCTTCGAGCCCTCCGACCCGACCTTCGACTTATCACGCGATTCACCGCTAATCCGCCTTCGTTGTTTCGTCCGACTGACAGACTAATCCTTTTCGTGCACACTACGGCGTAAAACGCCTCGGTATTGCACTCTCCGGCGTTTCCTCGTTACAAATTTCCCCGTTTATGTTCATCGTCACGAAGAAACCTAACGTTGTTTTCCACTGGCGATCGTTGCTAAATCCGAGGGCGGTCTCTCACAAGTTAACACGTTCGATTTTTGTCAGATTGCTGTGTTAAAGTTTATTCGTTTGCTGTGATCTATTGTGATTTCCATTCACAAAATCTGATTGTGTCTTCAAAGTTTGTTGTTTTTATTACTTTTAGAGTAACTTAACTTTTACGTTTTTAAAAACTCTTTTTTTCATTTACAATATTTCCAAGTTTATTCATTGATTAGAAATTTGATGTAAGATTGTGTACTTAAGCGAAAATTCCAAAATAGTTACATTAGTTGAGAAATGAAATTTCATAAAAACAAAAATGATCAGTTTTCTTTTTTTTTTAAGAATTAATCAGCAGAGAGAGGATTGCCGTGTTGACAAAATGCATTGTCTTAGCGTAATGCTAAGAGCTCATAAAAAGAGGCATCGTTATCTTAAGTAGTGGTCATTCGAGAAGACCGCATTGTTTCTAAGATTACTGCTATTGTTTGTTTTCGTAATGGTTTATATTCTGTTAGTAGCTGCAAATTATCTACATTATCTCTTTAAAGTTTTAACATTGTAGTTAAACCATTCTTTGTCGCTCATAATTATGTTATGTGACGCGTAAAAGAATAAACGTATATAACTGAAAGATCATGGTGGAATTTCGCCACATGTGAAAGATGTTGCTATCACGATCTTTCATGATTGCGATATTTTTTCTTAATTTTTTGATATTTGATATCGTTAATTAATTCACGTATCATCGATCAATTTTAGTCTGTCCCTGATGGAATCATAGTCTCTGGATCTCTCCTGTCTCTGGGCGCAGAAGTTTCCGACACTTTTTGTCGCATAAGAGATCCAAGAGGTATATATCCCATAAGGGATCGCGAAGAGAGAGAGAGAGAGAGAGAGAGAGAGAGAGATTACGAAATTTTTAGAATAATCGAACGCACGAACTGGATTGTACAGTTATGATTTGGGAGATCAGAGACAGATAGACATAGCGTCGGAAGGCTAAACGTAATAATTTACTTATCACGCGGGTTATATTTACGACGTAAATGCTAGAACATAAGCTGCGAGATGGAAAAACCATTCTCCTTGCTTCTAATATCGAGATCATACAAAATGCGACAAATATAACATTTAATATAATATATAATTAATGTATTTTCATGTTTCATCGCCAAATTTTCACATATACATAAAGACACACATAACGCGTACACACATACTCTCTTTCTCTCTCTCTCACTTTCTCTCTCTCTCTCTCTCTCTCTCTCTATTTTATATATATATATATATATATATATATATATATATATATATATTCGTGTGATTTTGATAATCTAAAATTCGCTCTACCGATTAACGTAGACGGTATTTTTATTATGGTCTTTTTCTTCTTTATATTCTTCGCGAATCAATTTTTGCATTAGCTGTAGGCTTAATAAAAAGCTAGGCCGCTTTTAGGCGTTCAGACTACCGAAAATGTAATATTGTTTCTTTGGTTGTATCTTTCTCAAACTGCAGATATATATAATAACATTTTGTTCACCTCGTATATGTAATATAATCGATATCATGTAATATAATCGATATTATAACTATTACCTCTATATCCTTAAAACGTATTCGTTACAAATGCTTTATACAACATGGATTCTGTAATCTGGATTAAAAGTCGCCCGACTTCATGCTTCGACTACACATGTTTCTATATTCCTTCTTTTCTTTCTTTCTTTTTAATTTTATCGTTCTCTCATTTTCTCATTCCCTTTCTCTGTCTCTCTCCCAATCTCATACACACATACACACCTATATAAACTTGTTCATTCTATTACCCGTTTATCTTCACTGTGTACATATAATAACCATAATAATAATCATATTTTCTAACAGTATCTTAGTATAGTGTCATAGTGCAATATCGAAAATTTGAAAGAAGTTAGCAAAAAAATAACTGCTCGGAGAGTATCAAGCTGACGTAGAACATCACGGAAAGTGTAATGTCTAATTTGTTCAATGTCGGCATTTGTCTTCCGCTTTGTAAGAGCGTATCATAATAATGTTACATTTCACGTGCAAATATCTGCAGTGTATCTCTTGTTCTATGTAGAGAAAATATCGCACGAGGATTCGATCGCGCGTAAGATGCATCAGCAAGCGACATGAGTATATCCTTAAGTGATCCTTTAAAATCTTTGCATGATGCACCAATTCGAGTATATAATTTGCAATAATTTTCTATATGCGCTTAAGAAAGTCTGTTTTTTGCATGTCGCTTACAGATTATAGTTACGGTAGTAATAATCATTATATTTAAGAGAAAATACGTTCGGAATCGGATCTAAATGTTTTACGCGAACGAGATATTTCTTTGTATTCGTGACTTAATTTTACATTGATCAGCAATAAAAAATTTGCCCAGGTTCTACTGTACATAATTTTTTGTAAAAACATGTAATAAATTTCCTAAATGTAATAACATTTAAAGATGGAAGCTAATTGGTCGGAAACGCGCTTTTTTCAAAATGAATAATTGATATAAATAAGTGATTATCTTTTATGAAATTTTAACGCTATGCAACAATGAACGCATTTTCTTTTGATTCAAATAAACCAGTTCGTTTCCCTGCGAATCTGCCAACGATTTATCAAAACAAAAGCAAAGGAAATATAATAACAAACAGATCAACGCATTTCCGATTAATATTTTTTCACTATTCTATCTTATTCACGTATCAACAACAACATCCGTTCCGATTGTATGCTGAAAATTCGGTGCGACGATCAATCATTTCATTTGAGACGTGAGTGCCAGTGATTTGAATCACATTAATTTAATAAATCAATATTTGAAAACTTTTTGATCAAGCTATTCACGTAATATCATTAATGTAGAACATTTAATAAAGTAATATAAAACGTTATTTTATTAAACAGTCAAACATGCTCTCATTTTAATTTTTCAAAATGATTGTTAAATATTGAAAATATAAAACGCAAAAAAAAGCACTGAAGCATTTTCTGTGTTTACGGCAAAAATTTTTTGCATAATGTATATTGCGGTACATATTATAGTATACCGTAAGTAACTTTGGTTAACAAAAAATAAAAATATATAAAATTATAACTTGCCTGAAATGTGCACTTGGCGGCATTCGATATATATGAGCACTGTTTCGTCGTCAGAATGGAATGCCGAATCCCGCACCGCAGATTGGATTCCGTGAGTACAACAGAGTGAGAGAAGTTATAACGCTATTCTATAATATTAAAGGCGAAGAGAATTCCTGCTTTAGAGAAAAATCGGCGAGCGGTCAGGTCACTTCTTTCAAGGATAACGTTATGTATAATATTCGGACGTGAGCGTGCCAAGGAGTCAAACGAAAAGACCTACGGTAGCATTTTGTATACTATTGGTAACATCGCGTTTTAAGTCTAACATTATTGCTATTATAGATATATTCGAAAAACGTGATGTTTCGATAAATGCACAAATCAAGTGATATCTAACGATATCCATGATTATAATTAGAAATAGCATTATAGAATATTGTTGAATATAAGATAGCGTTCTGTAAATCTTTATTGTAATAATTTCAAGTAAATTAATAACAGTACTGTGATCAATTTCTTTCACGTACAGTGTCGCTTAATGAAAAATAATTAAGAAGTAGAAGGATAATGAAGAAAAAATGAAGAAGAAAAAGAAAAAGATCAGGGAATCTTAAAGCCAAGTTTATGCCAAAAAATCCTTCCACGGATTAAATAAACTTATAGTTTGGTCCTTGGCACGATCGGCTAACGCGCTCGCCATGCTTAAACAATAAAGTAGCGCACTCGAACGGAGTGGTGCGCTCGGTTAATCCTTAACAAGGTAACGAGTATTTCGTTTCAGGTATTTCAAGATTTTTATACAATATGTACATCTCTCGCGACTAGAGCAAAACGCTTCGTAATCTGGTATGCGAAATTGCTGTGAGACTCGATGATCGGTGATAGTGGCGGTGTGAGATGGTGCTACTATTGCCGTTCGTAATGTCAAATCCCATTCACGCGCGCGCGGAAGGTCATGACTGGCGCGGTTTTCTCCTCGGCTCGAAGCGGCGACCGCGGGGAAGAGTTTTCTCGTCGGCCAAGACTCGCCGACGACGATGACGATGATGATGACGAGACCCGTAAGTGTGCGTCCGTTTCGCAGACGTATCCTTTCTCCGGAGGAGTTTTAATACCTCTGCTGTCGCGGCTGCGCTGTCCTGGCTGCCCTACACCGGACAGACCAATATCTCGTACTCGAACATCAGCGAGACGGCGACGAAGACGAAGTAGAGGATGAACATCGTGAAGCCGAGGCCCCTGTTCATTTTCCATCTGAAGCAGGCGATGCTCATGATCACGAACAGCAGCATGCAGAACAGTATCGCTATGCTGCACACCATGCCCACTGAGTTCACCTCCACGGGTTTTCCGTAGATTAAACCGTATAGGAGCCATGGAACCGGAAGCCTGTGAGCACAATCAAAGCACAAATCGAGCCTATTTTCATTGCCCGACTGACATATAGATATGATTATAATTAAACAACTATTCCGATTGTTTATGCTTTGTCATTCTTTTCTCATTATTTCCTAGTATAGAAATTAAGAGAGAGTATGTAATTTTAGAATGTCAAGAATGTATATTTTTAATAAAAGATCTGTAACATTTAACAGCAATTAGTAATTAATATTTTAGTTATCGATGATAGCCAATGAGTGCAAAAAATATATGTTGGGAATATAACTATTTAAAAAAATCTTATTTTTAAAAAGTAAACGTTACCAATTTAACAAAAAATAAAGATTGCACATTTCTCAAAATAATTTTACCTAAAAAGATGTGTAATAATTAAAATATATTATTTTAAAAATAAACGAAAATGAAAAATTATAGATATTATTTGGACAAACAATAAATATTCGTACAGAAAAATTTAACTTGTAAAATCAGGAACATACAAAGATTTTTTGTTTATATTAGAACAACGTATTCATTGTACAAACTTGCTAATTAATGTTTATTTTCTATAAATAAAATCTTTTTTTATAAAAATTTTCTCTATACAAATACTTTTTGCATTGTACTGATTTTGAAAAGTTTTTATTTAAATCTTTCATTATTTGTCATATTAAATTTACCAACTTACGATTCAACAATTTTTAAATTAATATTTTTATGATCTAATATATATCTCAAGCACAGGAGGAATGATTCAGGAGAAAAAGATAATTAATGATGAGAAAAGTGATATGATGAAGACAAAAGTTTATATGAGTTCAAAATGTTCAATTCGAAATAATTTCCGAGATAAAGTTGCGAAATGTAGCACATGCTCTCGATAAAATGTTCTGGGAACACATTTTTCGCATTATAAACTCTATTAGAATATTACGGTTTTATGACTACACGTGCGACTGGATCGTCCACTGTATCGATTAAGTACAGATGTACCTACATGTACATGTGTAGGTGATTGTTGCGTGTTCTATATTATTTGAAGTATAGTATCTATAATTCATATTCGTCTGTAACATTGCTGTCGACGTGCCTTGGATATATATCGTTTGACGTGCAATCATAAACGCAGCGCACACAAATGCGAAGAAATATTTCTCCGCTTCCTTTTCAGGCAGTCTGCCAGTTGGCAATCAGCGGATGTGTGGCTTATATGATTGATCATCAATGAGAATGAATCGATGTTTCATCTCGTGCGATTGCTAGGAAATCAAGTGTCACAAAAAGGGATGCGCGATTAGTTTCGAAATATTGAATCTTATTGTTAGCCATGAAGACGAAGTAAAGAAAAATTATTATTTCTCACTAGTAATAATTATTATCGATAATACTTTTGCCTCTTGTACTAAAGATCATTTAATCTGAGCTTTGAAATAATTCCCAAATAATTTTATTACATTTGATTCTTGTCATAATAACATTATTCCGGAAATCGAAATCTGCGTTGTCTTTAATATAAGCAAAATATGCAAATCATATGAGATATCGAATTAACGAGCTTGAAAATTAATGAACTTTGGCAATTGTCCAAAACTCGGACTCACGCAATGCGACATGGAAGCAATCACGGCACAATCAAAATAATTGTGCGTTTTTTTATTAGATAAGAATATTTTCTTAGGACCTTGTGGTTTTAGTAAATAATAAAACAAATCGAGATTCTGCGAGTAGGATTCTCAAAAATCTTCCGTAAATGAGTCTTGATGTCTGGAACAGTATTCGCGGTATTTCCCGCGCTAACAATATAATAATGCCGAGGAATGACTAGCGAATGCGATTGCAGTGAAATAGCGAGAATGCCTTGACGGGCTCAGTCCGACTATCAATTCTGCACGCTTCTTCTAACCTCGTTCGATCATCAGTAAAATTCCGATTCGTATCGCACGTTCGAGCGTGTATTATGAGAAAAAATATATACATATATGTGTATAGATATATATAAAATTGTGTAAAGATATTGACATATAGATATAATGCAGACCGTATTACGTATAAGTTATACAATTAAATTCATTGTGTTCGTATATGTGCGGGAGAGTCCAATAATTCCGATATTGTTCGATTCGTCTATTGAACTCCACTAACATTGATATCTTATAATCGCTTCTATCGTCAATCAACTTTCTTGAGGAGCAAGGATGATTAAATAATATTAGAAATGTTGTAAGCGCGATAATAACGAAAAATTGTGGAATAACGTAAAACGTTCTGTAGGAATGGATATGAATTTTCTGAATTACTGGAATGGAAAAGTTTTTTTTAAAATGCGATTTACGTGTTATCATGTCTAAATTTTTAGAAGTATTAGGGTAATGATGCAATTAAAGAATTGAAGAACAATTATTGATAAAGTTAAATATTTTTATATGACTCTAGATAAAAATATAATGATTATGTGTAAGAGATGTTGAAGTTTTCAAATGTAAAGGTATTCAGTATTTTTAATTCGAATTAATTTAAATTTACAGTATTAAAATGTATGTATTGATAAATTACATCCAACTATATATTATATATATATATATATATATATATATATATATATATATATATATATATATATTTATTAAAATAAAAGAGACATATT
>Ga0157364_1005472_pt1 | contig 12932 bp, 8 predicted proteins | sample AttsexASBM2_FD_111476 | JGI IMG/M metagenome (GOLD analysis project Ga0157364, IMG submission 111476) | Fungus gardens microbial communities from leaf cutter ant in Ribeirão Preto, State of São Paulo, Brazil - Atta sexdens ASBM2 | ecosystem: Host-associated > Fungi > Mycelium > Unclassified ... | reverse complement strand
TAAAAATACTTACATATATAGAATTTCCTAAAAAATTAAATTGCTAATTTAGATTTTTCAAAGAAAATGGCACAGACTTTTTGTGGGATATTATTAGTGACTCGCAGATCGACTGATTTTATATCGCGCTTCTCTATGCATAGCTCTTCGAAAAAATTGTTCACAGGGGACATTAGCTCGCTCGCACAGACTTTCCGATGTCAGTATTGAATGAAAGCTGGCACTCGTCCCGTCGACGACATTACAATAATGCGTTTCTTGCTTCTCTCTCCCTGACGTGGCGACGGGGCGAACGATTCCGCCCGGCAACTTGTTGCTGCGACAAAAATCGCCCGGACGGTTCTCGCCGGAAGGTTAGTTTTAGTTCCAATCGATTCGACAAACTATTCCCAAACACAGAGATATCGAGGCCCATTTTCGCAGACTTTATTTAGTCGGTCAATCGACCGGCCGACTTTTTTTACGAGCGTAGACATATGATTCGGCGCGTTTGGCGCCGAAGTAAAATTTTACGATTCGCCGATCAATAATACGCCAGCGTCATAATACTTTATACCCATAATCCAGTACGCTCGCCATCCTCTCGGTTACGCCAATAAACTTTTCGAAAGCGGAAGTCGATCATATGCTTACAAATGGTTGACAATAATTCGAGCAAATTGCTGTGGAAAATCGGCGTCCGGCGTCTTCTCTCCGTTAAATCGATAATATAGTGGCAATAATATAATGTCATGTTCTGTAGTTTTATTATTAGTATGCTGCAGCTCGTAAATTTGAGAAATACGGAGGAAGTCTCTCGTTGATATATGGGAGAATATTTTCAAATTTAGTCAAAAGTTTACAAAAATGAAAGGAATTTCCAGTGAGAACTCCGTAATTCGCGACGAAAGAGAACGGAAAAAGACGTAATGAGAATAAGAGTCTGAGCACAAGAATTGTCGTAACACTTAGTTTACGAGACTACTAGAGACTTAAGTAACGTACAAGCTTTGGCGTATGACGTACTCTTGGAGACGGCAATAAGTTGTATCATATATAATAAGTTGTGTCATATATATATATGTGTAAGCGTGTGCGTTACTTACGTCTATAATTTAAGTCTAAGTAAGTATTACGACAATTCTTGTGCTCAGACCCTAAACGAACGAGAGAGAAAAATAACGGGTTCATATTGCCTTTTCCTCTGCTACTTAGCTTCCGTGAATCACGTAATCGGACCGCTGCTGCCTCGTTCTGGGAATCATCGGAAATCGACACGCGCGAATATGTACCTTCGTCACGGTCGAACGAAGGTTGCAAATAACCGGTTTCATTCTTCCCTCATCAAGGAAGATTCGAGAATTAAGAGAGTACCATCGACAACCATTTCCAATTTCAGCGAGCCGATGAACCGATGACCTAAGAAAAAACGGTAGCTAATAGAAATCGGACTCAGAGAGAGTAGATTCGCTCGTGAAAATATTTACGGATAATCTTTGCTCATCATAGTTGCTTGACAAATACTTGGCTTGACGAGTTGCTTGCTCATGAAAAGCACCGCATTTGTGGGTACAGAGATATATATAAGTAATAAGGGCAAGAGTTCATTTTTTCATATAATTTGCATTCGATTCTTTCTTTCAACGAGACGCTTCTTTGAACTTTCATTACGTAATCTTACGAACAGATTCTTGTTCCCAGGTTTACATTTACGTTTGTATTAGCGTTTCACTATTATTAATGAGCCCGCTTGGAAATAGATAAATTTTCATAAAGTAAAATGATCATCTTTTTGAGAAAAGTCGTACAAACGCATATTTCATTTTCGATTTTTTGTTTGACAATTTTATCTTTTTCTTTCCATTAAAGCGGAATCTAGCTAAGACACTGTTGAGAGAAAAAAAAATGGTTGCAATCTATAATTTAACTATAATTTATAGTCACTTTTTGGGACAACTATATACATATTTATAGTTATTTTAATCATGCAAATTTAATCAATTGCGTTATTAATAATAGTCACACATTGTTTGAAAATCTTTTTAGTTATTATTACCACATAAATAATAAGTGAATAGAAAAAAATAGTTATATTCATTATAATTGCAATTGCATTTACTAAATAAAAATATTCATTTTATTCATCGTTTATATCTTGATGTTTTACTATATTAATATTTAATATTGTTATAATTTATAATATAATTTTTTCATGTTTGAGAGAATATGTATGATTATTATTACTAACATTACAGCAGTAATAACTATAAAAATGGAGCTTCAAACCATAATTACTTTATCACGTAATTATAGTCACAAATACTAAACACTTTTCCCTCGGTGCGGAATTTTTCTCACGGATATAATCGTATCTAGGTCTTCGTCATCGGATAGATGGGACGTAGTAATATGTATCGATCTAAGTCTATCGAAGGTCGTGGTGATAGCTCGATTGGGTGGTGTTTGCGGACACTAGCCACCGATAGCCTGTTGGCCTTAGCAAGCAGCGGTATATAGGATCCAATTACGCTTGATGCAAATCTGTATTCGCGACCAGCATGACTTCAGATAACCTCGAAAACAGTTCTGCATGACACACCAATAGAACCGGTAGTTTGCTGTACAATTGCACGTACGCACGCTCGCAGCCGGTAAGCCGAATAAATTATGCACAGGACGGCATTTAAAAATATTACGCAGGAGCGTCGGGAAATTCTGAAACGTGGAATATTTAGCTTGAATATTCAGAATCTGCTGTCCTTAAAAAAAGGAGAAAAGGCAAGAAAGATACATTTTGTTCTTCATAGTCTTCATTGAATTATTTTTTTAGATAAAATATTAAATTTGGGTATAACAATAAGTATTAATTTCTTAATTATTGAATTAATTGTTAATACAATTACAATAATATTTAATATTTGATACTTGATATTTGATGTTTAATAATTTAATAATATTGATAATTTTATATATATATATATATATATATATATATATACATGTATTACGATATATGATGCGTAAATAATTATATTTTTACATATAAATATTTCCATCGCATTTCGAGCAGTCTAGTTGTATCTCTCTTATATAAAAAAGTCAGATAGTAACTGCGCACGGCAGATACGTGAACGATCAATTCTCATTAACGGGCGAAATTAATCCGTAGCGGTGTCGCATGCGAGAACAAGACAGCTTCGAGTCGGGCCAACGTAGTAGGCCGCATTGTATCGAATTCAATTACAGGACGGTGCAGGTTTCTTGTTGCCTTTCAGGCAACTAAGCGTGTCCCTAGATAATCGCGAAAACAGCTCGCATGACACGACGATCTATGCCATTCTATGCGGACGATAGATTATTACCAACTATATCCGCAGCGATGTTTCGGCACTGCCGCCCACGCATCATGTCGTCCTCGTGTGATGTATCGCATTCAATTATGCACGATGCAGGTTTCCGTCCACGGATTATGTTGAAAGTGCGATTAAGTCGATAACTTAGCCATTCGGTGCGTCCAGTCAATGCGAATGGATCGCTAATTAGGATCATCAATTGTGATCAAAAATTTTTTGTGCGACTTTTAGATTTATGATTTATTTAACATTTTCTCTGATTTTTTAATATTTTTTCACGGAACCAGTTTTGCTGGAGTATTTCAAAATTTAAATTAAATAAAATTTAACTTTAGATATATACACAGATCTGAAAATAATTTTGTTGGACTATCAAAATAATTATGTAAGATACTCAAACTGATTGCTATAATGTTAAAATTTTTTGCAACGTTGCTTATCATTGAATTTTGAATTTTCTATATTATTATTTTGATGATGCAACACATTTCAGATCTGTATCTACCTAAATTTTTAAATATTTCAGCAAAATTATTCTTCCCGTTGTTGATTTTTATTTGTTGATTTGAAAATGAAATTTTGTCTAAACACAACGTTGAATTAATAAATAAAAGAATACCATGAGCCTTTTGGAGCGAATTCGAGATTTAGTTAATAAATTGTATTAAGATGAATTATACACGTGATAAATTAACATCGCTCAATAAGATCTCGAGTTGGCTCCAAAAGGCTCATGTTATTCTTTTATTTATACATAATAAAATCTTTTATTTATGATTTACTATTAAATTAATTGAATTAATACGCATTTATTTAATTTTATTTTTTTTAAGTTTCTATATCGTGTGCGGCATATGTGTTAGTTGAACAATAAATCACAGATTGTTTGAAAATGTCTCAAACATCCCTAACTTTTCCTCTCCAAGGACTGTCGTTCCCATGTACGTCTATATAGCCACTGGCTCGGCGCAGAAATTCATCGTGGTCGGCTAACTATCTCAAACTACCGCTACTTTCAACGTGGCAGCCTAACTATCTTAAACTGCCAATGCGTCTGACCGCTCTCTGTGCACCGTCGGGCGCGGTTCTGCTGGAAAGGACGACGTGTCCTTTGGTCTTTGGCGATCGCCGAAAATTGGCCAGATATCTCAAGAATTTTGGCGGCTTAAGTTCTATTCTTGTTGGAAACTGAGACGATATGAGACGGTCTTCAAGTGCGAAAGGATATACACGTGGAAACTTGGTTACCATAACGCTTTCAACTCGAATCGACGTCGACTGAGGAATACGACGCACACTTCCGTACTTTGCACGATCGAATATCGCGCGTGCTTGTCGTGTCGGTTCACTGCTCAAAGCATAGCTCTCTCACAACAGCTAGAGGCTATTCGTTTAGAATGATTTGCAGTGACGGTCTTAGCATCGCTCATATCTCGTTTAATGCGATTATCATATCTGCGAAAGGAAATAAATTAATTAATAACTTGAAGTGGCGTGCGTTAAATTCGATGAAATTAGATCGGGTCTACGCAAATAGAATAAAATATTTTTATTTTATTAAAAATTTCTAGATGAAGTTGGAGAGAATAGTTGCAAATTACATGTGAATTGGAGAAAGAGAGAGGGAATTTTGAAGTCACGATCATCGCCGGCGTCTTTTCGCCGACGTAGCACAGTTCCGGTCTTTATGGGATTCTATATTTTCCTAGTAACACCCGTAGCTTTTTCTCCTCACTGTCCCTGGAGGCGTTTACGCGACGTATTGTTCCGGTTTTCGAGAAATGGCGCGACCCGCCCGCTATCGTTCCAATCCCGTTGGATTCTCATCGAAACGCAGCCGCGTTTAAGACACTCTTATTCTTTCCTTCGCTTCTCTCTCTCTTTCTCTCTCTCTCTCTCTCTCTCTTTCTTCCTCTCTCTTCCTCTCCCTCTCTTTCTCTTATGTTTTCTCGCCTTTCCTATTCTGTGACTTTCACAACTGCAGTCTTTCCAAATCGCAAATGTATCGAAATCTTAATGCAACGGAATGACTGTTCGAAGCTTCCACTGCTGCACTGTAAGATTTCCTAGACGATGCGATTTTCATCGCCTGCCTCCACCCTTATAATTACACTGAAAGAAAGAATTGGTTGCTGCAGCAAATTAGATGGTAAAATATGGCATAGCATTTTTAATTGGTTGCATAGCCAATTTTTGGTTGTGTTAGTCTATCCGCAATGTCAGTATAGGATTTCGATTGACTAACGCAACAAAAAATTGGATGCTGGAGCTAATTAAAAATGTTATATCATATTTTACTATATAATTTGCTGCAGCAGCCAATCTTTTCTTTCAATGTAGGTCATCATATCTGAATCACAAGAAAAGAATACATACTTTTTTAAAAAAGATTATGATCCGAAGGTGGAAAGAGAGAGTCTAATTTTTTTATGCGGTAAATATAGTCTCTAGAACTTTTAGAGGGAATTATCACACTCTGAAAAGTGAAAGCTGCCTCTATAAATAATCGCAAAACGTAGTTTCATAAAGTAAAATGAAGATCTGTGTTTTGCAAATAGCGACTGGTATAGACAGAACTGTATAGACTGTCACATTAATTTCTGCGACGACTGCGACCAACGATAAGACAGCAAAGAGGAATGAATTTTTGTATTTGCTTATTTAGCAGAAAGCTACCTTTTTTTTTATAAATTTCTGTGATATGAAAATTATCAGATACATAGTAAGTTTTTCTAACGTGATTAAATTAAAATATCAACGATACAATTTAAATCATTACGTGCGGTTGATTTACATCTGCGTGTATCTTGTGTGATATGTTATTCTGCATCTGCGTTTGCAAACTACATGATTTGTGAATTATATAAAGACAGCTTTATAAAAATTTAAAAGTAAATCACTTTTTTCAAGATTGGCTCAATTTTTACTCTTATAGTGAAATTCCACTTCAAAGGATTTAAAGAGTAAGTATTTGATAAAATAAAATTTCTAAAATACAGTTTTTATTGACAATTTTTAGTAATTTAATTTTATAGAATGCAATGAACCTTTTAGAAACAGTTCAATCTTGACAGTCGTGTAAGTTTATTTTATCATATTTTTTGCGGATAACTTCATGTTAGCAATTTAAAATATTTTTTAACTCCTTTTGGGCAGTCAAAAAAAAATCTCTTTCTTTTTTGGTAAACTTAGTAATTTGATGACCAAGATTAACTCGGATATCACCACTACAATTTTTTGTATTTTGCATGTTAATAATTTATACTCGTATGCGTTATCATTACGTAATTTTGTAATTAATAGTTTAAGTAAATTTCTTTATACTGAAGAGGATCTTGACCATAGGTCGAAATATACATTTTAATATTCACTTTGAAAAAAATGATATAAAATACACACTAATAACCAGTGTTGGCTCAAATTTGCATTTTGTTTATTATTTTTTAGATTTTTCTTTAGAGCCTATTGATAATCTTATTTTTAATTTTATAAATATAAAATTTTAATTTATGACCAGAAGTTTGACGGCCTCAGAAAAGTGCATGTACTATTAAAAGAATATGGCTGGTCGCGACGCTTTTATTTCGCGGAATGTCGACGTAGGCGTCGCTGCGTCGCGCGCCGTTTCTATACCTATTTCCAGCGAATCTGGAATGAAAAAAAAAAAAAAAACGAAAAGTTCTCTGAGGGAATAAATGAAAAGAATCTCGCATTACGAGTCGACGGTCTTCTTGACGCGAAATAAGTCGAGATGGCTGAGAAAAAATTGCGAATTGTTAATATAAAGTTCTAATACTATAAGAGAGAATTTCATAATTTGGTCCAAGGAAAAACGTTTTCCCTGCCACGATGGGCTTCCCATGGGAAAGCGCGTTCTCCGCAGCGATGCGCGTTATCGTTCGCGCGTACTAACGCCGCGCACATAGCGGGATGCGCATTGTTTCGTCTTGGCACGAACCGCTTGTTAAAAATATCCGGTTGGATTTAAGAGAAAGGGAGAACGAACCGTCAGAGAGAGAGAGAGAGAGAGAGAGAGAGAGAGAGGGAAGAAGAGGAGAGGAGGAGGTGAAAGAGGAAGACCACACGTTGCAGAACACTTGAGTTCTACAGTGTTCGTTCACCTTCGCAAGAGTCATCGCGTTCGATTCCCATCTTTGCCTGGGAGGCACACGAACGAGTAAACTGTCTAGCGAGCGCAAATCACGGGGATTTCCTTCGGAAAAATATTTGCTTTGGTTTTCGAACACGGTACTCGTACTCGTTACTGGCTTCGCAAGACGAGCGCGGTATATAAATTACGCTGGAACACGATGCACAAAAGTAGCAAAGAGAAGGAATCGCGGATGGAGAAACGTGGTTTGAACGGAGCCGGATTTGATCCTCCGGAGAAGCATCAAGAGTTCTGTCTTGTCTTTTTTTTTAAATTAAGGTCTCGGAAGGATTCCCCTCGTTATATAGCAGAACGCCGTTCCGCTTGACAAGACGTTACAAACTGTTGGAAAGGGGTAGACCAAGCATCTTAAGACTAGAGAACGTAATCTAAAACGTCTGAAGAGCGTGGAACACAAAAGGTGGAACTCAAAGATCGGAAATATAAAAATCCACAGACTGTAGACGATCCGATAATTTAGAACACAAGAGAAGAAAACCGTATTCAGTCAAAGTAGGTCTTAATGCTTAATAATATTTTTGAATTTTACAATTTTCAAACAAACTTTACTCTGATTATTTATCGGTCTTGAAACACAACCCTAAATTGAATCTAACAGAGTACATACATATAATAGTATCACAAATTAAATTGACAAGCAATTTAATATTATCGATGCTAAGCGTCTTTAAAACATTATAGAGAATTTATTGCGACAATTTAGATTTGAAAAATACTCTAAAAGATAAAATAAAAAAATTCCAAAATTAATAAAAATTTAAAGTTTTATAATAGAATCTAAAAACAAGTTTAAGAATCCAAAAATCATTTTACAAATCATTTTAATCCTGTGTAATAAATAAAGCTGGAAATTTTAGCGTTCATGACGAAATGCTGGCCATGATCTTGAGAGTTTGATCGTAATCGACAAATCGCGTGCATCGTAATGCAATTCGGTGAATTACATCCGTTGCTTTCTTTCCCTTGAAAACGCGGGAAAATGCCTTTGTACGCAAGAATTATATACTTCGCGTCATGCATGTCGAAGGTTTTATCATGATTTTCATTGGAAATGCGGTCACGTGACGATGATTATCCTGATACTATATTCTAGAGTTACTCACGATTAGGCTCTTTAAATGTCAGTTGCGCGTGAAAAGTTGCGTTTCGATTTTACTCGACATAAATTGAATTTCAATTATTCCTTTGAACATGAATTTCTGTAAAACGTTTAAGGTGCGGAGAGGGGGGGGGGAGAGGGGGGCAAGTGTAATTACAGCGATTTGTACATCTTTCCCGTGATTACACCGAGTGTATGTATAATTGATATGAGTAACATGAGTAAAAACAAGTGGTGCATCATTATTTTGTTTTAATATCGATGCAAGCGTATCACGTTTTGAAATAATATTTACGAAATAATATCCGTGAAAATATCGTGTCATTTTCGCGATATTCCGCGTTTATTGTCAGAGAATATTGTTCGAAATAACATTGTCCATTGTCCATGCTTCGATGCTTACTCGTCTTTATTACTTCGCTGTTCGCTGCTTCAAATAAAAGCCGTCCGAGAAATTGTTAATAGCAACGAGGAATTAGAACAAAGTCTCGTTCTGACTTTCAAACGAAATCAGAGCCATCGTGGGTCGTATTAAAAATGCGATCGTTCGCGAAAATCGCTGTCCACAACTAACGGTAGAAGATTTTATGTTCGATGACTGTTTCTGGCAGACTTTTCTACCCACCGCATCGCTTAATGGTGCACTTCGTACGTTCGACTAATTATAGCACTTAAGCAATCCTCTGTCGACGAATGCCGCGGAACGGAGTCATCGTGAGGGAACGTAAAGGTCGCTCGTCGTACTCTCGGCATGCGAATAAGCGAAGAGGAAAGTACATACATTGCGGTTGCAAATTAGTCATAGTTATCGCTAAATTAGATAAGAGTTTCCATTCATTTGTATCTATGACATAGATATTTTAATAATTTTAATTACTTTTAATAATACTTTAGCTTTCCCACATGAAGATTGTAAGATTTTTAATTATGACATTTCTGAGTTATGCACATACTTGAATATGTTTGCATGTGTTAGAGCTTCTGATTTTTGCAATTCAAATATATCCCAGAATTTCTAGATAATTTAAATTTGAAAAATATTCAGACTTTAATTTATTACGTACATTTAATATTTCACGAGAGAAGACATTCCGTGTACCGAATTTACTTGTACTTTTGCTTAAGGAGGAAATTCTGCTGAAACGCATAGCAAAAATAATTTACGCGAACGTTGTCCGATTTCTCTTTGCACAATCGCATAAATCCTGAATTCGACGTCGATGGATTTTCGAATATGCGGTTGGCGAGAGTTACATACGAGTGAATTTCATTCATAGTATACGTAACGTTATGAATTATGTGGAGAGGACAGCATTGAGTGGTAATTGAGGAGGTAATCATGTCTCATCCTCACCCACACTTTGGTAACGCTTCATACAACGTCGTACAACGAAGCCCCTATGCATAGTTCACATTCGTTCCCGTCAATTAAACTTACGACGCGTAATTTTTCGTTCATGAGAGAAGACGTCAGTGAGAAATGCCGATATAATTGGAACGACACTCGGAAATGATACAAGAAGATTTTTCAATCTCTGAAGCGGAAAGGGCAATAAAAAATTCGTGAATGTGTAAAGAATTTATTTAACGAAAGAATATAAGCTTCATACATTTTAGGTACCGGAAAAAGTTCGTGCGAATTCAAAATTCGAACACTCTAAACTTTTGTGGAAGGTAATTTTATTTGCTACGTCTGCACACTTTTTCGTGAATTTGACCACTGTATTCACGCAGTTTATCATCTTCAATAACAGATGGACGTCCTGAACGTGGCTCTAACGATTCAATGCTTTCTTTAAATCCCTTAAACTATTTTTGTGCTGTCCTTTCGCTAACAGAATCTTCTCCACACTGCGTTTTGCTGCATTCTCTGCTGTATTTCCAAGTTTATGCTTGTAGACCATGAAAGTACGAATTTTTAACTTTTTGCTATTCATCTTTAAATTATCATAAACAACGAAATATACTGTAAAAAATATAATATCATTTCATTTTATCAGTTCATTTTAACTTAAAAACCTATAGTGGACTTTTTGAGACAGGCAAAAATATTAAAATTAACACAAAAATTATTAACTTTAACATTTTTGCATGTCTGAAAGTCCACTATTTTTAAATTAAAATTAACATTTTTATTTTTTACAATGTAACAATTAAAAATTGCGCATTATATCAGCGACATAAATATAAATTTCTATTGGTATCACCTTCGTGCATTTTTAATTATACATTTGCGAATTACTGACTGAAATTCGACTTCATTCATTGAACAAGGAAATCACCTCCTTTCAATGAATCTTTACCTAATATAATTGACACAATGATGAAATGATATGCCATCATGAAGGATCGACTAAAGCGTAGGAAGGATTTTAATCAAAAGCAACTAGGCTGAGGGATTTGTTACTTTTAAGCTGGGTTGTTCCATCTTTCGATAAACTTCAGCTCATTATCTTATTTTCCTACGCTTACTTTTTTACTCTTTTGTTTATCTAGTAAATAAATTGCCACAAGTTTATTCAAAGGTGGAACAATCGGCCTTTAATGATAAAAACTTAACATGTGACTTAAATATGACGATTGAAAACTGACGATTATATCGTATTTTGTTGTCAAGACACCCGTTGTGTCGCACGCGATACGCAGCGAAATAGTGAGGGTGCGTGCGATAGGAAGTAATGATTTCTGAATTATTTAGTCTAGACTTAAGTATGCCATGAGAGAGGGACGATCTATCCCGTGCCTGGTTCGGAGTGCATTTACTCGCATTGATCGAATCTGCATATAGGGCGTTGTAAAAATGGCGTGTACACCTAAAGACCGGCCATAGTTCTCGAACAATACGTATTTTATTTAATTCCCCGTGAATATCTGAAATACGTTTCTTTTGAAATCTCACCAAACAGGGGTATTCACTTCAAACACCATAAAATATCGATGTCAGATTCGAATAACCGGCAAAGAATGGGCTGCAAACGAGCCGCGAAGTTGAATCTATTTCACGCGAGTTTCGCGTTAATTAAACGCATCGACCGCCAGCGCGGAACTCGTTACGAGACTTTCTCTCCTAAACTCCCCGCGGATAAGAAAAACGGATGGCGGCCTTTGTAGTCGTCGCTATTAAAGCGCCTATAATTCTTTCAGCGTACCAGGAGCTATGGGGTGACTGAAAAGTCACGCGATCCATTTGCGTTTGTAACTCATCATGGCGATCGAATATCTTTTAAGTTACGTTTAACAACTAATTTAAAAGCACATAGTTTGAGTAAATCACATTTAAAGCAGTATTTATAAAGTTTAACAGTTTAATAAGTTTGTTCTTTATTATGAATTCATGTGGAGGAAAGTGGCGCAAAATTTCTCTCTCTCATGCGGTTATATTTATTATTAATAAAATAAACCAATAACCGTGTAAGTTTTTATGAAATTAATGCAGAGATCAAAAGGTGTGGATTATTACAACATTATCGTATAACATAATCCAATTTGGTATAATACAATATAGTACAAACATTTACATAATAATTTTACGTAATATTACGTAATTTAATGTTTAATGAATTTACTTCTCTTTCTCTTTTCTTTCCGTTTTTCCAGCGATCGGTAAATATAATTGAAATATATTGTATATATACAGTGGCTGCTAAAAGTTTTCGGTCAACAAGTAATTTTATTGCTCAGATAAACAATCTGTATAAATGTTTAATATATATACAAGTACACTTGATGTATTCTATTAATTGAATTATATCATGTTACAGCAAGAATTTTATTAATTTATAATATAAACTGAAAAACAGATTAACAAAAAATTATTGTAAAATTATGGATTGATCGGAAACTTTTGGCAGCTATTGTATTATATGGGCGATTCTTAAATAATTTCATATCTTCGATCGTCGCATTACAGCCGAACTTTTGCGTGTTCACAAAAGCGCACGGCGCTTCTTTTCTTTTTATGAAAGACAATTGACCCGGATAAAGCGGAGTTAATTAAAGACTTTATCCGAGATAGTTGCACGAGGAAGGATATGAAGTTCTTCTCGTCTTCTGCACATGTAACATAAAGAAATGAGAAAGATGATTCATGATTATAAGGAGTTACTTTTTTTCTTTTACTCGATTACTACATTAATTACAATCAAAGAATTACATTTGCCTTCATTTTTTAACTACTTTCTCTTCTTTCTGCCTTTTTTTTTTTTTTTTTTAAATTCCCTTTTAATTTTAATAACATTAATATTAACCTATTTTGCCGTTCATTTAAAAATTTGCAGAAAAGGTTTAAAAAACAACGGAACGGGTTATTTTTTTAATTAAAAAAAATAAG
>Ga0157364_1005471_pt1 | contig 12934 bp, 13 predicted proteins | sample AttsexASBM2_FD_111476 | JGI IMG/M metagenome (GOLD analysis project Ga0157364, IMG submission 111476) | Fungus gardens microbial communities from leaf cutter ant in Ribeirão Preto, State of São Paulo, Brazil - Atta sexdens ASBM2 | ecosystem: Host-associated > Fungi > Mycelium > Unclassified ... | reverse complement strand
GCAAGCTGATAGCCACAATCAGAGAGGGCCATATATTCAGTCTCAGTTAAAAATAGAGCTACTGTCTTTTGCTAACAGCTTATCCAGAATGTTACTCTATGAGCCATTAGAGTAAAGTAGCCAGTCATGGATTTACATGATTCTGAATCTTGTGTCCAATCTGAGTCAGAGTAAGCTACAATGGACTCTCATAGATTATCTGATACTTACAAGTATTAAGCAAATACTCACAGAGGTGTAATCCTGCTCAATAATGCCCATTTGAGGGATTTACTATTTGTTGAGAAAGTTTGACTACAGCAAATCATATGTCAGGACATGAGCCAATCATCAGATATATTAGAGATCCAACCATTTGCTAGTACTTTTGATAGAAATTGGGATCACACTATTTATTATTAGGTTTAAACATATAGCCCAATAGAAGTAAAGTACTTGTTGGGTTGGTTGTTACATTGAATCATACTAGAACTTTGTTCAAGTACTCAGACTGGTCTATAAAGATCTTTTGATCCTTGTAGTTACAATTTATACACATTCCAAGAAAATTTTTAGTTTCTCCAAGGTTACAGCATTTCCATTTTGTTATAAATTTCTGCTTCAACTCTAAGAGGAGCAAAGAATCTTTTGAACCCATAAAGCAAACATCATTGACATAGACAATTTGTTGTGAACTAAGGTCCTTAGGGTTGGACAATAGAACAACTCTTGTATTGAGTAACATAAGAGAACTTGATAGAGAACTCTTCTACAAACTAGTCTACCTTATATAGTCCTACAGATGGTCTGTGCTGACTACTGTGCACCCTACCATAAACAACCATATGTAGTCCATGAGGCCAACATGTGGTATCCATGTTGTATGATGTCATCTGTTCTCGAATCTTTTACTAAATTCTCCCAAGTCTCGTGATCTATCCTATGACTATGCTATCAGATTGTGATTGATGTGACAGCATGACCAATCAACTCTAACCCTAGTTGTTCTAAAAATAGAAAATAGAAAAATAAAACAAAATAAAAATAAAAATAAAAAGTAAAATAAATAAAAACTAAGTCCACCATTTATACACTTGACACAATTGCTATAATAAGCTCTTTAGTCTTTTTGCCCATAAAGTAATATACACCAGCATTGTATTTGTATTGCTTAAATCCTAGGGTTAACATTGACTTAGTCATAGTCTGTTACTAAGATAAGCCAGCTTGCTTAAGGCTGTACAATGTTTTGTAGAGTCACCAAGCTTTCTTTTCTTTACCAGATAGCCTAAAACCTTCAGGCTGCTCTATATAGATTTCTTTATCCAGATCACCATAAAGATGGGCAGTTTTTACATTAACACTATAGATACCTCAATCTTCTTGTTCTTCACAAATATTTTCTTCTCTAAAGAGTATCTAAGTTTGATGCTTGGATCTTCTCAATTCAGAATCTTCTTGTGGTATCTGCAGACTAGGTTGCAAATGTTGTTGAGGGCTGGGTGGTTGCATCTCAACATTAGAGTCAACATTATTTGTCTCTTCAATCTTGACTGTGGGTTTTTTAGGTCTTGGAGTAGGTGGGAGAGAAATGGACTTATAATAAAGAGAAGTGGGAGGAATGGATGTATGTAGAATGGGTACTGGAGCAGGTCCATCTTTTCCAGAAGGGTCAGATGCTAATAACTCTGTTTCTGAACTTGTTTTGTCTAATAACTCATCATATAATTTGTGCTCTTTTGTATAGGAGTTAGTGTATTTAGAAAAATATTCCTCATCAAAGATGGCATGTGTGGAGCAGAAAATAGTATTTCCTTGTGTATGGCATATAAAGTGGTATCTATTGTCCTCATATCCAATGAATATCATCAATTTAGAGTGTGGTATGAGTTTGTTAGCACAAATTTCAATAGGAAGAAACATATAGGCTCTATAGCCAAAGACATAAAAGTGCAATGTTTTGGGTTTCCTAAGAAGATCTCCTGAGGTGTTCTCCACTTGAGATATCTAACAGGTGTGTGATTTTATACATGAGCTACAACTGCTATTGTGAATTCCCACCAGGAATTTGGTAGAAATGCTTCAAGTCACATTGACTGTGTCTTTTCAAGCAAAGTACAGTTCAATCGTTCAGCACAACCATTTTGTTGGTGTATATATAGAGTACTAGTCTCATGGATAATCCCTTGCTCTCTTAGAAAGAATTGTAATTCTGACATTACATATTCTTTCCCATTATCAGTGTGCAACCTCTTTATAGGATGGGAAGTAGTGTTTAACTACATCCAGAAAATAGACTTGATTGCTTCTACAGTTTCAGACTTTTTGTGCAAAAAAGCAATGTTGCAAAAAAAAGAATAGTTGTCAAGAAATGTAATTATCCACTTGTACTTTGAATAAGACAAGGTAGGAAGCTTTAGGAGATCTGAGTAGATTAATCCTAGAAGCTCACTGAAGTAAGTAGAGTTCTTAAGGAAACTATATTAGTACATCTTTCCAAGAGTGCAACAACAGCAGACATGTTTCTGTGTTGGGAAACAGATCTTCTTTGCATTTTCAACATTATCAAGGATATGATGTATGATCTCATTAGAAGCATGTCCAAAGTGACAATGCAAAGTCTCAAAATCTAGGTGTCTTATTGTAAGACTTACAGGATTGAAAACATCATGCTTGAGAATGTGAGTCCTTACAATTTGGATGTTACTGCAAAGGTTGGGAGTAGCCAATAGAACAGTATTACCAGACTTATTACAAAAAGTAGAACCACTTTTGTCACCTTCCACTCTCAATCCAGACTAAAGAATTTGCTTAGTAGAGAGAAGATATATCTACATACTAGAAACACAATATACTAGCTATAGTTTTGATATAGCAACTTTAGTAGTCTCTTTCTCAGGATCAAAGACTTTATATTCAATTAGAACAGTGCTAGAAGCAACTATAAATAGGGGTATTTTTAAGTTTACAGTCTCAACTTGACTATAGTTATCCAGAGTTATATCAACAAAGTCAGACTCAAATAGAGTAAAGTAAACAGAGGTACCAGAGTCCAGGAACTATTCATTTTTATAAAAGTTACCATGAGGTACTTTTTTATCTTTACAAAAAAACATAGTACTTTTTCATATTTAAAGAGATTCATAGCAATAGGTAAGTTAAGCAGAATAAATCTATTTTGACTTGAAGCCATACTGTCAGGCACAGTTTACACCAGGAATGAAAGTCTGCAAGGTGGACTTGGAGATGTATGGACTTGTGGAACAACCTTGGCTTTAGCTTATATGTTGCACCATCTGTCTGCTACATAGTCATAATTTCAGAGAATAGGAAGAAGTCTGAGATGGGAGTGAGTGCTGATTTGGTGTGTCACCTATTGAACACCAGAGATCGAGTTCAATAAGAATTTATCTTCATTGATTATCAGACTAGTGAATTACAGTGTAACTACTAATCTTATATATGAGTTCCTACTATAAGAGATGCTTGGAGTTTCAGTGGTATAACCCCTATTTACTCTGAGTGGAGGTTTCAGTATTGAGACACTGACAGAAGCAACTCCGTCATGGAAGACCAAGTCAAATAGGAGTATCTCTGCCATGGAAGATAAAATACCTGGATGGTTGCAACACCACTGTAAGACATGTTGCGAGAAAGGTGGCCACCATGGAAGGCAGGCTTGTATAATTGGGAGGTGATATCACCATGGGGATGTAATTTCCAGACAGGTAGACTTGCATATGACAGTATTCTCCCCTTAAGACTAAGCCTTTTAAGTTCTATTGAATTTATTTGAAGTCTTATTAAATTTATCTGAGAATCCTGTGATGCTACCTAAGTCAACAATACATAAACAGAAAAGAAAAATTTTCACCTTTTTCTTTTGTATCATTATGTCTTTCCCCACCTCTCTGACATTTCACAAAATAATGCTAAAGTGTTTGAAAAGTAGTAACAAGAAATACAGCAGAGATATGAGAAGGAGGAGCAGCTCCTGACCCAACTGGAAAAAGTGGTGAAGTTACGTTGGGCTGAGTATATGGTTCAGAAGGCAAGGAAGAAGGCGGAGGTAAAAGCAAGGGAGGAAGCTGAGAGAAGGAGAGTTGTGGAAGAGAAGAAAAAGAAGAAGAGGATGTTGGAATATCTCCAACAACTCTGGAACGAGGTGCTAGAGGAAGAAGCTGCCCTTTTGGAGGGCACTGAAGAGTTCTAGGTCATAGAATCCAAGCATAAAAAGGTTGCCTCCGGAGATAAGGAGGGGCAACAGCTCTCTAAGAAAGCTAGAGGGAAGCAATCAGGGAAATACCATAGAGGTGCTGCAGTCAAGATGGGGGGTGCTAACCCCTGTGAGAGGTGTGTGAGTGCTGGGTAGGATTGCCTGGTGCACTACCTCAAGGTGAGTAACTACTTATTATTATTGGTTTTTCTAATAATTTTCCCTTAATAGCCAATCTCTTGCATATGCCAGGTGCATTGCCCTCAAACAGCAATGTGTACTCCACACCAACATCAATACTCCGGCCATAATCCCCACTTATGGTGGAGTTCTGAGTGCCATTGAAAAAGCACTCCAAGAACTTGTGGAGAAGTACTGAGAAGTCAGAAAGTCTCTCTGGGACTTGGTGGAGGATTAGGAGAGGAATACAGCCTAGTTGGAGAGGCTTGGGGCTGCGATGGAGCAGAGATAGGGCTTGGAAGGAGAGAACAAGAAGGAGGAGAGTAGAGATGAAGAGAAGGGGTTTAAGAATGGTACTGGAGAAAGTCAAGAGAAGGGGACTCTGTCATTTACCTCCTATTAGAATAGTGTTTTGTTTTTTTTTAATTTTTAATTTTTAATTCTGTTTTGTGATTTAAATGTGTAAGTAAGAAAATCAAGAAATAAAATGAAAAGAAGTCTGAAAGTTTTGAAAATAAACCCCAAAAAGTGCATGGAAGCTGGAGGTTAATAAGAATAAGCAAACAGAATGTACTAAGGAATTAATGAAGGAAAACCCCCATTGGAAAATATGTGGAGACAGGAGACAGGTGCAACAGCATGATCAGGACAAAGAGAGTGGACTAGGCTTGGCAGGATATGTGACGTGGAAATTAGCTACCAAGTTGGAAACATAAATGAGTTCCAATGTGGGGATCCACTCTGATTTATCTTCAGTGTCTTCATATCCTAGCCAGATTACCTTGTACAGAAGTTTGCATGCCTGTTAGTAATCAATTTTAGAATCCACCATCCAAGAAATTTCATATTCAGATTCCCTGTCAATTATAACTAGAGCAGGAACCAGTTGTATTCTTTTGGAGAAAGTGTTGGACATGGCAGGTTCAAGCATGGACACATGGAAAACTAGGTGAACAAAGCATATAGACTCTGGAAGATGGAGGGTAAACAATAGAGTATTAGGTTGGGCAATGTTTTCATAGGGTCTGAGATATTTTTTGGAGAGTTTCTTTGAAAGCTGAGTGGTTCAGAAGAACCAAGTCTTGATAAAGACTTTATCACCTACTTTAAAGATCTATAGAGTAGCTTATTATTACATTTTTCTAAGTTCTTTGAGAGGGTATAAAGATAACACTTTGTTGAAATACTACAAAGGAAATCCATAAAAAGTAATAGAGAGTATATATATTTTATAAAATGATGAGATTAGAGACCTTGAGTGGAGTTTTCTAACATTTTCATATATTTAATTATAAACAAAGCTTTGTTGGAATAAAATTTGACATGTTACTAAAATAATAGTATCACAAAATGAACTACTCACTTATTTGTGATATCTGAACCTTAGGTACACTCTTAGAGGTTTAGAAGTGATTTAAAAGTTTAATAATGATGACAATGATAATTAAGATCAATACAGATAATAAAGAATAAAGATTGATGTTATTAAGTCTAAGGTCTAATTCTCAAACACAGAAGTATATATACAAAAGAGTGATGGTCCATATACAAGCTGTTTCCATCACATGATTAAAACTCATACCTGATGGAAGCTGTCATCTGTCATGGGAACATTGCGCATCAGTAGATTTCTGATAACACTGTTGGGCTGTAGAGATTTCAGCTTTGAGAATACTCTTTAATTCATCGAAATCTACAGTAAAGTCATAGGCTCAGGAGGAAGCAATATCACGTTCAGGGTGAACAGTGATGTCCGGATGATATCCCTTATTAGCAAAGAATGGAGAAACACCAGTAGTAGCACTTGGAGCATTATTGTAGGCAAACTCTGTGAGAGGTAGGAGTTTAGACCAGTTATCTTACTAGTAGTTACAATATACATGGAGGTATTGCTCGAGGGTCTGATTCATGCATTCAGTTTGACCATCACCTTTAGGGTGGTAGCCTGAAGTGAAGTGAAGCTGCATGTCGAGAGCAGTGCCTAAAGATTGGAAAAAGTTTGACATAAACTCTGAGCCTCTGTTGGAGGTGAGATGGGAAGGAACACTGTGTTTGGAAAACACATGAAAAACAAACAGATGTGCTAAGTCTGTGGATATGATGGTGTTATGGGCAGAGATAAAGATTACCTACTTGGTGAGCCAGTCGAATATGACCAAGATAGTGTTAAACCTGGAGAATGACGGAAGTTTCTTGATAAAGTCCATAGAAATGGAATTCCATGGTCGTTCATGAATAGGGAGTTTTTTGAGAGATCTGTAGAGCTTGTAACATTGTGGCTTGAATTGCATACAAGTGACACAGAACTTGCAGAATTGTTGTACATCAGCATGAAGGCTGGGCCAGGAGTATCTACAGTGAACTAATTCCAGTGTTTTGTTTTGACCAAAATGTCCAGCAAGAATGTGATCATGATTATACTGGAGAATGTGTGTACAGAGGTTACCAGCAGATGGTACATAAATTTTATTGTCAAGAAGAAGTAGATTATTTTGGTCTGTAGACCACTGGCCATCTATGGAGGTGTGTTTTGTCATAATTGGGTCACTAGAGAGAGCTAAAAGGATGTCTTGATGAAGGGTGTTCAGATCCATGACTGTAGCTGTATGGAGAGAAGGAAAGAGAAGGACAGTAGCTCATGTGGAGACTGCAAATTATTCTTGAGTAAAGATGGATTTGAAGTTGTGAGGGTTGACTATGGCATAGCCAGTATTCCTTTCTTTAGAATAGATGTCCCATTGTCCAGTGAGAGTGTCCAGTTTGGTGCCAAGATGACCAGAGCAGAACCTGATGACAAGATTGAACTGGGAGAGATACTCGGACCACCATGCTTGTCTCTAGGTCAGTACCTTGGTAGTTGGAAAATACTCAAGGTTTTTATAATCTGTAACAACGTTGATGGGATAGGCTAGACCTTCCAAATAATGTCGCCAAATTTTGAAAGCTTCAAAGATGGCAAGCAATTCCTTGTCATATGTGTTGTAGTTTAACTCCACTGCAGTGAAAGTGTGGGAGTGAAAGGCCACTGGATGAACTTCATTTTCTTCATTAACAATGGAAAGGATTGTAGTGAGAGCATAGTCCAAAGCATCAGTTTCCACAATAAGTTGAGCATTGGGAATCTAATAAGTGAGGATAGGAGTGGAAGTGAATACTTTCTTGAGAAAATTGAAAGCATCATGACAGGAGGAGTTGAACTTCCAAGGAATGTCCTTCCGGATGAGACATGTCAATGGAATGACAATGTCTAAGCAGTTGAAGATGAACTGGCGGTAAAAGTTTGCAAAACCTAAGAAGAATTGAATATCCTTGACTTTCTTGGGTTCTGGCCAGTCTTGAATAATCTTTACTTTGTTGTCAGACATAGTAAGGCTAGAAGGGGACAGGATGTATCCCAGATACTCTACTGACTCAGAGTGAAATTCACATTTCTCTGTTTTGGCATAAAGACAAGTCTTGTGGAGATGCTTGAGTATTTCTTTTATATGCTGGTGATGTTTGAACATATTATTTGAGTAGATGAGTATATCATCCAGATAGATCACGACACAGACATCCAAAAGATCAGAGAAAATGTTATTCATGAATTTCTGAAAGGCCATAGGAGCATTGGTAAGACTGAAGGGCATTACAGACTATTCAAATGACCCATAATGTATTTTAAAAGCAGTCTTCCATTCATCACTGTCAGCGATGTGAACCAAATAGTAAGCATGACGAAGATCTATCTTTGAATAAATCCAAGCTTTGCGAGGTAAGTTCAGTAGATCAGAGATGAGCGGAAGTGGATAATGATCTTTCTTGGAGATGTGGTTAATGTTGTGGCAACCACTAGACCAATGTCCAATAGTAGCACAAGCAGTAAATCTCAAAGGAGGATATCTAGTAGGAACATAAGTTGTATATTCACAAGAGAACTTGATAGGGAACCACAACAGTATTCTACTGACTATTTATATAAAGTCTCATGGTCTGTACTACAACTATGCATCGTTCTACCCTAATGTTTATGCCCTGTCCTCATGTCTATTACTTATCTATCATATGTCTACTTCAAGGCCACTATGTTATGCCCATGTGCCCTGACATCATACTCTTTAATCTCCGTCATACATGTGTGCACCATGTATACACCATAAGGAACTCCTGTCTCTTGACGTCATCCTAACTCTAAACTCTTCCTGATCCTTCCAGACTGCTCTAGACTGTTCTAGGCCAATGACATCATGTCATGTGCCTTCTCTCTCTTGTTGTAGACTAATAATATACTACTACTATATCTTATCTCTATCCTAACCCTAACCCTAAAGTCTGTCCACACTTTCGTCTTATAACAGTTAAGATTGTAGAAGTCAATACAAAGGTGCAGTGAACTATCTTTCTTCTTAAAAAATAAGACTGGTGCACCATGCGGAGATGAGGTTGGTTGGATGAAAGCCATATTGAGGTTTTCCTCAATGAATTCCTTGAAAGCCTCTTGTTTAGATGCTGAAAGAGAGTATATGGGGCTAACTGGAGGTTGAGTACCTTCTTTCAGATTGATTTTGAGATCATAAAGATAATGAGGAGTGAGAACTTCAGCTTTAGTTTTGCTGAAAATGTTGGCGAATTCATAATACTCAGAAAAGACATTGGAAAGATCAGGAGCTTCTGCAAGTTTTACAGAGTTAGCCTGAATGTCTAAAGAACAAAGACAGAGTTCGAAATTGCTAGAGTCCGGGAGTTTTGATGCATGCAAGAATACTGCAACATCAATGATAGCAATGTTAAGTCGCTTGGAGTTAGACATGGAGGTTTCAGATGTAGGTATGGAAACCACGGAGTTCAATAATTGCAGAGAGATGTTCAGAAAGGACGGAGATGCCAATGGTGTGTTGGCCATGATGCAAGAAGGAGCAAGATTTTCCCACAAAGATAGACAGAAGTTTATTGACCCATTTACCCAGTCAATCAGTAGATTGTGTTGGGCGAGCTAGTTGTATCCAAGGACCAAAGAGTAGGAAGAATCAAGTGGAGTGACATAGAAGTCCAGATTCATACAATTACTAGTAGAAAAGATTATGGGCAAGTTAGCAATTTCAGAGATGGTGTTGTTTGATGAACCATCAAACAAGTGGAGAGCAACCGGAGGAGTTGCAGATGTCTTCAAGTGGTGAATATCCACAAATTCAGAGTTTACAAAACAATGAGTAGACCTGGAGTCGACAAGAGCTCAGAACGGGATTTTATTAAGGTGATCCTGACCAAGGATTAAGGGAGAGGTAAGGAAAACAAAGAGTGAATAAGGATTGGAATGAACAGATATATTGAGTCAGATAGGACTTATTGCTGCACAGGGAAGTTCAATGCAACCCTCAGTCCATGCAGAGTCCTGGGGATTGCTCTCTATTTTTCCAAGGGTTTCTCAGAAGCAGCTGCTGGAGGATCAGCAGTTGCTAAAACACTGCGGCCCTTGGAAGTGACCGTAGTCTGCTTCTTGGGACAGAAGTCTAGCTTGTGGTCTCTTACACTGCAATAGAGGCACAGATTGTTTTTGAGATACTTCTTGCACTTGTCACTGGTCAACTTGCCATTGCTAGCCAGCTTGGAAGAGAGGTCCACCCACAGAGTATTGGGTTGTTTCTTGGGAGCGGGAGACAGAGATGATTTTGAGAAGATCTTGGTGGATGAGGCTGCCAGAGATATATTTGGCTTATTCTGGGAGACCTTGGCAGGACCAGAGATAGAAGTTTTCCCTTGCTTCTAAGAATGAGACTTGAGGGCCTCTTTCTCCACCTGTCTTGCACAGTGGCATTTGTAGTTACGTTTCCAGTAGCAGTGATCAATAGTTATCACCAAAGTATATATGTCTTGGAACAAGGTGGGTTTTTCTTGTTCCCGGGTTAAGATAGGGTCCTAGATCTGATTGGAGAGCCCCTGGTAATAGTGATGGCACAGAACACTATTCCCCCAACCTAATTGGGAGGCATAGCACATTAAGTCCACATTGTAAGTGGAAATCTTGTCACCTGGCTTCATGCAAAGGTTGTTCAGCATGTTGGCTACTTCACCAATAGGGTCCAAGAGACCAAAGTGTTGACATAGCTCCTCCACAAATAGGTTCCAATCAGATAACCAGTCTTGAAGAATGCCCTGGTCTTCCTAGTTGAGACCTATCTCAAACCAGTCCTAGGCTATTCTAGTAAGATAGGTCATTGCGAAGTTGATTTTCGCAATGTCTGTGTTGAATTGCACTGGGTTAGCACAGAAATATAGGCAACATTGGAACAGGAAATTATTGAGCTTGTCAGGCTCAGTGCTGCTGAAAGTGTCGGGGATGCAGGCTTTAGTTCCTCTTGTATTAGTATTGGGACTGGGAGCCTGATTAGAATTAAGAGTATTAGCGAGTTGACCAAGTATTTTGGCCAACTGTTTATTAGTATTCTTGCTCTAATGGGGTTTGAACTATGAGCGAGTAGAAGATATAAGTTTATTAGCTGTTAAGATGGAGACCTCAGAGATGAACAGCCTCTTTGGTAAATTCATCTTGAGCATCGTGAAGCATTTGGTGGATAAGTCAGATGGTCATTAAAATGTGAGATAGTATTGAAAGGTGTCTCGAGTAGTAGAACCAGAGTTGAAGTTGAGGAATTATGGTGAGAGGAAGCCATTTTGGACTTGAAATATAAAATGTAAAGTTGAATTGCAAATAGAACTATGACAGAGAATTTAGCAGACAGAACTGCTCAGAAGCGACAGTAGACTTGGAAGTCTGATAATACTGTCAGGTACGGTTCACACTAGGGGTGAAAGTCCACAAGATGGACTCAGAGTTATGTAGACTTGTGAAATGACCTTGGCTTCAACTTATGTGCTGCGCTGTCTGTCTGCTGTATAGTCACAACTTCAGATGATAGGAAGAAGTCTGAAAGAGGAGTGAGTACTGATTTGGTATGTTGCCATTGAACACCAGAGATTGAGTTCAATAAGAATTTATCTTTGTTGATTATCAGACTAGCAAATTACAGTGTAACTACTAGTCTTATATACAAATAGATATTATAGGAGATACTTGGGGTTTCAGTATTGAGACACTGACAGGAGTAACTCTGTCATGGAAGACTGAGTTAAATAGAAGTATTTCTACTGTGGAAGACAGAATACCCAGATAGTTGCAACACCACCTTAAGGCATGGTGGCCGCTGTGGAAGACAGGCTTTAATTGTTGGCAAGGAATGTACCATGGAGATGTGTTTTTCAGATGAATGGACTTGGCATATGATACCCTAACACTATCTTCACTGCTAAAAACATGCTAAATATTTTAACACACTTTTAGACTACTAATATGAATGAGGTAGCCAGGAGAAACTTCCTGGGCTTCTAAGCCTTGGCTGTTCTTAATTCTACCTTACTAGATAACTTGTTGATATGTGACCAGTCTTATACTGAGACTTTTGGACTTATTTACAAATTCTTATAGACATATCTGGTCTAGCATAAGTCTTTGCTGACTACTAAAGAATAATTACATTCCAAATTTATGGTGACTGAAATTCTGCTTTCTAGATTGTTGAGCTTGATTTTCTTTATACAAGACTTTATGAGAACAATTGTGATATCTCTTCTATTCTGAGAGCAATAATTCTCTCATCTGCAATCATGGAGTTCTATTTTTGTCTTTCTTCTTTCTTCTCATATATCTATCTCCAATCTTACTTGGGATATTGTATGCTCTGTCATTCAGGCAGAATTCTCTAAGCAAACTAATATTACTAATATTGTCTGCCACTCTAGTATTTCATATGGGAATAAACTCCCTTAGTAAAGAAAGAACTCTCAGTAGCAGCACTCACAAGAGCAGTAACAGTAATAGAAACAGTAGCAGTCACAGAGTAAGGGTTCTTTTGAGCAGCAAAAGAGAAAAAAAAGAATAACTGAGGTGGAAAAGATGGTAATGCCCACCAAGTAGATGAAACAAGATATTAGGACAACAATGGTAGCAATGTCTATCAGGCAGACAGTGCTATTATTTTTGTAAGCATAGCTACCATTTCTCTACCAATTCACACTCTCTCTTCTAAGCCTTCAGTTATAGTCTCTCAACTTGCTAGTACACACTTCTCAGAGTAGTCTTACCTAAGAACTCTAGATGTAAGCAAAAGTGTAAGCACTAAAATTCTATAAGAAGCACTTGGAGAAGAAGTTCTCTAATCTATCTGTTAAGGTTTTAACCTCCAAAATTATAAAATTGCCTACTAAAAATTTCTCTCCTATAAAGGTTAATCTATCTACAATAGCCACTTTTAGAAAGTGGGCATGTTATAATTGATATCTCATATGTTACAGGTATTTGCTTTATATTTACCTCAACTCAAACATATGTTAGGGTTTATTTCACTTTTGCTCATATTTTCCTTATTCTCTTCTCATTGTTTACTCAAGGACATATTACTCATTTCTCATGGTCATTAGATATATATAGTTGTAGATATAGTTCTGTATTGTTACACTTTACCAATTGATCATCTCCTTCATTCTTTTTTAAGTCTTTGCCTAAGTTACAATTTGAGCTAAGCT
>Ga0157364_1005470_pt1 | contig 12934 bp, 12 predicted proteins | sample AttsexASBM2_FD_111476 | JGI IMG/M metagenome (GOLD analysis project Ga0157364, IMG submission 111476) | Fungus gardens microbial communities from leaf cutter ant in Ribeirão Preto, State of São Paulo, Brazil - Atta sexdens ASBM2 | ecosystem: Host-associated > Fungi > Mycelium > Unclassified ... | reverse complement strand
TAGGGGTTATCAGTCACGCTGTCACATCAGTCACAACTTGATGGCGTAGTCACAAGACTGATCACGGGACTTAGGAGAATGAAGTAGAAGGAACTAGAACAAAGTGATGTCATACAACATGGATACCCCATGTTGGCCTCATGTATTACTCATGGTCATTTAGGGTAGGGTGCACAGTAGTTAGCACAGACCAGGGGGATTAGTATATAAGATAGACTACTCTGTACTTGGAACTCTATTGAGTTCTCTTGTGTTACTCAATACAAGGGTGGTTTCTTGACTTAACACTTTGAGTCTTGAATCATAACACTACTTGCTCTTGGGTGTTATTTTCAGTATTGGAGATATAGAAGATACTTAGGGTCTGCTCTAGTATTTTTACTCCAGGTTCTAACTATATCACTTGGTGGTATCTCAAGCTCATTCTTGCTAATAATACCTATACTATAAGTATTCTCTCTTTGGCTAATATATGTTTATTGCTACAACATTGGCCTAGACACTTCAAGAAGTTAGTTTCTGTTATTATATTCAAGCTAGATAAACCTGCTTATAATATCCTCAAGGTATTCAGACCTATTTTTCTGCTTAACATGCTTAGAAAGCTTATTATGAAGATAGTTACTAGACAACTCTAGTTTGATACTATCAAGCATAGTGTTCTTTATCCTAACTAGCTTGGAGAATTGATCTAATAGTCTGCTGAAGATACTAGTACATTTCTAATATACTTATTTTAAGCTGGCTAGGCTTAAAAACTAGTGTAGTAGCATTTGATATTATGTAATTCTTTCTCTCTTTGAACCATAGTATGCTTACTTTGATTTTTAGATACTTTAGATTTTTAGACTGTATTATAGACTTCTTTTATAACTATCTTGTAAGTAAATTAACTTAGTACTCTTGGAACTTATTTCTCTCCAGTGCTTATAACATAGATATAGATATAAAACAAGGTTCTGTACTTTCTCTTATTCTTTCAATATTTTATATTGTATCTCTTATTCACATTTTTGAACTTAGTATTCAAGCTCTTAACTTAAATACTCCTATTTTCATGGTTGCTATAATATACTTGGACACTAATATATTTCTTTTCTTTTTATCTATTTTTTTTGATTTAGTATTTCTTTTCTTTTGATTTTTCTTTTCTTCTTGGATAATGAAGAGGCATGTAACTGCAGTCACATGATATGTCACATAGTATAATATTATAGGTTTGGAATAGAGTAAAAGGGACTAGAACAATAATATTAGAAAACATGTTTATCTTATGGTAACAGTGTAGTTGTTACAACTTAAAGACCTTAAAGTTAGTTAATAAGAAGAACCTTATATTGGGTTAACACAAGAGGAATTAATAAAGAAATCTATATAGAATTGTTTACCTTATATACTAAATATTAATAGTCTGTGCTCTACCACTTTAGCCTACCCTAAACAATTATGTGTTTACTTTAAGGTTAATATATACTTTATATATTATTATAATATTTTTCTTCCAGAACCTTCTACCACCTTCCATCATGATACATGATCATGTAACTGTGATATCACATTAAAACTCTAACTCTAAGTTTCCAAAATAAAAAATAAAACAAAAATAAAATAGTAATAAGAAAGAAAATAAAATAAAACTAAGTCTATCTTTTATGATTCTGACATTACTCCTCTTCAAGGTTTCTTCTCCAAAGAAACTGACTTCCATTTTTGCTAGTTTCTCTCCAACTTCTTTAAGTATTCATCCTCAAACTTCTTATTATCCCATCTGAACAATATTTTTGCTATATATCTTCCTAGTAATTCACTCCTCTTAAACTCCTCCATATTTTTATTTAGCTTTATCTTCTATCTTTTATCTATTCTCTCTTGTCATCTCATCTTTGCTTCTATCCTCCCTCAAGCTCTTCTACTAGTTCTTTTGCATTCTCCAAGTCTTCTTTTTTTTCCAACTATCATGCTCTACTGTAAACCTCTTCTATCATACCAAATATTTTACAACCCCTTATATTTTTATTTTATTTAATATTCCCTCAACTTTCTATTTCTCAACTCCTTCTACTTCTATCAGCTTTATCTCTTCTGCTCTCTGTCTTCCTACCTATTCTTTATATCATACTACTCAACTAATATTTATCACTAGGTGAATTCTTATTGAAGTTGGCAGTCATAATTTAACTACATTAGTAGAAACTACTTCTTCAATAATGTATGGAGTGACATATTGATCCACCAACTTCATTGCTGGTCATTTCTTGAACACTAAATCTTTTGTACTCAGCATTACTCTGTCTCCTGCTTTCCATGCCTCTGTTTCTTTTCTTTCTTTATCTACTTGTTGCTTTATCTCTTCCTATGCCTTCCTTAGCACTGTCTCTGCTTCTTCCTGTACCTTCTTCATTCTTTCCACAAACTTCATTGCTTTCTTCATCTTCTCTTTTCTTCTAATATCTATTCCTATCCTCAATTTCCTACCATAGTTTGCCATAAACAGTAACATTTTAGTCATTGAATATACTTTGTTGTTGACTGCAAATACTGCTAATGCCAACCATTCTGGCCAATCTTTTTGTCTATGATCTGCAAAGAACCTCAGGTACTATTCTCATTCCTGATTTATTCTCTCTGTTTGGCTATCTGTTTGAAGATAAAAGATGGTTAACAGCTTTGTCTCAATTCCCAATATTTAATTCAGCTTCTTTGTCAATTCTACAACAAACTGTAGTCCTCTATTTGACACTACACTCTCTAGTAATCTATGCAACTTCTATATATTATCTCTAAACAATCTTACCAATCTCTCTGCTAATATCCCTTTTGTTGTTGCCACAAAATGTGTTATTTTGGACAACCTATTACAGACTACTAGGATTGTATCCTTCCTAACTACTAACAGTAACTTTGTAATAAAGTCTACCATCAAGTGTGTCTATAGTCCCTCCAGTACCTTATTCAACTTCAAATTTCCTGTGGGCACCTCAGTCCTGTTCTTTATTCTTTGACATATATCATATTCCTCTACATATCATCCTACTATCACAAACTTCATTCAGCTTGTATCTCTACAACCAGTAGACAGATTTTCACAAACTAAGTTGCAGTGGAAAGCCCTGAATGTGGGCTATCTGCACATATGCAGGATATATAAAAGTGACAACAAACAACCGAGATATCAAGCTATTAGTAACTATAAAAGTTTCATCAGCTGATATCTCATGAATGGCTGAATGGATTTGTATAATTAAACTTGCATTGGAAAGTGCTTATCAAAATGTTTTCAATGATATATAGTATATTCCAAAGCAATAAGTATTGATAAAAATACAATTATATCAATATAGTGATATAATTAGTTATCTTTTAATATTAGCCTGACATCTGCTATAATAGATGACAGCCTCTATCAGATATGAATTTTTATTATATGATAGAAACAGCTTGTGCACAGATCATTACTATTTTGTATATATACTTCAGTGTCTAAGGATTAGACCTCAGACTTAACAATATTATTTATCATTATTTATTATCAATTATTATTATTAATACTACTTATCATCTATTATCATTATCTTCTTATACTGAACCTCTAAAACACTATTGAGTTCAAGTATTACAACTAGTGAGTAGCTTATTTTGGTCACTAGTAATTTCTCATTACCAACTCTGTTATCTTCTATTTTCTCTTATGTCCAGCTACTAGTACATCATGGTACATACAAATAGATTATTTCTATCCTTAACATCTTGTCCTTTAGCACATACAATTTTCCTTCCTTCAACACTAGCTCACCCTCTATCTGCTATTCTTCTCTCTTCAACTTCTTGATTTCCACCTTCTTCATTTCTTCAACTATTCTAACTACTTCTTTGTTCTTATTCCTAGCTATTTTTATTTTTTCTAATATATCTACTTTGGGTCCTTCTATGACTACTTCTAATAGACTATAAATCCATTGGTCCTTAATAAATACTTGTCTTTGGTTGTCCTTTTCTACCCCTACTTTCTAGTCCAGTCTTCTACTCAGTCTATCTATCTTCTCTATTTTTGCTCCTGGAACATGTTTTAAGGTAAAGTCAAATCTTAACAAATACAATGCTCATCTTGCTTATCTTCTGTTCAACTTCTGCATCTTCATGAAATATTCTAAATTCTTATAGTCTGTCCAGACCTTAAACTTGAATTTTGCACCCTCTAATAGGTATCTCCAGTTTTCTCATCCTCTTATAACTGCTAGCATCTTCTTATCATAAATCTTGTAGTTCCTATTAGTCTTATTTAGAGATTTTGAGAGAAAAGCCACTGGTTGCCATCTCCCATCTTCACACTCCATATATAACACTTCTTCTGTAGCATAGTCTGATGTATCTACTTCTATTCTCATTTTTTTGTCTGAATTCAGTACTACTAGCACTAGTTCTTTTGTAAACCTCTCCTTCAGTTTCCTAAATACTCCTTCCTGCCTCTCTGTCCATTTCCACTCCTAATTCTTCTTTACTATATTGTGTAATAATCTGGCTATCATTGCAAAGTCTTTAATAAATTGATAATAGTAATTTGCTGATCCCAAGAACTTCTATATATCCTTAACTTCTTACAGAGTCAGCCAGTCCAAAAATACCTTTCAACTTCTCCTCTTCTATCTTGATTTCTTCCAGCCCAATTACTACTCCTAAGAACCCTACTTCCTTAATCCTCTACTTGCATTTTTTAGGTTTTATATACAAGCTGTTCCCTACTAACCTCTTCACTATCTCTTCCACTATTTCATCATATCCCTTCTTTGTCTCTATTCCCACTACTACATTATCTATAAAACTCATCACTTTCCTAGTGTTGATAAATTTCCTGAGGATTTCATTTATTATAGTCTGAAACATTGCCAGTGAATTTGTAAGTCCAAGAAACATTACAGTTGGCTTGAATGACCCTTCTAGTATAGTAAATGCTGCCTTCCACTCATCTTCTTCTTTTATCCATATATTATTATAGCCCTATCATAAGTTCATCTTAGTAAATACTTTCTTTATACCAATATCTTCTACAATGTTCAAAGTAAGAGATAAAGGATAATTGTTTTTTTACTGTCTACTTATTAAGGTACCTATATTTCTGGACCATCTGCTTCTTACCATCCTTCTTTCCTACAAAAAACACTAGTGCCATTTGAGACAATTTCAAGAGCCTAATATACCCTTTTCTCAGTTGTTCAGAAATAAACTCACATACCTTCTCTCTTTCTTCTCTTGGTAATGGATACTCTTTCTCCTTTTTCAGAACAAACTCTTCCTTCATATTAATTGTATGATCCTATAACTTTCTGGTGGGCATCCTTTCACTGGTTTTCTTGCCAAAGATGTGGATTCACTTGTGAAAAAATTCTGGTACTATCTTTTTTACTTCTTCCTCTGATTTTGCTGCTTCTTCCTCCTTGTTCCAAATTTTCTACTCTTCTGTCAGCTTTTTTACTTCTATCATTTTCTCTTTTCTTGGTTTTTCCTTTGCTTTTCTTTTCTATTCCTTTTCTTCTTATTTCTCCTCTTCTTTCTCTTTCTTCTTCTTCTTTCTTTTGTTTTTACCATCCTAATTTTCCCTACTTTAGTCTCTACTATTTCTCACATTCCTCTGGATATCTCATCATATTTACCTCTCCTGTTCTCCAGTTAATCTTGGGGTTGTGATGAGCAAGCTATAGAATTTCTAAAATCATATTCCACTTTTATCCTCTGATTATATTTATCTCTGTCCTCTTTCTATGTCCCTAATAATAAATATTTACCTCTACAGTATGCTTTATTAGCCCCTCCTTATTAAACATTTCATTTACATTTCTCACATATATTGATTTTTTTATTTTCTTTAAATTAAACCCCTGCTTCCTTGCAAACTCTGAACTCATTACTAATCATATAGCCCTACTATCTAACAATGTTTTCATCATCACACTCTCTTGTGTATCAATTCTCTCCAACCCAATATTCACTATCACTTCTCTTAGCTGTCAAGATCACAAGAAGGGAACTTAGTGTCTTTCTCATTTTTCTTTTTTATTTCTATTTTCATTTTGATTTACTCCCTACTTTTCCATTTTTAAAACATAGGGTTAGGGTTAGTGACAACATCACCCAGATGACACAACAGTGATAAGTTACATGGTACAGGAAAGAGCATAGAAGATTCTGGAAGGATGATGTCATATAGTATGTAATACATATATTGACCTTAAAGCCTATACATGGTAATTTAGGGTAGGGCAGAAATAGCTAGCACAGACCATGGGTCCTAGGTATATAAGGTAGATAATCTTGTACAGAATACTCTATCAAGTTCTCTTATGTAACCCTATACAAGATTCCTTCTTTTGTCTAGCACTAAGGACTTAAGTTCATAACATTAGTATATCTTTATTATTTAGACTATAGCAGGATGTATTATCTATTACTCTACTGAGCATTGCAAATCTGTTGTAATTACTAAGACCTAATCAAGAACTATCAGATCTCTATCTCTATTTAAATTATTTTGTCTATTATTCTTATTTTTGTATTCTAGTCTTCTACTCTTCCCAATTTTGTCTCCTATTCTCCTATTTCTACAATTTCTTGCTAGATCTCCAAAGCCCCTACAGTTGTAACAATTTCTATTTCCTCTATCTACTTCTATGGTATATAGGTCATGCCAAGATATAAACTTTGTCTGCTAATTTGAGCATACCATAACTGTATTTGTTCTTTTAACTCTCTCCATCAGAGCAGACCTTGCTAGAACCTGTTTCTAAGAGGCTTCTTACCTTCTTGGTCAAACTTAAGGCTGTAGCATGTGTTGCCATTGTTCCCTCTGATTATTTAACCTTAGGGTCTGTGATTTCTACTCTCATATTCCCTTAGTCTCTCTTCTTCTTTTTTACTCTCTCTCCAGTTTTTGTCCAATGCTATAGCTTTATCATACTATTGTTTGATAGAGATAGGTCATCATTCTGACTCCATAAGTCTTTGGTGTATTGTCCCATTTATGCCCCTCTTGAACTTCTTTACTAAAGGCTTTTTCTTGTATCTACTTTCTCTTGCTGTTCTCCTAAATTCTTGTACAAACTCCTCCATTATATTTTCTCCTTGCTCTAACTTCTTGAGCTCAGCTACCTTTACTGTCTCTTTATCTCCTTCCCTAAATTTTTTCTTCTTCCAACTATCTACTAATTCTCCTTATATATATGATAGTATCTACTAAATTTGTTCTTTAACTGCTTCTTCTCTCATTCTTATTCTTATATATAACCTGTATGCTATTATAAATCCCAATACTTTTCCAGAACTCCCATCAAACACTTATATTTTGGCCACTTTTGTGTTTGCTTTTATCCTGGGTACTACTTCTTTCTCCTATATTATTAAAAGTGTTTGAACTTGAGCTTATAGTACTACAAGGTGTTCTTGCTGTTGTTGAGCTAAAAACATGTAGTTGATTGAGCCACATTAGCTCATAGTATATGGTAGTGGTAGTGTTGAGGATAATGAAGATGATTGTAATTTTGATTGTAATGATAGTGTAGGTGGTAGAGAGAGATGTGAGAAAAGAGCAGAACTAGTGTTAGTTTTGCTCTCAAACTTGTACTTGCTACTTAACTCAATCTCAGTAGGTATTAGTAAGCCCTCTTCTTGTCTTATCTAACACTGTTTACTAACTACTTATGTTACTAACTACTACTCTAATTAAATTGTAAACAATTTTGTGTTAAGAAAGATATTCTACTCTAGATAAAGCCTTAAGAATACCTACCATTTTCCTATACTCCTACATATACAGACTACAAGAGAATACTATAGTACAAAGCTTTTATTGTGAAAGATATAAGTATGCTACTAAACACCATACAATTCAACAATGAGTATATCTAGAGAGGGGCCTGTGCTTGGTCTTATCTGTCCATAATAACCTTTTAATAGCTATCACTAACCCCTTGGACTTAGAGTCTAGCCTTATTTTCTTGACTTTAGATAGTATTGTTTGTGGTCAAGAATGGCAAGAGAGTAAGAAAAACAATAGAAGGGCCCTATGTTAGGCAGTTCTGGAGTAGAGAGATCAAGTTCTAATGTTACAAACTCAAGATCTTAGGACTGGTCAAGTGAATGAACCTTGTATTGGATTAACACAAGAAAACTCAATAAAGAACTCTGTACAAGATTGTCTATCTTATATACTAAACATTAATAGTTCATACTTTACCACTTTAGCCTACTCTAAACAGCTATATATTTGCTTTAAGGCTAATATATATTCTGTATATTATTATAATATATGATTATGTAACTGTGATGTCACACTAAACCCTAATTCTAAGTCTCCAAAATATAAAATAAAATTTAAAAAAATAGAAATAAGAAATAATACAGATATTAGATGATTGTTAAATACTTCAGAAGATCTTTTAGTAACATCTCTCTAAAGATTGTGTTAGGATAATTAGTAGAGTTTATAGGGTTTAGCAGACTTTTATAGTCTCCAAGAAGTCTTAAGTATATTGATTAATAAAGTATAAGTAGTACTCATCTCTAAAAAGTTCTAAGAAAACAAAATGAGAACTTCTAAGAGCAATAACTATTCTAAATACTACTAGAGTTTATTCTAATCTGGTAGAACAATACTAGCATAACCAAAGAATAATAACATTTAGATAATCAGAAACTATAATAGAAACTGTTATAATTATATGATTAATAATCTTATATTTTACAGGAGTTTATATTATGTTAGATGTATACTAGAGTTTGTTTTATTCTTAACTCACTATTTATTGTGCCTTGTCTTTACCTTATGTAATATTAGTCAGCATCTCATATAGTAGTAGAGATTTTCTTATGTTTTCCTCATTTCTTTCTTAAGGATACCTTATATATTACTTATGGTCAGTAGGTATATATTGTTACAAATACAAGCCCTTAGAGTTGGACAAGTGAAAGAACCTTGTATTGGGTTAACACAAGAGAACTCAATAGAAAGCTCTGTACAAGATAGTCTACCTTATATACCTAGGACCTATGGTCCGTGCTAGCTATTTCTAACCCACCCTAAACAGCCATGTATATACCATAAGGTCAACATGTGTTCAACATGTTGTATGACATCGTCCTTCCAGAATCTTCTACCTCCTTCTGTGCATCATGTGACTTGTGACTGTGTCAGCGTGATCTTTGTCACTAAACCCTAACCCTAGTTCTAAAAATAGAAAATAGACGAGAGATGAAAAAGACAAGTAAATAAAATAAAAAGGAAAATAAAAATTGAAGTCCATCATCAATGTTCTTAACATATATAACTGTAGATACTATTCTATATCTTTATACTTTACTAACTGAATTATTTCTTACTCTTACTCAAGTCCTTGCCTAAGTTTGTCAAGAACAAAGAAAGTGGACTTAACATTTTTTCTATTTTCTTTTCTCATTTATTTTCCTTTTGATTTATTTTCTTTTATTCTATTTTTAGAACTAGAGTTAGGATTAGAGTGACAAGATTATGCTGTCACACAGCAGGTCACATTAGATGACACAGGTCACAAGTCACGTGATGCAGGAAAGGATGATGTTATACAATATGTAATACACATGTTAACCTTAAGGCATACACATGGTTATTTAGGGTAGGTTAGAAATAGCTCACACAGACTATTAAGTACTTGTATATAAGGTAGACAATCCTATACAGAGTTCTCTATTGAGTTCTCTTATGTTAACCCAATATAAGATTCACTCTTTTAACTAACTCCAAGGTTTTGAGTTTGTAACAAAGTTGTAATATTATAATATACTTGGATTCTAATATTTTATTTTCATTGATTTTAATTTTTTATTTGAACAATGAACAGATATATAACTGCAATCACATAATGTATTATATTATAAGTCTGGAATATAAAGGAACTAGAACAAATAATATTAGAAGTATGTTCATCTTATAGTAATAGTATGGTAAACTCATGGATAATATGTGTACTTTAGAGTAAGACTGTTTATTACTAGTATAGACTATAATTCTTTTGTATAAATAGTATAAAAAATATATCAGAAACTTCTTATCAAGTTTTTTTGTAATCTTTACAAGATACTTTGTTAATAAGTTTATCTTAGTAGTCTACTAGTCATTTTGACCAGTAATTGCTATGATATACAACCTAAGCTAAGTCTAAGATTATAACAGAAATATTTAGAAAATCTACTAAAAAAAGAAAGAAGCTTATAGTAGCAACAATTAGAATAGGGCAGTATTCAGATATTAGATAATAGTAAGCATGTTAGAGTTAAAGATAGTAGATTCTATATTTTTGTTTTTTTTCTATTTTTAATTTTCTTTTTTATTTATTTTTTTTTAAATTAAGACTTAGGATTAGTGTTAGTATAACATTATATGTGACTGTTACACATATTACAGTCACAAGTCACATGATCATGTAACATATGGAAAGATGTAAAATTTTCCAGAGTAATAATATTATATTGTCAAAATTACAAATTATAAACTTAACAAAATTTATTTAATTTCTATTTTTAGAACTTGGGGCTAGGGTTAGCATGATGTCACATGTCACAGTCACACAATCATATATTATAATAGAGAAAATAGTAAAAGGTTTTAAAAAATAATACCACTATAATATATTTAATATATACTGATCTTAAGAATAATACATGGCCTTTAGGATAGGTTAATGGTACTATAACATGAACTAGTAACTTAATATATATAAGATAGTCAGTTATATACTGGAAACTCTATTAAGTTCTCTTATATTACCTAATATAAGGTTTTTTTTCTTTAACCTACTCTAAGGTCTTTGAGTTACAATATACACCACATGTTAATAACATGTAATATATATAGTCTTTAGAGTAGATTAGATATAATATAGTATAAACTATTAGTCTGTTACAAACTTATGATCTTAAGATTGATCAGAAAAAAGAATCTTGTATAAGTTTTATATAAGAGAACTTAATAAAGAGCTTTATACAGGATTGTTTACCTTATATACTAAAAGCTAATGGTCTATACTCTACTACTTTACCCTATCCTAATAACTATATATTTGTTCTTAAGATCAATATATTTGATATCTCATATTCATAATGTGGCTATATTATAGACTATATGTTATTTCTTTATGATGCTATGATTGGCTGTGTTATAGCTATCTCAGTTAGTACCTTATATAATAGACATTGTTTTCTTTATGTTCTTTTTATGTTCTATGACTCATTTGCTATATATATATAGCATATAATCCTTATGGTCAATAGATATATAGCTATAGGTACTATCCTATATCCTTATGCTTTACCAATTGATTCTATTCTCTACTCTTATTCAAGTCTTTGTCTAAGTAGTAACCTAGGTCAAGTCTAAGATTATAACATTTGGTAAAGTATTACCAGGCTCACCTTGCAAAAAGAGAGCACATAGTGGTTTGGCCACTGAAATGATTAATAGTTTAACTATTAGAAGATATAAGATACTTGTGATATAGAGTATGGATAGCAGGATAGATCAATATCAAGAATATAAGATAAAGACATTATCAGAAAGACTAAGATCATTAAAGATCATGGAAGATACCTCAGATAAAACTACAGAGTATATAGACAAAATGTTGACAGCACCAGCAAATATACAGAATGAATAGGTAGAATTGCTAAAGAGCATAGTTTTAAATTTAGGATAGTTTGATGGGAATAAAACAAAATTTAAAAACTAGTGGAGAGGAATTATATTGTTCCTCAAGAGTAATAGAGTTACAGTAACAGATGATAGAATCATAGCAATCTTAGCCAACCTTAGAAGGAATATAGCTGGTATTTATACCTAGAAGAAGCTCAATGAGCTAGATGAAGAAATAAATATCTATAATTGAGATCAATTTGTATAAGAAATCAAGACAATGTTTAGTAACAAGAATAAAGCAGTAGATGCTAAATGAAAGATAGAAATCTTCAAGCAAGAAAAGAAGCACATAACAGACTTTATAATAGAGTTTGAAATATTGGCTATGAAGGCTGATATAGATAAGTTGCATGCTATTTTCTTATTAAAGAAGAATATGCAAGCAGATATAATTAAGATGATATTAGAATACCTACTAATAGCAGTATCTGAGATGCTCAAAGAATGGAAGATAACAATTATCTCAGTTAGTCAAGGATATAAATCTACAGAAAGAAAATAAGATTATAGGATAGGAACAGAAATGATATACAGAGAAAGAAGCATACCCATAGATACTAGAAAGGCCAAGAATAATTTCAATAAAGACAAAAAGCCAAAGTGTTTTAATTGCAATGTATATAAACACATAGTAAAAGATTGTAGGAAACCAAAGAAAGAATAAGATACCAGAAAATACTATAAATGCAAGAAAATAGGACATATCACCAGAGACTGTAAATTAGGGCAGAAGATGAAGAACTGAAGTGTTCAAGAAGAGCCAGACACAGAAAACAAAAACAAAGAGTAGAGTTTTGGAGATAGTCCTGAGTAAATATGGTATAAAGAACCTATGTAACTAAGATTTATAATTGATATATTATCTTATGCTGAAGGAATAACAAAGAAAGAGAGCTAAATGTACAAGCCAAAATCAAGACCCAAAATAGAAAAAAACTATAACTATAAGCACTGGTAGACTCAAGATGCATTTATACTGAAATTGACAAACAACTGGTCAAAGAAGAATGGATTAAGACAAAACCAGTAAATATACCATTTGAAGTTTTCGATACAGATGGAACTAAGAACAGAGAAGTTACATGAATAGTACCTATTACAAATAAGATACTCACTGGTTGTGATACTTGAACTTAATGGTGTTTCAGAGGTTCAGTATAAGGAGGTAATGATAATAGATGATGAGTAGTATCAACAGAAATAATTGATATTGTTAAGTCT
>Ga0157364_1005469_pt1 | contig 12937 bp, 8 predicted proteins | sample AttsexASBM2_FD_111476 | JGI IMG/M metagenome (GOLD analysis project Ga0157364, IMG submission 111476) | Fungus gardens microbial communities from leaf cutter ant in Ribeirão Preto, State of São Paulo, Brazil - Atta sexdens ASBM2 | ecosystem: Host-associated > Fungi > Mycelium > Unclassified ... | reverse complement strand
GTACGATATTTAACGCTCTCTCGACGCACCATAATTCCTTAAGACGCCATTTCTCCAGTTACATCCTGCTCCAATGAACCCAGCAGCTCGGCATTGCTTTACGCTTAAACAATCATCGTCGCTAGCAGAATTTCTCTCAGGAGAACGTGTAGAAGGATTTAAATGCGCAAACATCGGAGAAATTTTTATCTATTTATTTTCAACAAACGCGACTATTTGCCTTACGATTATTTCTGGACAAGTGTTTTTTGTGGGAAAGACATTCTTGGAATTTTTCATGTAGAATGTCACAGAGTGACAACCGAAAGTTGTTAAAATTAAATAGCTGTTATCTTGTATAGTGAAATATAAAATGAAATGAATTAAATACTTTTCTGTAGAGGAAATCGTCGTTTTTGTTGGCGCGAAAGGAATATACTTACACTTTTAAACTCGTAAAAATAAACGTTATAAAAAAGCCGAAAATCTATCTAATTGCATGGCTATATAATATTCATTCAGAAAATCTCGACATAAAAAATGGAAAAAATGGATCATTTTTCCGCACTAGTTTGAAAATTTGCCCTAGATGGTTTTATTTTTATGTCAGATTCGAATTCAGCGATTCAAAATAGATAAAAATAGCTGGGTAAAAATAGTTCCATCAGAGTACTTCTTTTTGTAGGCCTGTGTAATTTATCCATTATATTCATTATTATATTCATTATTTGCAACATTAAATTTATCTTTTGTTCTCTTTTCTCTTCTCCTTCTTTTTCCTTTGACAAGTTTATAATAAGAATAATGTTTCTGTCTAGTTTCATATATTTTTAGAAGCACAACGTTCTTTGTACTATTCTTACAGACATTCAATGAATATAGCGCATCCCTTTTGCATTCTTGTCAAGACTAGCAATGCTTTCTATGAAATTATTGATATTTTGCTTTTGATGCTGAATACCTTTTGTATGAATAGTTTGCTTCTGATCTTAGCTGGATCGAAAACTGTTATGATATTTGAAAAGAAATATTGAATATAGAAATATTTAATGATTTTACCTAAATCATATGATTCAGAGAATGTCCAACTAAGGTAACTACATCCAATGCTTTTAGAACTATACTTTCCGATTTGTATTGTAAAAAAGAAAAAGAAGGAAATCGGAAAATATCCATATTACTGAGTGTTCGCGACGTGAGAATAAAAATAAATCTAAGATCTTTCTCATTTGACATTTATTAACGTGTTACAAATCGATTTTCGTTGAATCAATTGTAATTTTTTTTCCAACTTTTAATCATCAGGATATAAACTCTAAAAAAGATCTGAGAAAGATAAAATAAGCGTTCTTGTCATCAACGCCATTCTAGCCATATTCTTAGCACTTGTTGTGTCTCCTATGGGCATAAAGTTTTGTTCCATTCTCATTGCTCCAAAACCACTTCTTCCCGAGTCTACTCTAGGACGTGTCGTGGCCTTTCATTCGCGGCGAGATCGCGGCAAAGAGTCTACGGTGTCTCGACGAGAAGGAAATATTGTGAGAGAATTCCTTTTTTCACCGCAACAGTGCGCCTCATTTGAGCCGCACAATGTAGCCGCAGGCGGAATAAAATGCAAAGAGAATTGCAGCGGGTCGTAGTTGAAATTCACGGTGATATCTTTTCGAACCAGCTGTTTTAATTTTATTCTCGTTTTAATTCTAAAATGTGTGCCGTTTCCGTTGGAAGAAGTTCAATTCTAAAGCAATATTTATTATTACAATGAGGTAAAGAAGAACAATATTTTCTGCCAATCTTTGGACTTTACTGATTTTAGAATTTGTAGATTAGAAATTACGAAAATGTAACAAAATATAAATATAACAAAAAATTAAGTAAGTGTAATAAATAATCTGCTTAAACAAATTTTCGATATAAAATAATGTATTGAATATCGATATTAAAGATATTTTTTAAATTAAAACTATGATTTTTTCAAAATAAATAAATAAAAAATAAATAAAAAAACTAATTGATTAATCCTTACTCTTCTAAGTACAATTTGGTGTCTCATCTATAGCAACAAGTACTAGAATCCGTCTATTTTTTTTCAGAGAATGATTAAAAAAATCTCTAAAAATTCACCAACATACTTTCAACATATTTTCTAGAATAAATATTGGCACTTCATTTTGGAAAATAATAAAATATAGTATAATTTATAATTATCGAAAGACGCAAAGAAACTTGCATGAACAGGAATCGCTCGGTAATTACTAATGATCTCCCTTAGTAGAGAAAGGATTAATTTTATACAGTGTTATTTTTATTGTAAAACATGATCTTTAAACAGCATGATGCTTTACATTATATTATAAAGCGTGCAAAAATTAATTCCTCCTTATTGTTATTTTATTTTGTTTTATTTTATTTTATACGCAGAATGTAATTATATCATTTCTACAATTTTTAAATATAAAACTAAATATAAAAATTAGCACAATAAAACATTTTTTCGGTTTATTAATTGCAGAATGAAATATATTTTTATTAATATAATATAATGTAATTAATGTAATGTAATTTTATTCTTTACTTTTAATTATACAATATTATAATACAAAAATTTCTTTCGTATTTTATGAGTTAGATTACATTTATGAAATATATTCCTGCACATAAAAAAATATAAATGTATTTCTCTAGGGAAATAAATTGTAAGTTTCTACGTGCGATTCACAGAGTATGCACACATATAATACGTATCTGTGACAATTCGATGTTTCCCGCTATAACATTTTTTAAATTTAATGTTAAACATCATGAAGGTTTATATTGCTGTTTTTACTACTATATTTTATATAGCCGTAGTTATAAAAGCGGCCTCATTAAATGCTCCGTTATATCCGACAACTATGAAGTAGTATTCTCTCATAAAATGATGATGTCTTGAACATTTTTTTAACAGAATGTTTTCCATTATTTTTAATAATTCATTGTTTGTGTCAGAATAGTATAGATCGTATTTTTAAATTATTTATATACTGATTTATCAAGTAATATCAGTTCCTCTTTTATGTTCCTTTTTTTAACTTGTTTTTACGTGACTATAGTTTTTACTTTGTTAAATATAATATCTAAAAATGATTCCAAATGAAACATTCGAGAGAAATCGGGACATAAGGCAAAGATGTCATACAAAGATGTCTTTCGGATAGTTTTATAAAATGTCTTTGAAAAATGTAAAGTTTTTCAGTTCAAAACATTATAATGTTCTCCGAGTTTGTATTTCTAATGTTTCAAATATTTTCTTTATTATACGACATATAAAATTACAAATAAAAATTCAACTTGAATTTCAACACGAATTCTAATTCTAAAGTGAGCTGAAGGATTTCCCGTATTTTTTAACAAAATGAAAAATTACTGATTTTCCTATATTACATTTAAAAGTAATTGCAAATATAAAAAGTTTAGCGGTGATGAAAACTTGGAAATAAAAATGATTTCAATAAGAAATAGACATATTAAAAAAAAAATAATCAAGATAAAATAAGAAAATTGTTGTTTAAACTATAAAGTTATATTATTAAATACAAATATTGATCTTATTGAATTTTATTTGTATCTAACATTCACATTTATATAAAAATCAATCATTTTTTGCAGAGATACGATTTTTCATTATCATTAATATTCAGCAAGAAATAAATGTAAATATAAATTTTTTATTCCGCTTTCTCTCTATAAACGTTAAACTCCCTATTAACCTAAAAGTGATTTATCTCAATCAATTAAGTCCTCAAATTCTTCATTCCATTTTCATTTTACAAATTTTTTAAATTGTCGTCTACGAATTTATGCCTCATTAGCCATCTATAACAGATTCAATTCGTCTATTTGCATTCTTATCGATCCTATTAAATTTTCTGACAAGACGCACCGGGAAGTCCCGTCCAATCTCTCCCTTTCTCCCCACCCGATTTAGGTACAGTAATTGCATCTGTAACAACTATAATTACAGACGGCAGGCGTGCCGAGGGCATGGGCGACGCACGGGGGTGAGGATGTGCCGGTGTTCGCCGTCGGGCCCCTCGCGAATGCCCTGTTCTCCGGTAGCGTCGACCAGAGTTACATCCCACACGCGATCGCCTACGCTGCCTGCCTGGCCCATCATGCCAGCCGTTGCTCCCGGGATTCTACGAACAACGCGAATGCCAGCGATACAATGAACGCCGCACCGATAAGCTGTCCCTCGGCAGAGCCGAACAGCGCGGCGATATCCAGTGACGTAATGAATGACCGCATGCGAAATCCACCCACGAAATCCGCCGGTGGTCCCTGCTGTTCATTGGCTGGCAGTCCTTCGCTGCTGCTGATGCCGTTGCTGCTGTTACTGCTGCAGACGCCATTGATGCCTCTGATATCCATCGTTCTGCTGATTCCCCGGTGTCCCTTCGAAAGGACGAGTTAATGCGCTCCTTTCTTCCGTGTCCGAGGAGGAGAGCGGTCTCCTGTGTGACGTCAGGTACATGACAGCGTAGAGAAGCTACTGAACATCGATGTGGAGTAACGGTCGATGGAACGACCGCAGTGTAAATTTGACAGGACGCGGGTCTTCGAGAGTGGCTTACTCCGAACGAGTAGTGATCGCATCTCTCAGTGAACCGTTAAATGGATGGTTTGCTCAACATCCATACGCTGCAAGGATCATTGAGTGTTGATGCAGCACAGTGTAACGTCACAGTACAGCGCGGAGAGTCCTTGGCTTTTCGAGAGCGACTTAATAGGAAGGAGGGATCCGTCACGAGGTTTGTCCGAAGAAAAGTGTATTTACATCTCTTCACGTAAGAATCGGTTGACAAATCGACCAATTTATGTATAATATGTCGCGTAACATCGGTGAGGTAAACGACGTGGCGTATCGCTTCTTAAAGTTCTTAGTCTTCTCATGCATTTTTAATCTCATACCTCTGAACACTGCAGTCAAGTACTTTTATTTTATGTATAATAGTTTAATTGATACAAGTTCTTGTTTGAGGGATTACCTAAAGTTCTATAAACTTCTACGTTAATGATTAAAGCCCTTTCAATAAAGAGCATCTATAATTAGGGTCTTTAGGAGGTCTCTTATTATTTTAAGAACTTTTAGGAATTAAAATCATAATGTTTTTTAATATATTTCCTTATTATTCCTTGTTATTACTTTATCATATATTTTCCTGTTATTTAGTAAAAAATAATTGTGTTCTCTTTTTTGTAATTGTGTTCTCAGGTGTTTTTCTTTTTAGTTGAAGAAAGTAAATCCTTGCATGAGAAGATTAATTGCATTGGTCGATTCTCCGAAATGTTTCGAAACTGTTGCTACTTTCTGCAGCTATATTTCTTTCCCTCAATTAATTTAGAATGAAATATATATTTTAACAAAGATATATATATATATATATATATATAAAAGATTTTATTAAAATAGAATTAAATAGATTTTTTAAAGCAATTATATCTTGAAACCTATAAATATTGTTCAAAATTTTGTTCAAAGTAGCAGTGTCTTATTAACAAAAAAGAGAAGAAAAAATTAGCTTTGATTTATAAATCAAAGAATCTGTACAAAAAGAATAGCAATGTTTCCGACACATTTCTCGAAGATCCGTTCGCCTAAGCGACCTCGTTCAAGTGGCGATTTATCGTAATCCCCGTAAGCATGTTTCGGCTTCTTGCCGTACAGTAAAGCATATTACAACGAATCGATAACGGTCGACCTCGTCGATCTAATATAGACTGTTCAATAAACAGGCCGTAAAGCAGTTCTCGAATCGAGACTTCCGAAGTAGAATAAAATGTAAATATATATTAAGAATGAAGCAGACAATGTATAAATATGAAACACGCGTTCACACATCGAATGTAAACTACAGGTAGGATTTAATCGAGAAGGACTTCTCACGCACGCTGACACGCTATTCTTATCATCGTTATTTAATTTTTGTCTTCTTTGGGTAGGATTATTTTAACTTAAACCAGAAATATTTAACACGAATTAAACGATTTGTCAAGAAATTTATTTCGCACTGAGCGGTTGAAAGGTAAAAGTAAATAATTTTCGCACTTTATATATGCCACGCTGCTTTGCCTACATCACTTTTATTTCGAGCTTCTCGCAATGTAGAGTAGCTTTTAAAAGCGATTTTGTCAGCGGGAATTAGTCGTGCACTTTTGTCTTGACAGTTCGTCGCTCTGTTTCCCAGATTCATTCGCTTCGATTATTATTGAATAATCCGCCAGCACCGTCTTTTCGAGTTCATTCGTAATGTATCGCGATATCGCGCTGAGTGAGAAGCAGAGATTTACTGGCGATGCGTTCATGTATTTGTGACTAGTTCTGAGGGAATTGCAGCTGCGCAAGCTGAGAGTCCCTTCGCCATTCAATTCTCCAGAATCCATTCTCACGAGAAGCGTTTCCGTTTCCATTGCAGTTTTGATAGAGCCGTGCAAATTTTATACAGCGTTTCGGCCATATTTGCCAGCGGTTCTAAGAGATGATTTGCCTTTTACGTGCTGAATCGTGACTTTGATTTATAACCCCTCGGCTAAATTGACGAATTAATTGCGCCAATAAATTGCTGTTTTAGCTGTTTCAACTGGCAAGCAACTGGCTAATAAAGTTAAAACCACGTGTGGAAAAATAAAAATGCCTATTGTTTATCTCGAACATGAAAAGCTAAAGCATGAAAAGCTATCTTGCAAACAAATATGCGTAAAATAATATATATTTGAATTTCCAAATTATTGATGTGTTTTTGAGAATTATTGATTCAAAGATAAAGGGATACAAAGATAAAGTACTTGAAGTGTTGCTTTTAATAATTTGCGTTTAATAATTCGCCTTTTATTCGGTCTTTTTTAGACAGCGAATATATTGATTAAGTAATTGTAACAGATTGCTATTGCGAATTTCTCTGATATAACGTTCGTCGAGTTTAAATCCTTCTTTCAAGTTTATACGATGGAATTTAGTAATTTTATGCAGGAAGAGAAGAACGCATTGTTAAAGAATTGTTCCTTTTCAAGAATAATACGTACGTACATTGAATACGAGAAGTAGGAGATACCTTTGTAAACGTGCGCACATTCATCAAGTAATATTATCTCGTTTTCAATTTTACCATATCGCGTGTATTCTTGAACAGTTATGATTTTTCTTGTGAAAGATATCTTGAGGCTACAGTTCTTCTCATGATGCTCGCAGTCGGCAAAGACATTGGCAAGATAGTTGCAACGAATCGCTATTTTTGTTTTTCCATCAGACATGCTGACTTAAAATTTTACAGCGAAGATAAAAGTCAATATCTTTCACTAAGAATAGCTTATTTCTGGTACTCATTTTATGCAGGTTATGAAAACCGCAAGATATATCTCGCAAGCGCACATATATCTTTATTTCGTTTCCGACTTTTACATACTTCCTGGAACGTTCAGGTCAGTCTCGAATTTGTAGAAAAATGAAAACATAACACGCATAACGTAGTACAACGCATGAATGTATGTATATATGTATATACATAGCACATATATATTATGTATGTATATGTATAGCAGCCTGGAGATGGCTGGAGTTAAATGACGATGGGGACTTTAACAAAGTAAATTCATCCTCAGGACGACGTCATCTTTACGATCACGCGACGCAAAAAGCTGTGCGATGTTCTATGGGCAACGTAAATTCTGCGCACAGCTCTCGGTTAGATAGACGCTGTAAAATAGTTATAAGAACAACGAATGGGACTGAGCGTATCTCTCTTCCGCGTGGGGCTGAGAATGAACAAATATCCGCTACTTATTATCCCGCTGCGAATTACCGACATATTCGCGCGGTTTTCATGAGCTAGAACGAGATTTTTAATTATAAACGAAATGAACATCTCGACAAAATAGAAGACGGATTGCAGGAAATTGAAAACTGAAAATTATATCCGCCATATCATTGTTTAGATGGGATCAGGAATATAAATGTTGCATTGTTGATATACGTTTTAATTACAATTTAATAAAAGAGATATGTTGCAACATTCCTTGTCAAAAAATAAGCTAATTTATCCCATGAAGCATAAACAGTTTTCAAGCTTTGATCTGATAAGCTGATTTTGATAAATTCATATCGAGATTACAAATAAATCTTACACCTCAGTTAGTCATTATAGAGGAAAGTCGTAATATCGATATCTCTTAAAAAGACATTTCTTTATTTTTCGTAAATTAAACATTTTTAATTACTGTTTACTATGACAATTACTATTTATTATGTCAGTTTTGGGGCTCATTTTGTTGTACATTTATTTTGTCTTATAAAAAAGTTAATTATTGCAAAATTGCAAAAAGTATTATAAAAACTGTATCTATATCATTTGATAGAAGACACTTTCTAGTTTATTCAAAGTTTTATTTTTAGCTTGTGTTCAAGAAATATAATCTAAAAATAAAATGTAACGATGATTTTCCTCTACAACATTTTAATTTATATCATAGTCACCTACGTGTTTTTTAAAATTTAGTTGCGCAAAATATAGCGTCTATACTTTGACAAAGCAGAAATTGCAACTTTTCATGGAAGATATTCTTTTATTCATATTCTTATTATTAACATTAGAACTTCCATAAAGTAATAAAAATAACTATTTTTTAAAGATTTTTCGTGATTTTTGTTGCAATATGTGAATGATTAAATGTATTTATTTATTTCTTCTCTTTACATCTTTCTTTTTTCAAAAATATAATATACATTAAATAGTACTAATAAGTATAATATATATTAATCGCTGTTCTAGTGTTAAACACTGTATTATTTATAATTATTATGTATAACTTGAAAGATAATATTTTATGCATTATATAAATATATTGCAATATTGTTTTGCAAAATAACAGGCCAGTCATAATTTTTTTTCAAGATTGTCTTAAATAATGTTTTAAAATATTAATTCGTTTTGTTTGATTGTCTTATGATCTTATCTTAAGACTATATTTAAGATAGTTTTAAATATAAGAATGAACTAACCATTTATATAAGTATTTTGCACCATTCATTTATTGTTTATCGTCGAAAAAAAATTGCTTCTGCTTTGCACATAGAGTCTCAAGCTTTTAAACTGGTTATGAATAACGAATGAATGGGTAATTGCTATGCTTTTCTAGCTTTTCAACGACTCGAGACTTATAGCAAGATTTATTGAATGCAAGATATCGAGATAACAATGACTTACGACAGACGGATAAATGTACCATTCACGCCGGCGCATAACGTAAAACTGAATGCACGTAGTAAACGGTTGTAATAAACCCAAAAGAATAGACTGATTTACAGGCAAGATACACAAAGATGATGGTATTTATACATGGCATTTTGTTAAACGCCATACAATTTGACTGTATATTTCTCTGCCTCACATTCGTGCCGTTTAAAATTACAGTTAAAGTTTAATCTAGGAAATTACTAACAAGTGCATGTTTTAATTGCTCTATGTTCTAAGTTGCACATTGCGAATTATTTGAACTTTAAATCGAGCCAGCGCAGAAATGCATTTTCCGCAAAGTTGTCCAGTTGTAATCCTACAGATTTATCGAGTTATGTACGGAACAAAAGATTTTGATGGTGTTTCCGACATTAACATCGTTAATACAAAGCTATTAATACAAGCTAATCCTCTTTTGTGGAAAATAGTTTTCGTTAATAATAATTATATCAGAGAGAAATTACGATAGCGTTTTATTAATATTTAAATATGCACAATGTAATAATGATGCTAATATATTTATCACAGACAAAATTATACATATTACAGCATTAAATTTTCCATTTTCTAGTTGAAACACATTGCTAGTCAACTTCTGATTAATTTTAATTGCAAATAAATGAAAATATATCAATGTATTGCATAATCCAAATCGTTTAATCACCAACATGTGACACGTGGTACTCAAACCGTCAAGCATTTAAGCCGAGCTTACACTTCGAAGGACTTATGTTTAAATAGAATTCTAGCGATCGTGCGATGGATCACATGAGACCAAATTATGACGAAAGAACGCGTTACGACTTCATCGATCTATATATTTCTTGTAAAGAACATCAACACGAATTATTACTGTAATTATTATTGTAATTTATAATAGATATCTGTATACTATTGTTTCATAAAAAAAGAAACTACAAAACATCTGTGTATTTGCTTTTGTATCCTCTCACTTTATACACTTCCTTTCTTTTACACTTTGACGGTAACGAGAAAAAGAGAAGCGTACACGGATAGAACAATTTTGCTGAAATATTCAAAAATTTAGCGATTTAAAAATAATTGTGTTAAATCATCAAAATAATTAATGTAGAATATTTAAGCTTAATGATCAATTCTGCAAAAAAAATTTGACGTTCTAGCAACTAGCTTAAACGTCTTACATAATTATTTTAAAAGTTTGATAAAATTATTTTTAAATCTGTATCTAAATTTTTAAATATTTGAATTACAGATACTTGAAAATTATTGTTTCCTTGTACAATCAACTGAAAAAATGTATATATGCAAAACGCAAATTTATGAAAATAACAAATATTAACGTCATTGTGTATCTTATCAAGATGTTTTTACTGTTTGTATAAGCAAACAAAAAAGATGAAACTAAATATTATAAGACTAACTTTACGGATAAAAAGCTATTTACACAAAGAAAGAACTTTTGCTCAAAATTAAATATCTAAAAATTTAGCTAAATATACATCTAAATGATCGAAATTCCTATAAAATTACTTTGACAGTTTAACAAAGTTATTTTCAGATTTATATTTAATCTAAATTTTTAGATACGTCAGCAAAATTATTCTTTTCATGCGTGATACCACGATTGAATTCGAAAGAGTCGTAATTCAGGATAACAAACGAACCAATAATCTTTTTATATCTCTAGATCACATATTTTGATCGATAGTTGTACGAAAAATACCTTGATTCTTTTCTCTATCGTGTTATATGATTGTGTGAAGGATAAACAGTGAACGCAACATAAATCCACGCGCGAAGTATCATAAATCATAACGTTGTATTATGATTACGTGCGAGCATTATTCCGTAAGTGGTATATAATTCATTTGCTCTCAAACATATCACGAGCGCTCATAGATCTTTCGTGGTCCTCCACTAATGCGGCCTAGATGTTGTTGGAAAAGCGCTCTAGACGGTTATCTGCAAAGTTTCAAGTATCTGCCGATATGCAATATCCATGACGAGTCTTGTCAAAATTCCTTTCTCAAATATGTTAGGTGATAATAGGAAATTAAAATGGTATGACAATCGATTTAGCTTTAAATTCTTTGAATACATGGATTCACATTTTTCACCGTCATGTTCTCTCGTTGACGTATAATATATTGGTTTGTCAGATAACATCTGTGTAATTACATGATCGTAAAATTATGAAAAAGTCAATGAATATTACATTAAATTCCGATAAGAAAGGAAGAAAACTATTTTATTTACGTTTTGTAAAATTTTTATGTTGGTAAAATTACAAATCTTTTTTTTACTAAGTTTTATTATAATTCTTATAAAGAGATTTCGAATTTCCAATTATAGACTTGTTAAAATAAAAACAATTAATTTGTTTTAACGCGTTGTGTATATTTTATAATTTCAGAATGCATATTACATAAATATATCAAGTATCAATTTAAAAAAAAACTTATTGAAAAATATTAAATTATATTAATACGTGTAAAACAACAAATACCTATAAAATAAATATTAAAGCTCAACAATAAAAATATAGAAGCACACATCAAGAAATTATTTAATTTTTATTTAATTAAAGTATGGTCCAATTTGCTTTCGATTGCAAAATATAAGTGTTTAGTAACAATATTAACGATGTGAATAGATGAAAAAACAAATTAACACATTATTAAATTCAAATTGTAATATAAATACATGCTTGTTTACGATTGACATGGTCAGACTCAAGATCGATTCCTGTTTTAAGAAGTCTCTTCTTTTTAACTGAATTTCTTGCACAGTTTATCTTCTCTCTTTTTCTCTAGAATGTAAAACGAAAAAAAGGAAAAAGATTAACCATAAAAAAGTTTAGCTAAAAAGAATAGAATAGCCTATCTTCTCTTTGACATCATGTCAAATCTATTTGACAATTAAATTGCTGATTTCTCACTTCTAATTTGGACACAAACGTAATAATGATGATGTGTCGAGAAACGGTAATAAATGCGACTACTGAATAGCGTAATAATAGAAGCCTTCTTGGAGGCACTCTTGAATGAAAACTACTGGCAATGGAAGTGTGTCATCTTAGTATAACAATCTTCAATCTACATCTCAGAATAACAATCTTCTTAATGTAACAATCTTCAAATAACGACGTGATACATTAAATCGTAGCGCACTACCTTTGAAACTTTAGAAATGGCACGTTCAGTAACTCGTGTAGTTTAGGAGGAATTGCATCCTGTTACATGTCCGCAGCAGAACTTTACGAGGCTATAAGCGTGTTAGACGATTAAACTGCCTTACTCGAGAAATAAACTATTTGGAAATATAAAACTCTTATCTATTTAAGATGACCAAAAGATGTTGTTTATTTTAAAATGATTGATTCTGATATTTCGCTTTTAGTTTCTATTGAATGCACTAGATACTGGAAAATAATTTCTGTATTCATTTTTATAATTGCTTCAATGTTCATTGACTGCATTTTTATTTTAATAAACGTTTCTAGAAGATAACTTCTCTTGGTATAAAAAAGCTTGTGTGATGATGGATGTTCCTCTTTGGCAATAGACAATTTAATAATTACGATTGAGAACATTGCTTTCTCTTTTTCTTTAGTTAAATAATTAATAAAATATCTTTGTTGGCAACATGCATTTATATTGTATATTAAAATTAAATTATTCTAAATAAGATATATTTTATTAAGCCAT
>Ga0157364_1005468_pt1 | contig 12937 bp, 7 predicted proteins | sample AttsexASBM2_FD_111476 | JGI IMG/M metagenome (GOLD analysis project Ga0157364, IMG submission 111476) | Fungus gardens microbial communities from leaf cutter ant in Ribeirão Preto, State of São Paulo, Brazil - Atta sexdens ASBM2 | ecosystem: Host-associated > Fungi > Mycelium > Unclassified ... | reverse complement strand
CTTTCAATATCTTGTCATCATTTATGTGCGTTAGTGTATGGATTTCAAAACTTTCAAGAATTTCTTTACATTTCTTTTGTCTATCTGTCTGTGTATGTACCCATATCTATTCCGCTTGATATATTTTATCCAAACCTATCATTCTCACTGTTTCTCCGTCCTTCTTGAATTTCTTCGGCAATTGCTGTGTACGCGTGGAGAAATAGAATATTATTTGACTGTTACGTTTGATTTCTAGTAATAAGGGAAAAGCCAGACGAGGCGTCGCAGACGGCGGGCCTGACGATGACGGAGATTACGCCACGTTACGCGAATTACCGTTAATCACCTCACTGGACCCTGCCGATGATTCTACCTCTGAAGAAAACAAGGTAAAGTATACCTATATATATATATATATATATATATATACTTTGATAAGTTATTCTACAATCATAGAAAAAAGAATTATTTAGATTATTTTTCAGTGCGTCGAAAGTAGATATATATATATATAATATATTTTTAAGAACATCCTACATACATTTTAGCATACATTTGGTCATTGTTTAGATAAAACATCTTTTTCTTTCAAAGAATTCATTTTATCGTATTTTATTCGTATTTTATTTGATTGCACTGAATACGCTTTCGTCACATTTCTCATCGCTTTTAATTTAGAGATTTTTTTTTGCTTTTGACAGTGGCAAAGATGGCCGATAAGTCGTAGGAACAGTATACCTAAATTCAGGAATGTAAGATATATACAAAAATATTTCTGTACTTTTATGTAACATCAATTAACTACGTGTGATGTTTCTAATTGTTTCTGATCCATTAACTTAATCTTGTAATGTAAATATAATTATATTTATTAGAAATTTATTAGAATAATAGATACAATAAGCATGATTGAAATATATCATGCTTTATTTATAATATTTACAATGTTATTATAAAATAATGTATTTTTGATAATGTATAACTCTATATAAATTAATAATTTATATAATTGACATACGTAATAAATTAATGTCTTTTATTAATATATTAAAAAATGTGCAAATAACAGATATATTTTCTAAAATATATACAGTGAGAGCAAAAAGTAATTACAGTGAGAGTAAAAAGGAAATTTATTACAAAAAAATTCTTATTCGTAGAAAATAAACATTAATTAGCAATTTTATAAAATGAATACATTCTGTTCTAACGTAAAAAAACAAACGCTTCGCATGTATTCCTGATTTTAGAAGTTAAATTTCTCTATAATATATTTTTTGAGCATTCAAACAATACAATTTTTAATTTTTGCTTATTTTTCAAATGATATATTTTGTATTTATATAATTAATACATATCTTTTTGGTACATATAATTTTAAGAAACATATAGTCTATTTTATTTTTTATGAATAAATGATTAATTATCCAACAAGAAATGATCATCAATTAAACGTCAAATTGAAATCATTGTATTATATTGATTGGACATTAATTCGACTTATTTCTCGCTGGATAATATTTACTTTATAAAAATAAAGTTTTTTAAAAAAAATTTTCTCCGTACGAATACTTTTTGCACTTACTATAAATAATACATATATATAAAAAAAAAAATATATATATATATAGATATATATAAGGTTTGCAAATACATAGCTTAACAGTTAGATATACAGCCTAACTATCTCGCAACTTTAGTTTTAAAAATGATTTTTGTTTACTAACATTCTTCGCTAAGCGCATGAAACTAAGACGTCTTCTCTCATATACTAACAATGCCGCCTTTTGACAGTTGCTCGAGTGCGTGAACGACGATCAAGTGACTTACTACGCGAGTGCGAGTCGCGATCTACAACCGTCGGAAGGTGATCCTTCGCCTCTTCTGACCCCAGATCCTCTACCCGATCCCACAGAAGAACCGCTTCCATTGCCACCCCCGACTCCAACATCCGCACCAACTACCGATATTGTCACGGCGCCATTAACTACAAATGCCCAGGTACTAACAACCTTAACTACGCACTGTCTGTCCTCAGAGAAAGACATAGGAGATAACAACTATAAAAGTGACAACTATACAAGTTTTATATATAGAATTGTACACAATTGAAAAACTATTTTATAATTATTGCGAATGTGTATATTAATTTTATATATATACATATATATATATATATATATATATATGTATATATATATATAAAGCTATTAAATTCTAACATATAAAACTTATATACCTTTATAATTACTATCATTATATATTTCTCTGAGTGTGATTCACGTAGACGAGGACACAAGACTATCGTTGCATTCGCAATGTACTCGAATTAATTGACGATTGAGGGCTAGTTGTTCCATTTTTCATAAACTATGTAATAATTTTTCTAATAGATAGAAACAAAAGAATAAAAGAGTAAGAACATAAGAGAGTAAAAGAGTTAGAGAGTGAAGTTTATCAAAAAGTGGACCCAGTCTATGAATGTGAAATTATATATTAACATACTACTGGATAATTGGACATTTTTTATAAATCCAATTTTCTTGATAGAATAGATTAATGCAACGATAATCTTATTCATTGTTTGCGATGTTTAACACCTCGCATGTCACTCCATATTATTCCTATATCCTGTGTAGGCAAAAAAAGAACGAAACTACAATTTGTTATAAAGAAGAGTACACGTAGTTACTTCAACGTATCTTTGTGCATCGTCTTTCCTTGTGATATTTTCGCGCTATATGTACGTTTTCGTCGCTTTTACAACACTGCAACCAGAACCGCAATCGTAACTCAACGATGGAACTTTCCAGATGAACGGCGGGCAGACGCCGCGATGCCTGCGCCGTGCGGATTCGGGGATGCCGCATGATGAGTTGACACCACGCTCGGACTCCTCGAACTCGCCACCCTTGGACACGGTAGGCAGCGGTGGTGGTGGTGCCGGTTCGGTAACCGGTCACAGCAACACCAGTAGCAACAGCGAAACATCAAGTGGCGTGCACAGTAACGCAAGTAATGCCAGCAACGCCAGCCACAGTAGCTCCCAGCGTCGGGCGACCAGCGTGGATGACCTAACAGGGGAGTCACGCGAGGAGCCGCGCGAACAATGGCGCAGCTGCTCCCTTCAGCGTGGTACACAGCCACCCTCAGCGAATATGACATTCTCACCGCCCAACAGTCGTCCTGGCACCAGTCAATCCTTCTCCTCGCCGCAATACGTAAACCATGTGCCGCCGTATAGCAATGCTGTTAACGAGATTGGCTCTGGCTGTCCGGCAGTTATCTTGGAGAATCCAAATGAGGCGACGGTCGTGATCCGTCGCAAGCTCTCGAGAACGAAACTCACGGATCCGTTGAATCCGAACGAGGAACCATTTGGTCGATCCACTAATATGAGGATGACTTCCTTCACCGAGAGCAACGATATTCGCATACAGGCCTCCTCGGCAACTTTACCGCATTATCCTACACAGCCTATCGTTACCTATCCTCACTGCTCCACGATGCCGCTGCCGCACGCGTCCCATAGTGTGGCCGCGGCGAACATGAGCGGCGGCTCTACCGGCAGCTGCGGATCCGTGCCAAGGCACACCTTCGTGCCTCCGCAAGTCCACTCCACTATGCCATCACATACGACTCTTCCGTCGCATCATAACGGCGTCAGGCTGCTCCACGCTAACGCCGTTGGCCCTAACAATCCTTTCGTCAAGAGATTCCCGCCGGTGCAGTTGCATACTCAACCTTGGGCCCTGCCAGGCCATCATACCTTCCCTCAAATACCGCAAAGCAACAACAAGCTCACGGTTACCGCGCAAATCAGACAGAGCGATCGAGACTCCGCGAACTTCTCCATGGCTAGCAGCGGGGATTCCGACACGTGTTTACCACACTAAGATTCGAGAATTGCTGGTAGTCATGAATTCGAATCGCGTTAGGTGATATCCGGTATTTTCGTAATGATATTTTCGTGATGACAAATGACATCGGAGAGCAGTTTCCAGGCTTGGAAACTACCGATGTCACGATTATGATCTCCCCAAATGCTTATGTATGAAAATGATAGAATAATAAGCAAAGGATAGAGAAAAAAGAGAAAGATAGCTTTTTGCGCAAACTCGAGACAAGTATATCTTTAATATCTTGCTTTGAAATTGATAAATCTCTAAGACTTACGCGAAATTGAAATACACGTTTAGTACGCTGCATTATTCAGTATGGATTATTAGAGAAGAAGCTTTTACGTATTTCATATCGTATGCTCAAATGCTGAAATTTTAAGAAAATTAATCGGATTAAGGTTGAAACAACATATCAATTTTTGTCGTTTAACGTACAATAATGGTATAATATATGGCATTCCTTAAAAGATACGGGTTATCTCTATTTTTTTACAATCCGATCTCGATACGGCGATCAGATTCTGCCTGATTATTTATGTAAGTGCGTCTATGACATTAATATAATAAATTTATTGCATAAATTGCGTACAAATGAGAAAAATTTAATTTATTTGAATGAGCAACGTGCACCAATATAAACATGTAAAAAAAAAGACAAATTGAGTCTAAATTATTATATACGTATATCTTACGGGTAGCCTACAAAAATAATTGTAATTAAAAGACATCAATTCCGTTACATACATATCTTATACGTTGTGATTATATGTCCTATTTTATCTTTAATCTCACAGCAATAAAGGGATTTGAAACAAATAGTGATATAAACAATAAAACAATACATGACTCGATTAAGAAATTTTCATCCTGATTAACTGCAAAATAGTTCTAAATGCAATAAGTAATTATCGCAAAATATAAGTAATGCACATATATCACAATTTAAAGGAAAATTAAACAGATTAATAATTAAAAATATATATAAGTATAATAATAAATCTCTCTTTCTCGAGTTTGCGCGAATATCTCTCGGTACGTACTGACTTATGCTTATAGCTGAAATCATCTTTCTCATTTTCCTATATCGTTAGACAAAAGTATTTGAAGGAGAATCAGAGAACGAAGAAGATCAGCGTTTAGTGCCGTAAGGAAACGGCAGGTGAGAGTGAGAATAACGTAGTTATCCCATTTTAGGTATGAAAAAATTATTGTGTTGTCTTAAATAAAATTTGTGTATAGAATGAATTAAGAATAGTCAGATAAAAGAAGGAGAAAATGTGGAAAAACTCGGGTCGCCCCCTTCGTACAGCGTACGCTTTTGTATTAAGATCTTTTTCCCACCGATGACTGTAAATTTTGTTAAAACGTAATTTGTACATTGCTAATTGTTTGTTTATATCACTATTCTGCGATGAGTCACTTGTATGATAATACAAGAAAAAGAAGAAAAAGAGCATTCCCGCATTGGAATGCATATTTAAACTATATTCAATACGTTTTGTCTTTCGTTTGCTTTTGATCTTTTTTGTTTCCTTTTTACAGATTTATTGAGTTCGTCTCGTTAAGAATCAATATTTGTTTGTCGAATCTTCTATAAATTGTCTGTTTAAATAATTAGGAATTACATGCGAAATGAATACGCAGGCGATTTTATATGAGTCATTGTAAAATATACAAACGCAGATTATAGATTATACGATTTTCTCGGCCTTGATAAGATATGATTTCCGATATGCTACAAATATATTGCTGCGTTAAATCTTTTGGCCTGATAATAATACATCATAATCCGTCGTAATTTTGATCATAATCATGTTGTAAGATTTCTGATATTATAATATTATTAGCAGTGCCATTAATATAAACTGAAAATTAATATAAACACACACACAATCGGAGAAAAGAAACACGAAAGAAATATTTTATTATTCATAGAATTAAAACCCATGAGTAAGAAATGAAGATAAAGCTAGAGAGATTTACCGCGGAAATATAATACGTGCTATTTATTTATTTGCAAATGACTCAGCACCTCTTTGTAGTTTAATATTCTATCTTTTGTTAGGGGAATTGCACAAAATATGCACAAAATATATACATGCGTGAAATTTCATCCATTTTATTTTATATTGCTTCTCTCTGGGAGAGAAAAACATAAAATAAGTTTTTCGCCTGATTTCTATTCACATTATTTATAACGATACAACGAGTATATTTATATTTAATGCCTGCAATATATGTACATCTAAATAAATTATTGGCACGTTGTTGAGGAGAAAAATAGCGCGATCTATGACAAACGGATTAAGAAATGATTACTGCCACTCGATCACGAAAAAGAAACGATCTATAGATCTCGATTATATTTACTTATTTCGTCGACTGCCATGTTATTTCGTCCTTTTGTCAATATAAGTAATCACCGTACTCGTTTGCTCGTACCTAAGCATTTACTTGTGCGTATGCTATCGGTACGTGCGTACATATACATATATACATATATATATATATATAAAAGATACGTTCTCGCTAAGTTGTGTTCTTTCGCGACTATATGTATATCATTCTATGAGACGCATGATGATAGAGACTGGTCTCGCAAAGATGCATCACAGTCCTCAAAGTCTTTCTTGCAATCTAATGCAATAGATATTGCCTCACAATATGACGCAATGTTTGTTTCACCTCCTCTCCGCTTTTCGATGAATCTTCCGGAAGTCAATATTACAAATCATTTTGTCCGCCCAATCATTTTGATATGCCAATATTAAAGAAATGTTGCATCCTATGGATAGCGATGCGTATCATTGATTTGTAATTATTTATAACAATGTAATCGAATCCATTTTTTAATAGAAATGGATTTAATTGCATGTGAGTTAACAAACTGGATTTCCGTTAGATTGCGATAGGCTAAAGAAGGAACATTTGAGATTAAAACGTAAGTTAAAGAAAAGATCAGACAAATGAAGTTACATCGCTTCGATTAAAATCAATAAAAAATTTAAATTTAATATATATATATATATAATTTATAAAAATGAAAAATATAAGTAAATGAGTTCACTGCGTTGCAATTCATATTAATTGATATACTTTTTTTAAATTCACTATTATTATTATGATGTATCATTGCCTATTATTATTATTATCGATTATTATTATTATTGTCATCGTCAAATGTTTTATAATATAATATTAACTTTATATAAAATTGTAGATATCATTTTTTGAGATAAATGAAACGAAATATTGCACTTATTTGTGTGTGCGTGGCATAAAAACATTTTTTGTAATCATCGATATGAGAATACGAACGCAATGATAAACAAATAGTATTACGATTGTATACCAGTGTGACATGTGACTGCGGTTGAAAAGATTTTTATGCATTCCGTAAAGATAATAACTACAACAATAATAAAAAGAAAGCGTGAACGTTCTTGTATAGCATTGTTCGGAACTCATACTTTTCATGAGGCAATGCAATATGAAACCAAATATCTGTATTTTTCAATATCTTCCAGTATTAGAAATAGCGATGTTCTCAGCCTTGTTCATAGAATGTTTTTGTTACGAATTGTTATACGAACAAAGGTAATTAATAGCTCACGAAATCGTGGGAGATTTATTCTGAAAAATTCCGCGCTTTCCATTCACTTAAGGTATTACACGAAGAAAATGTGATGAATAATCCAAGTGCAAATCTAATGGGTTGTAATGATTGATCTTGATACTTTATATCAAGAAGACATTTCATCCTGCAACAATACATTAACAACATTCAAATATTCACATGCGCTTGCAGCTATTCACGAAATAGATTAAACTTATAGTACAGATTTAAACTTTGGATCCCGATTCTTTGTGAATCGGGAATAACCATATTGTCTTATAAGCTGGAAAGCACCTATCAAAGCACAAGAGATCGACCAATTGATCACGAACGGCAAGTCCGTCACTTTTATACGACTTATCGAGCGCTTTGTCATTGCCGATCGTACATATCATCTCGCAAGGACCATGCATTTCGCGAAGACATTTATGAGGATACTCAAGCAATAGCACGAAGCATCGATCAAGGGCTGGACCAGACTTCTTAATGATCAATGAGCTCTAATAGTACCCAATGTAGTGCAAACATATTTTCTAATGACTATTTTCAATACGCTAGTAGATGAAGAAATAGGAGAATTTTCGTAGAAAAAAAAAGAAAGAACTTAAATTTGGAAACATTTATTCTGTCTCTCCTGTTTGTAGTCCTGTATAGTCCGATAACGCGCTATCCTCGATTCTGTTTTGAAGTAGGTATTTAAACGCTAGGATCACGTATTTTTCTTAATGCAAATGCTTCGGCATGACACTTTCTTCCACATTCGTTCATGCGTGCGTGCGTTGTCAAGAAGTCTTCGTTGCATCATCACTTAAGCCTGAAGTTATTCAAACTATTAAAGTTATATTCAAGCTAAATTTTCAATTTGAAAACACATGGCTCTCCTCGATATAACATAATATTTCTAGTAATTTTCGTGATTTTCTTGTTTCTTACCCATAATACAGTCTTTTAAGGGACGTCCTTAAGACTATTATGTTCTACGTCCTAAATAAGGACAGCTCTAGGCCTCAGAATGTTTCTCGAAGAATTGTTATGTGGGTTACTTATTGTTCTAATTCTCCGGTAAAAAATTTTTCACGCATGAACATACCATATATTAAAATTAATGTATTAATTAGTATTTATAGTTTGCTTAAGAGAACAATTCTACAAATTGTCTATATTGAAGGAAAATTTTTTATATGTAAATTTTAGTACCTTTTATATGCTTTTACTATTTGACATTATTGAAAGAATCAAGTATTAAATCAAGTACTTTATTCAGTATATATTTTCAAGAACGATAATTGATTAACTCTCTTGCGAGCAGCATTCATAATTTATCAGGCATTCAACGGAGATTTCTGATAGCGTTAGCTCGCGTATATACAATCGATACATTATTGATCGCGCCGTTGCAATCGCCACTGATACAATTTTTAAAAACTGCACACAACAATGATAGTAGCACAAAGAAAAAAACCTATCTTTTGATAATTGCACCATGAATGGCGTATATTGCTGCGGCGTAATCGCGATGACCATCATAGAAAATAGTTAATCGTTGACGATGGGCATGCATTTCGAAATCATTATTCCAGATACAGTATTTTTACATATTCTCTGTTTCGCATTAGAACATTTATAACGTTTCTGAATTACAGAGAAAGAAAAGAATTTGATGAAAAAATTAAATAGTCACATTTATATTATTTCTAATCTTTATGTTCTCCTTTAGAAAAAGAAAAAAATCATATCTTATTTTATTCTTAGCTTCAAAAGTTCTGTATGCATTTATATAATTTTGCATCTGTGTTTGCAAAAGCTTTGCAGGGATGCCTGCTCCATTCTCAACGATATTTTTGCTTTGTTATACTTGCGTGCGATTAAAATCATAGTCGACATCGACGTGCGCGAGAAAAAAGCGCAGCGAGAGGCAAAATCTGCCTCTCGTAGAAATATTTTTTTACCGTCAGCGATTGTACTCTAATTCGTTTTAGATCCGGCTAGAACCTAGACGTAGGTGTGACCTAGACCGTAATGCAGTCGAGGAAGGCTCCGCACCGGAGGCGTTTCGGAAGCAAGGAGCAAGATCTCTATCACTATATGACACACAGCCCTAAATCGCTTATATCTTATCCTGTTAGCAAAACAAATATCAATTATGATATTATGTAAATTTCTAAATTAATTAACAGTGAATATATTCTCTTCATCTGTTATATACTCATCTTCATAAGTAAGAGTAATAATATTTAAATTTTTAATTCATGTTTTCTCTTTTTTTTTTTATTTGAATTTCCCATAGAAATAATGATATAATATTCTATTCTATGTCTACAGAATTTCTATTTATTTAAGAGAGAAAAAATTAAATATATACACAAAATCAAATATAATCACTCTGGTGAGAATAAAAATCGGAGCATAAATTGAATATAAGGCAAGAATAACAGAAGAGAATAAACGAAACTTCTAGGGGGCGACAATTGAATAATGTTTCAATTTTCATTCTCTAGAAGCTTCGTTTATGCTTCTGTTTCTCTCTCTTTATATTCGATTAATGCTCCGATTTTTCACCAGGAAAAATCAGAATAAGTAATTGAAAAAAAAACATAGAATCCTTAATTAATACTTTATGTAATATTTGTCTTACAATCGTCTGCACGGGATTAAGGTAATAAAGAAAATGACACCAAGGGCCGAGAGAGAAATTGGCTGATCGAAATCCTTTTTTTTTCTTATTATGTAATCATTGATCGCGCGAAATCTTTGGTTTCACCTCAGCAAGAGCATTGAAGAAAGAGCCGGTCAGAGCCCTCCAAAGAGTCGCGTCCCAGGAACGTGTATGTATAACCGCGAGAGAGCGCTTAATCGATGTGTCATTATATCGACGGCTCCTCCGAAACACTTGTAAATAATGAAGAATCGCATTGAATGAAGAGAACCACGAGAGAGAGAGAGAGAGAGAGAGAGAAAGAGAAAGAGAGAGAGAGAGAGAGAGAGAGAGAGTGTGTGTGTGCGCGTGCGTGTGTGCATGTATGAAAATGCGAGCGAGATGGACACATATACAGCGAATGTGTACGAATAATTGTATAAAGACTGATTAGATTAGCCTTGGTATTTATTCGAATTTAATGATTAAACGCTACCGCTTTGCGCGCGCCCTAAGAAAAAAATATTCACGGAGCACGATGCCAAAGGTATTCCCTGATGAACTTCGTTTTTCCGTCAGAGTATTGGTATATCAATACTCGACGGCGTCTCGTTGATTACAATCGAAAGGGATTTCCTTTCCATTGTTACAATTTGTTTCCCTGCTCCGAAGTGAGAATTCAACTTCGCGCAATTTTTTCCGACTCCCGAAAAATCTATGCTGGCCTAAAGTTTTAGAGAATATTCTTTTCCCTCCGCAAAATTTTCGCTTTGTATCACTACGTTCAGTTGCATATATATCTTCGAATGCGACCTCGTCAGAGTACTAATGTAACTTTTTCCTTAGGGCGGAAATGTAAAGTGAAAAATTTTTCCATTACCTTCGATGATAAAAATTTTTATTTTTCATATTTCCTTAGGGAAAAAATTACATAATCATTACTCAAATTTGGAAATAAAAGAGTGAAGGCTGGAGGATGATATGCAACATGTTTCGAATGAATCTGTTATTCCTTGCGCACGCTTTAATTCCGACACTTTAGTAATTGACGATACGTTTTGACACATCGTGCTCGAATACGTATGAACGCAACAAAGGCAGAGGGAAGAATGACACGCGCGATTATTAACAGCGACATTATTATCGTCACAACGTATCAATATTATTCAATGCATCATATAAACCAGTAAACTAAATGTAAACTTTGTATATTCATTTACTAAGAGAATAAAAGTAAATTATTCGACAAACAGTTTGATAAATCAATTCTCCTCGATTTCCCCGATCAATTTTGAACAGGAATTAAAAAGATCTGAAAAAATTAATTTTATTTTCTATATGACATATTTATTGACAAATAGCAAATATTTTCATCAATAAATCACAATAATTATAAAATGTTGTAATTATTATTTTATTTAATATTCATAAATTTTCCATTAGTGCCCGTGCTCTTTTCAATTCTGAAAAATAAAAATATTAATATCTTTTATTATAAAATGTATAACATCCGCGAGCATGCGCGCGTATATGTGTGTATGTTATAAAATTGAAAATTCGTAGTATAATAAATTTCTTGAAACAAAATAATCTCGATAAAAGTTCTACTAACCACTTCTGTAAATTTTTAGAATTTACCTTTCACTAAAACTTGCACATCATCTTTGGAGATATTTATAGTGGAATCTTCCTCTTTTCCGTCTATTTTCTTCAATTTTAATGTCACAGCAGAAACAGGCGACGAGCTATCGCAAGGTAATACTTCGATGGAGGACAAGCGACTAACTACGAATGTAAGTTAAAAGTAAATTTTTGCATAAACCAAAACATTTGAATCGCATAATCGGGAAACATAAATAATATATAAATCCATAATTTTTACATACTTTGATTAGGATTTTTCGGTAAGTTAAATTTATATAACATTAACCTGCTTTTCAATTCAATCCTATAAAAATATAGAACTTGCACCTCTTAAAGATTGAGATGAAAGAACAGCCGTGATCTGAGGACAGTGATCTGTGTGAAGCCTTGCTACAGCTGTGCTATGTTCTCGCGGAAGTCCCAATTGTTGCAGTTCGCTGCTCAAATCAGCTGCGGAAACGCCATATCGAGCGGAAGATGTGAATATCAATTCGAGGGCGACTACCATTGCCTTTGCATCGCTTACATCTAAATAAAATAAATCTCAACATTTTTTTTCTTTTATCAATTATTTATCATATTTATTTGATTATTGGATTAATAATATATGTATATAAAGTTACGCACCAAGTTTGGCGTCTTGTGTGATTTTTTTAATTTTTTCTTCCTAAAAGATTTAATATAATACGATTAAGGATAATTGTCATATATTTGATATAAAAAAATTTGTAGCTAAAATTTGTATAATTTAAATACTTCAACGTTTATCTTATATATATTATACAACCAACTGATTAGTATAAATTTATATCCAAGTTAAAGGATATTCAGTTTAATTAGAAAGAAAGTAATGGCATATTGCCACAAGTTTTAAAATAATGACTTATTTAAAATTTCTTTTTATTGGTCTTTGTATTGTAATATTTGCAATAAAAATAAATAATTTTAAATAAAAATTTAACAAAAATTAACAAAAATTTAACAAAAATTTTTAACAATTTTTAACAAGATCATGATATTACTTACATCAAGTTCTCCTTCGGTCAAGTATTTAGCCACCGCTTGACCTAGCATTTTCATTTTAATTGAAGTCTAGAAATAAAATATTTTGTATGTATTTTTCCAAAAAGTGTCTCATTAGGAGAGGGCATGATGTTG
>Ga0157364_1005467_pt1 | contig 12937 bp, 6 predicted proteins | sample AttsexASBM2_FD_111476 | JGI IMG/M metagenome (GOLD analysis project Ga0157364, IMG submission 111476) | Fungus gardens microbial communities from leaf cutter ant in Ribeirão Preto, State of São Paulo, Brazil - Atta sexdens ASBM2 | ecosystem: Host-associated > Fungi > Mycelium > Unclassified ... | reverse complement strand
TACAATATAATATTGAAATTGCGTGTAATAATGTAATATAAATTAGTAAGAATTATATATATATATATATAATTCTTACTAATTTATATTACATTATTACACGCAATTTCAATATTATATTGTATTACAATAATTTTTAATTTTATTCATATTATATCCTGAAAATTGTTTACGTCTCTAAATACAATTATAATCGTTTTATCATGTAACTGCCGCAACAAGTAACGCGAAGATGTTTAACGTTGCGTAAACGTGCAAATGCCGTTGCTTCTCGAAAGCTGCCGCGCCGCGAGATAAATCTGTGATAAAAAGCCGTCATCGATATTCCGCTTGCGGATAGCGCAAGCTTTGACCCTCTTATAAAAGTACGCCGGGGACTTCAAAGGGCGTTCCGTTCGCGGATTCAAAGTAGCAAGAAATCACATTTCAAAAAGACTTCACAAAGTCCAGACGTTAGGTAAGCCAGCAATTTGCATGTTATTACCGCAAGGCGTTTGTACTCTCGGGCGGGGGCGAGAGACGTGGCAGGGTTAAGGGGAAGGGAAAGGGAGAGGGGACGTTTTGCCCCGCGCGCGCGGAAGACTTGTTTATTGTAATTACAAAAGTTTCGGCTCCCGGCTTGCCACGCCGTTGCCGCGCGCGCGTTTCTTTGTCCGCCGCCCTTCGCGGACTCCGCGAAACGAAGTTTCGGAAGAATAAGAAAATGGAGTCGGAGAACGCGCCGGGAAATGGACGTTTGAATAAATACCGATTACGCGCGTGTTTCTTTCTCTCGCCCACTCCCCCCCTCCCCTCTCTCTCTCTCTTTCTTGTAACGGTAAATATTTATTCGTCGCCGTCGCTGCCGTGATATCGCGAGGAGAAAAAATTGTCTCAAAGCAAACGCGAATCTCCGCGTCGCCTGACAATCCGACCCGCGGCGGATTCTCGCGCTATTTTGAGGACGACGCGATCCGTATACGGGAGACGAGTGGATTGACATAACAATAAGGCGAATTACCGCGAGACGTATTACGTGAGAAGTGTAATCCCATCGATGCGTGTCGAGAGACGGGAAGAGAGACGTTTGAAAGAGCCACGAATTTGCCACGCGTTTGAGTCAACAAGCACTAACGTCGCGCTTAAGGATATAAGCAAGACGAAGGACGGCGCGGGCCAATGTGATCTCGAGTTTGTGTGCGGACGTGTTTATAGAAAAATCAGTTTGCTATCCTCACGTTTTTTGGGACAAGAACGGTCCTGGCACCTGACAGCCTGGAGCGTTCGCGATGTGAAAGGATACTCGGAAGGGAGATGCGCGCCCCGTTTGCGGTCCCCGCAAATCAATAGGCGATCGATTTAGTGTGTATCCCTTTTTACATCGGGGGGGTTTACGGATCACTGAGGATTTATTGATCGAACGTTCTATTGATCACTCGTTTTTTTTTTTTTTTTTTTTACCAAAGCACTTCAACGCATAGAAGGATTTGCTATCAAGCCGAGGATTGAGAACATCCCCTCGATCAAAGCATCGTTTGTCTATCGAGATAATATAAATCAGTGATGTTTTCAAGAAATTGCTCTTTTGTCCATATTTATGTTTATCTTTCTGTTTTTAAAATATTTTTTTTGTATCATATAACACACGTATTTCGAATGTTGTAATGTGCTGAATGGAATGTTATTTTAACAATAAATTAATATTGCAGAATATAATAATATTATAGAAAATATATTTATATGCTATGGAGAGACTATTTAAATATACACTGCTTTGTGATTTTTGTCGTCAGTCACAAAATTAAACACGCATTTTATACTGGCAGCAAATTTCAAAGGTTTCTGCACATTAAATGCGAAAATAGCACGCGGTAAATAAATGCGATAAATAAACGTATTATATGAATTACTTTATGAGTAACGGAAAAGTTTGTTTTTATTATCCAGTTTGAATATATACAAGGATACGTATCTAATCGCAATTTAGCATTCATAGATATAGATCGGTCTTCTCGCGATGGGCGCAAACCACTTAGGTGGAGTCGAAGTTACCGCCTCGAATTATTAGGTAATTAGGCTAAGATGGTCCTGGTGACCATCCCGATGATGGAGAGGCACGATATATGCACGACTACCTACCGATGGATAAACACATGGGCAGATTACACGATGCTCTCGGCTCTCGTATAGATATACGCAATTTAACTAGTAATTTCGAACTTACACCGGCTTAACTTCAGGAGTAATGACGTGGTAGTTAAATTGCATCACACGAACGAGTTGCGGCGTTATAACGTCACGTCCCCTAAAACAAAGTAGATTATAGTGGATTTCTTGTGAAATATCTCCTATGACAAGTTGAATGGCTTTTAAGAGAGAGAAGTAGAATAATATAATTTCAACAAAAAATGTAAATTTCGTTAAAAAATTTTAAAATATTACATTAATATTATATACATTAAATTAATAAATCTCATTGAGAGAATTTATTTAGGATACTTTTTACACTATTAATTTGTAATAATTTTGAAAATTAAATACATTACATATATAAAAATATGAATATCACAAAAACGAGAATTGCTGCTGTATTTTATGTTTAAGCATTTAAAAATAAAAAAAGTTATTATTATTACAGTTATATATTAATAGTAATATAAAAAATAAATATTTTTAAGTATACATTTACTGGAATTGTAATTTTTATTAAAGTTATTTTTGTTCTTTAAAACATACAAAGAAATGTGAAACATAATTTGGAGTTTACTAGAAATTTTAATATTAAGAACTCTTATATATTTTAATATTTTTAGCGCTTGATATATGTTATTAGTTTCGGAAACGATTTTTTAATATTTGATTTTTTCCGATATCTCCATTATTTAAATATTTAATCTGAAAAACTATTATATGTACACAAAATTATTATATAGCTAATCGAAAATGCATGTCCTATCTTATATTCAGTAATCGTGTCAGCAGCTCAATATGTCATATAATTTCTATGGTTAAGAGAGATTGGTAATATTTGAGACCAAGTCGCGGTTGATCGCTACAGCGACGAATGGCGAATGAACTCCGCCTCCTCCCTTCTAAGCGTCAAACATAGCCAAGGAGGCGGTAATCCGCGTTTACTCTCCATCTGTACGCGAATCACAATTGCGCCCGGGATGGAATACCGTGTCGGTATCGTGTGGCACGAGTGACGACGACTCGTACCACGCGACTGTACTCGACTTGACCCCACTCGACCTCACCACTCGTTCTGTACTCGACTCGAGTACAGAATCGGCGCGTCTCGTTAATTGTGCAACGCGGCTCTCGTTGTTTGCCGATCTTGCTTCTCTCGCCCCTTTCGCTCCACGGGCGATTCACGAACGACCCGCCGATGAATACCGACGGGGATCGCATCAGGTTGTTCCTGGGCGCTAATATAACACCGGCGCTTCTTCTTCCTCCTTCCCGATCGAGTCACGATTTAACATAGGCGTGGTGCGCAACGCTTTCCAAGCAAGAAGATAGACGGCTTGACCTCTCTCGTAACTTAACGTAGACTCCGATCGGTTGGACGCCACGATCGAGACCCACGAACGGTGATTCGTAGTCATCCATCCGTGAAATCGTTTCTTATGTCGCCGATCGGAGCTTAAATATTTATTCAGACAAACTTGTATAGCTACATAATTGTATGCATAAAGAAAATTGTCCAATTGGATTTCTATCTATTTAAAGATGGATGTAAAATGCGATTGGATAATTTTTTTATGTATGTACAGAGAAAAATGTAAAGTAATATGCGCTAATTCTAATAAATTCTAATAATGGAATTGACAGGTCTACATACAGACAGGCGCTCACTTATGTAAAATTTACCTTATCTTTGTGATAAATGAGTTAGTCGTACAATTGTATTGTAAGATATTATTGTACTTTTACATTTTATAAATCTATAAATTACATCTCAATAGAATTTATTTTGTCGATTTTTTATCTTAAAACTGAGTAGTATAATTTTGAAAATACAATAGTATTATTTATTTTACTGTAAAGTAATAATCACTTGAATTGATTCACTATAATCATATTTTTTATTTTGCACTTCTTATATTTATATTATATATACTTTTAGGCAAGTGAAGTTTGTCATAAATGCGGCAAAAATAGTCAGAATATTTTTACTAATTTTGTAAGATAAAAATTTCAACCATTTTTCTCCCTGTATATTTATGCGACTTGTCTGGGGGGAATAGGCTTAACTTTTAACTACATTCGGTGTTTTTCACCATTAATCATTCGCGCGATACATATACATACAATACATAAGTCGAAGACATAATACATTAATATATAAATCATTTAATAAATTTACTATTGACCATAATTATGACAAAATTTAATCACTGGCTACGTTTAGCAGAAAAACAGTTTTGCAAATATTGTAAGATTCTTTTATATGATTACTTTTAATTCCATTGGATTTAAATGTATAAATTAAAGAATCTTACAATTGCAAAGCTGTTTTTCCGAACTACTTGTGTTGCTACTTGAAATCTTAAAATAAATATGGCAAACGCACGAACGTGTTCCTTTCACGAGAATTTATCTCTTGATATTAAATTTCATAAACGAAACGATTAATTTAAATAATAACAGTTGAGTCAAATTTACATTAAATCGTTTGAATGGTCAGTCGCGGGCGTGCACAAATGGATTGGCGAGCGACATGGCGCCCAAGGGCACCACATTGAGGATCGCGCATTGCATGAAACTGTCATGACATTCGTGGTTCCGACTAAAGAGAATTACATCGAAATGAATCTGACATACATGCAACACTAATATACACCGCTATTTATTGGAAATAATCAGTATTTACTGTCGTTAGGCATAGGCGCTGACCGATGATAAACCGCGTATTGTGCCTGAGATATTAAAGACGGATTTAATCTATGCGTGCACGGCTAGTAGATCCATATAAGGCCTCCTGAATGTGACGTACTTGACAGTGCTAGACTACCACAGACCGTTAATAATTGTTTCGAGAGGATGATTGAAACTGATTGTTCCTAGACCTTCATTACATCTCTTGAATGACAATCTAGAATTGAACATGATGACAAAACATTTTAGATATTAAATTTTACTAAAACAATCGCACTTTATCACAAGAACTGTGCTTCCTTTTTTATAATCTGTAACTTTCTTCCATGTTATAATCCATCTGCGTTTTTTTGCATAAATAAAAGCAATAACTAATTGATTTTTCATCAATTTTGAAAAATAATTGTTTAATTAATTATATAAAAGATTAATTGTATAAAAGATATAAATTAATTTATATTTAAAATATAAGTTAACAATTCTCGTGTTATTGTTTTTGTAGCAATATCAATAAGACATTAAAACTAGAAAAATAAATGATAATCAAACAACAATAAATAAAAGCAATAAATAACTGATTTATTATTAATTTTGAAAAATAATTGTTTAACGTATAAGAGGTATAAATTAATTTGTGTTTAAAATAGTTAATAATTCGTGTCATGTTTTCGCCAAATCAAGAGATACGAATAAGATATAAAAACTAGAAAAATAAGAGAGTATCAATTTCTGAACACATTCTCTAATGAAAGAAACGAGTGAGAAATTTATTATTTAAATTTATTATATAAGGGGTTCATCTAAAAACCGCGGAAAATTCCGAAAAACTGCTCGTCTGTCGTGAGAAAATATCGACCAGCTCCGTACACGAAAACACACTTTCCAAATGGCTACATTCCAACCTAAAATCAGCGAGGCTCGTCATCGCATACCCACCCCCTCGCGCGTAGGAAGCAAACGAGCTCGACGTAGAATACAGATCAAAAGAGAGGGAGCGAGAGCGAGGAAAAGAGAAGAAGTGAGAAAAAGAAAGAAAGAAAGAAAAAAGAGAAAGAGTAACCGAGACTCTAAAAGGCAAAAGGGAGAAGAAAGAAGAGGGAGTAATAACGCCGGCGTGAAAACTCGCCGAAATCTCCAGGGGGGGGAAAAACAGAAGCTGCGTCTTGGCCTGCTCATAGGCACCTCTCTTTCCTTCCACTTTTTCTTGCTTCCACTCCCTCCTCCTCCTCTTCCTCCTCCTTCTCTTCCTCTTTCTTCACTACCTCCTCCAACCTCTTATTCCTCCTGCGCCGCTCCCGTTTTCTCCTTGACGGGGGCAAAAGCACGAGTGGGACGGGCGAGGAGTCGAGGCAGCGACGACAGGGGCGTACGAAGAAAGGGGCTGCAGCGTGGTAGCTCGCAGCGCGCTATGCACACAACAACATGGTGGGGATAACAGGGGGTAGAGGGGCGGACGGGGTGGATCGGCGTACAGTAGTGGTAGTAACATCCAAGGAGTAACTCGCCGGAGAGGGGAAACGAGGGGACATCGATCGGTCATGCGCAGATCGCGCTAGATGCCCGTTGTCGCGTTTCCGCTGCCTGTATACGCGCGAATATATCCGTGGATTGCGCGACGCTGCCGGGAGAGATAGCAGGGATGCGATAACGTCTCATACGAATCCCAGCAGGCAGACGCATTCACGATATCCGTCCGCATCTGTGTCGACGAGTCCGTATCCATTCCTTCTCACCCTTCTTCGATTTTTTCTTATCTCGCCGTACATATTCGCCACCCGATATACTTATACGCCGAGGATTTTTCGATTCAAATTCTCTATGAGACAAATTACGTAGATCTCGGAAGGCCAAGTCCGGAAAAAATCTTGCGAAGAGAATATTTCTCTTCTATATATATCATATATTTGGATATTTACCAAAAATTTACGAAAGTAATCCCTTATTTTTCTAGTTTTTATATTTTATTCATTTGATTTGACGAAAATATAAGACGAGTTGTTAACTGTTAATATAAATTAATTTATATCCCTTATGCATTAATTAAACAATTATTTTTCAAAAATAATGAAAAATCAATTAGTTATTACTTTTATTTGTGTAAATAAAAGAGAAGATTTCGAATTAAGGAATAGTTTACTATATTGTTTTTTTTCTATTTTTTGTATCAAATATAGATAATTTTTTATTTGAGTAGAAGGTTTCATATATAAAGAGAAAGAAAATCAGATTCACTGAGAATTTAGTTTTTGTAACAATTTAGAGAGATTCGTTAAAGTAGTAATTTATTAACTCTTCTATAAATGTTAATATATTTTTAATATTCTATACGATATATGATTTTAAGATTTTAATTTTATAAACTTTTACAAGCTTTAACTAAACTTGTTTAACTTTGAGCACATACGCTTAAGTCATATTAAATAATTTGTTCTAATTAAATCTTGAATCTCATTTATAATTGTATTATTTCGTATTGTTCTATAATATTCTATAATATTCTATTTTAAAGAGGTTCGATATTTTGTAAGTAATCGTTTTGTTAGTAATCGTTTACTTTTACTTATCTTTACTTGCAAATTGTAGTGAACCAAAATAGTATTAGCAGCAATATTTTTGGTCAAAATATAATTTTTTTACTCAATCACAAACATTTTGTGTGATCCTTTTTAAATAAATTGAGTAATATATAAATTTCCTTTAACAATCGTAAAAAATAAAATTAATTTTTCAACATTTATTATTATTTTTTTGGATATCTTTAAAGTAAATATATAAGACAATTCAGAAATTATAAATATTATTGAAATAAATCTTTGCTTACTAACTCTCCAGCATTACCCCTTTGTGTCTTTTAAGGCACATCGATATCACATTTTCTCAAAATTCTCATTTAGATTTCAATATGTAAAAAATAAATAAAATACAGTCGAGTTTTTATTGTAATAAAAATTTATTGTAAGGTTTCACGAGTGTACAAAAATTTTTTTCAAATTTTTATGTAGTTCCATATATAGGAACCATAAAAAATATATGCTGTTTTCCAGACCCAGAGTGACTATAATCGAAATTATTGAAAATTTAAGAGGGTGCTGGAAGATTAATTATATAAAAATTATCAGAAATGTTTTTGAATATGTTAAATCTGATCTTCAAAGATTTAGATTTTTTAGTAGAGATCCGAAAATAAATCCTGAAATGAATGAAAATAAGTTTCTCAGTGTTCGAGCTATCATAACAAGATAGTTGATTCATTCGTTGGAATCTGTCGTTTCATCCACCATTCTCTATGATCTGTCAAAATTAGCGGTCGAACATTACCAACTCACTCACCGATGTCTCTTTCGTTAATTCGACGCTATTCACTCGTCAACAGTAAGCAACCCTGACGCAATTCGGCTCGCGTAAGTAACATTGCGTTGCGTTGCGTCGCGCCGTGCTCAGGGTTAGGTTAGGTTAGCTCGTCGTCATCCCTCTCCGGTTCCGACTCCGACACAGGCAGGTATATGGAACAGGGCCGCGCAGGGTCCGTCGTGTGACTGTAGGCGGAGGCACCACACCCCCGCGGGGGCAGGCGATAGTAGTACCGCGCCGCGGGTGGTGGCGGCGGAGGCGCATCGTCGCCGCGGCAGGGGTGGCATACGGGGCAGCCGGGTGGCGGCTTGGAGGGGTGGAGGGGCGCCGCGGCGCCTCTCTCGCCTGGAGCGCAGTGCGACGTCGCGACGCGCCACGTGCGGTGGGCCAATACACGTCGGGACACACGGCACGAGATACGGTAAACGTAACGGAACGGAACGTAACGCAACGCGACGCGACGCGACGCGACGCGACGTGGCGCGACGCGACCGGAAGCTATCTCCGGCACTTCGCTCTTCTCATCTACTTTCGTACATTTTCTGGTGTGGCTCGCGTCATTCTCGGAGTTGTCGTCGTCATTGTGGTCGCGCCGCGTCGCGAGAATTCCACCGGTCCGCCTGCCATCTTCGACGAGCCACCGAGTGATTCCAAGGTGCGATCAAGTACATATACCGTCCAGCAGCAGTACTTACAAGAGGAGAAGAAAGAGAGGAAAGAAAGAAAGAGAGAAAGAGAGAGAGAGAGAGAGAGAGAGAGAGAGAGAGAGAGAGAAGAAGATCGTCCACGAGTCGAGCGCGGGGAACGAGCGAGCGGGGGTGGAGAGGGGGTAAGAAAAAGAAAGATCACGGAAGGGAGAAGAGGAAGGGAGCAAGCCGGCTGGTAGGAACGCGAGAATGAGAGAGAGAGAGAGAGAGAGAAAAAGAGAGGGAGAGAAAGAAAGAAAGAAAGAGAAGGATGGTCTGTGACTGCTTTTCGAATTAGCCTCCGATAATCCGCTTGCGGATTAAGTTACGAAGACACGCGTGTGCGTATACGTGCGCGTCATCTCGCTCGCGACGGATATATCGCGGGAAATATTTTCATCTTTTTATCTGAATCTGACGCGAAAATACGCGTTTCGCCGGTGGCCGTCAATGCTGTCGTCGCAATCCGCCCGTCGGTGATTCGCCGTGAGATTGAGACGAGGAGGTGAGTTTAAGGTCGTATCTCCGGGATGTCGCGATCCGGCTTCAATCTTTTCGCATCAGCGACGAATCGAGTGTGCTCCGGAAAATAATGACGAGAAAGGTGCACAGAAATTTTGTGCCTCGCGCGAGTGATCGCTGCGAACGCTGTGCGAAATGCGGCGCGGTGACCTTGGACTGTTTCTTTCAAACGTGAAGTTCTTGGAGCAATCGCGAAGTCAAAAACAGTTGCCGGAAGATATGGCTCTGTGTTGTAATAAAAAACTCCCCTACAATTAGATACATTTTGCAACTAATATCTTTATCAAGCAAGTTTTATTCGACAAACGGTTTGTTGGATTTAGGCGCTTTAAGACAAATATTGTAATACTATCACGTCTTAATTTGTGTTGAATTCTTGTCGAGTTTGGAAATATCAAAAAAGAGAAAAAATTTCTCTTTTCGTTTGTGTGCAAATGTCGTGAGTTATACATTTGGGATTACGTAGGCAGTGCGACCTTAATTCTCGAAAGTTCGATTGACGGATTAAATTTCTTTTGTTTAACAAACGTGGCGCATAAGCGTTATAAACGTTGCGTTTTGTTTTTGAAAAATTTCTATCGTATTTCGCGTGAGTGTGAAAACCTTTGAGAATAGAAAGATTACGGTTAAATAAACTATAAAAAAAAAATGAGGGGAATGAAAATAAAAAAGAATGATGTATTATTTTTATTGCAGCATGACGAAGTGATGTGTAATTACGATACATTTTTCAATTTTTAGTGTTAAAACTTTTTAGCAACTTTTTACATGACATTGCAGATTTGTGCGTGTGTTCTGTATCTTCTTCTTTCATTAAAATAAATTAAATAAACGCATAAATATAAGAGAAATGTTTCGAGAAAAATCTTACATTCATTCACGCAGAGTGATTCTTAAGAAAGAAATAAATAGTTTCTTCACTTCGGAGACGCTGCAAGTTTTTAGATTCAATAGATTCAGACGCTATTGTGCATGGAAGGGATAAATAATATTCTTTTGACATGAAGTTAATCGTTTGATTTTGATTGTAAATGTCTGATTTAATTGAAGTCTGTGAAAGGACGGTACGCAAGTCGGATGTAACAATAAATAATACAGAGGGGCTGCAATTTGTTGGTCAGATTGGCTCGTTCATTGCATGGAACTTTATGATAGTAAACGATAAAGTCAACGGTGTCGTCGATATTTGATCATTGTTTGATTTAAATATGAAAGGAAGGAGGAAGGAAGATACTCTGTGCAAAGTGCCGTGAGGGTTCTGTAGTTGGAACAGTACGATATAGAAATATGTTATATTTCCTGCATTTAAATTGAATAATGATATCCTTTGATTCGCACGGATTTGCATAAATCACAGATATATTGAAAGATGTGTGGTGTTATTATATGTATTTTAATTTTGAAAGCGAGAACCGGATGTAATTGCGTTCAATAACTCTTTATATAACGTTGATGAGAAAGAGAGAGATTTCAGTAATAAATTATTCTCTAAAGTTTCACTACTATTATTGACAAGATTCATCGAGCGATTGAAATATCATTCATTCAAATATATCAATTTTTCCGTCCAATATAAATCTTTTTATATAATTGAACGGTTATGTTTTTTTTTATTAGCTTATACATATATACTTTTTATTTATATATTTATATATATTTTTTTGCGTCCGAATTGAAGCAATGTAATTTTTATTGCGTTTAACACTGAAACTATTCTGAAATTGTTGTTGCTTTGTTTGAAAATTACAAAACAGGAAAAAAAAGCTAATAAAACTAAATATTATATAGTGATTTTTTCTTACAATTAATCTTATTGTTAGCATTATTATACAAGTATTCTTAATTACACATAAATCTGTATTTATAGTAAAATAAAGCTTTAAACACTGTTGTGATAAACTTAAATGAGATACCGTAAGTTGATGTTGAGCATTTCCATGAAGTGTTTGATTGTATTCATTGTAAACATCTCTTGCGAACTACAGATATTTATACTTGTAGACATTTCATAGCAATAGCGAAAAAGAAGCTAGAACTATAATCTCCGCTTGTTGAGCGTCTTGGAATATCTTCTCGTTTTGTGAAAGTGTTTGCAATTAAAAAGCGGTCGTGCCACCTCGGGGAGCCGTATTTAACTTTGCTTAACTAAGTTCCCGATCCGTTGACGTGACGCCCCAGGGATTCCGGCTGACGAAAGTAATTCGCATTTTTGTTACTCATCGCAGGAAATTTTCGCCAAATCTTACTCGATATTCCCGCCTCCTTCATACATGACTCCCATACAAAAAAGTTTATGAAAATATCTTAAATTTTTTTTAGGAATGTATTTTCCTGTGCTATAGATTTGTTAAATCCAATTAGTTCTCATCAAACGTTTTTCTATAATTAAAACATAGATGGCAGATAAATAATTTTTTTCTAATTAAATAATTAAATAATTTAATAATTTTCCTTTGTGTGATTAAAACGTAGTAATAGTAGATTGAATGAAATAAATGAAAAAATTATTTTATGAAATCAGATGTATTTAAATTTACTTTATTAATATTTTTGAATGTTTATAGAAGAAAGCGATTATATTTCCATCGCTAAATTATAATAATATCTTTTTGACATATATCTTTATGAATTCAACTTTAAATTGATTCATCTGCTTATCTTCGAATAAATTCGTCTTTGCCATTTGTTTTGTATTTGAGATATTTTTTATTCGATTTAATATTTATATTCTCAAACTCTTTGATATTTCTATATTTATATCCCAAACGCTTTGACATCTTTTTCTTTCCAGTACAGCTCGCTTCTTCACGGAGCTGCCAACGAAAGATGCCGCCTGCCGATCATCTCGGAACGTGAATGACAAGCTGGATATTGGTAGCGTGCCAATCGGCGAGGAGTTTCCGGGTATTTCACAAATTTTTCAATCACGGAAGACACTAACAACAACATGTCTTACCTCGCTCTGGACTCCAATGCTTGGCAGGTAAGTGTTATATCTGTCATGCCAATGCTTTATGTCTGGTTTTCACGCTGGAATGAACGTTGGCGTTTAGTCAAATTGCAGTTCTGTGAGACTTAGAAGTACTGCCAGAAATATATAACTATTATATATTTTCTTTGTACACAAACAACGAATAAGTAATTTCTGTCACTTTTGAGTGTTATTTTACTTGTGGAATGTTAAATTACCTCTATCACAAGTACATATTCCAGACTCCACATGTCTTTAAAACGTTTTTAAGGCCAATATTTATAATCCATTTTTATCTACTTTAAGTAATGTCTTTGAGATTCTAATACGACTCTATGATTAATTTGTACATTTTCAAATTAAAATTGTACTAAACAATCTTAAATAAGAATCGACTATGAATACCGAGAGAGTATCTAAGATATCCTGATTTTGGATGCTCTGTCTGAGATTTTCGTTATATATATATATATATATATATATATATATATATATATATATATATAAAAAAAAAAAATATTATAACACAAAATATTTATATATATTT
>Ga0157364_1005465_pt1 | contig 12940 bp, 12 predicted proteins | sample AttsexASBM2_FD_111476 | JGI IMG/M metagenome (GOLD analysis project Ga0157364, IMG submission 111476) | Fungus gardens microbial communities from leaf cutter ant in Ribeirão Preto, State of São Paulo, Brazil - Atta sexdens ASBM2 | ecosystem: Host-associated > Fungi > Mycelium > Unclassified ... | reverse complement strand
AGGTGGTATTGATCTGGTCTTTTCCCAGTATCTTTTTTATCCGGGGCATAACATTCCGCTGAAGTAAGATAAATTAGGCAAACTGACGATGTTTTATAATGAATTAACCCCCAAAATCACAGCGAAAGTGTGTATCAGTTGGTAATCGTCCCTATTACGGCACAGTGATAGCATATCAGGGGCATCAGAGAAATGAGAAACTGGAGGCAAAAAAAACCTGCACATCTGCGCAGGTCGGTGTAATCAAAATTTTCTTGATGTTCACCCATCAATACCTCTGGGACTTTTAACTTAGCAGCCGAACAACTTTTTTCTCTACCAGACAAACGCAACAATTGCTGGCAAAATGTAAGTAGCTATTTACGCTGTTATTACTTTTGGAGTGCCTTTTACTGCCCTCTTCGCAACTAATCCCCACACGTCTCCCAGGCTACCTCAGGCGTCCCAAGCCTTGCGGACCGTTGGTTTAAGTGAAAAACGACCAGGATTAGCCGTGGTGCTGCTTGCAGTCTCTGGTTTTTTCCGTAACACTTCCCGGATCTGCTACTCACTCGGAATACTGAAATGGCTACCATTAAAGATGTTGCTAAGCTTGCCGGCGTTTCAGTTGCCACTGTCTCACGAGTATTAAACCACTCCCCTAAAGCCAGTGAAGCCTCTCGTAAGGCGGTCAACGATGCCGTGCAGCAACTGCACTACCAGCCTAATGCCAATGCTCGCGCCTTGGCACAGCAGACCACTGCCACCATTGGTCTGATTGTAGCGGATGTGGCCGACCCGTTTTTCGGCGTGATGGTCAAAGCCGTGGATGAAGTTGCCCGTCAAACCGGTAACTTCTTACTGATTGGTAACGGATACCACGATGAGCAGCAGGAACGGCTGGCCATCGAGCAGTTGATCCGCCATCAGTGTGAAGCGCTGGTGCTGCACGTTAAAAAAATTCCGGATGCAGAACTGGCCGCACTGATGACCCAAATCCCGGGGGTCGTGTTGATTAACCGCACGCTGCCTGGTTTCGAATCACGCTGTATTGCGCTGGACGATAATTACGGCAGCTGGCTGGCGACCCGGCATCTTATCCAGCAGGGCCATGAAAATATTGCCTTTATCTGTTCAGATCATGCCATTTCCGATGCTGGCGATCGCTTAGCCGGCTATCACCGAGCCTTGCAGGATCATCATTTACCGGACAACCCGCAACTGGTGGCTTTCGGTGAACCGGATGAAACCGGCGGTGAAAAAGCGATGATTAGCCTACTGGGGATGGGGAAAAGTTTTAGTGCAGTCGCCTGTTATAATGACTCGATGGCGGCAGGAGCGTTGGCGGCGTTAAACGATAACAGCATTCAGGTCCCGCAGCAGATGTCGCTGATGGGGTTTGATGATGTACTGGTATCGCGCTATGTGCGCCCTAGGCTGACCACCATCCGCTACCCAGTAGTGACCATGGCACAGCAGGCGGCATCGCTAGCACTGGCATTGTCGAAAAAACAGCCGTTACCCACCATCACCAACCTGTTTCATCCGACTCTGGTGATCCGCCATTCCGTCGGCCCTTGTAAACAGATATCGCCGGTTTGACCCGGCGAGTGACCCCTTACTGACCGGCATCCAACTCTGCCGCCAGTAACTCACTGAAGGTCTGCGCACGACGGATTTCCCTTGGCACGCCCTGTTCAAATAGCACTTCAGGGATCATCGGGCGGCTGTTATAGCAGGATGACATCGTCGCCCCGTAGGCACCGGTATCATGGAACACCAAGTAATCGCCGACCTGTGCAGCTGGTAACGGACGGGGGTCGACAGTGCCGCCCTCTTTCTGGGTAAACACATCTCCGGATTCGCACAGCGGCCCGGCGACCACTGTCGGCACCAGGGGATCCTCATCGGTCTGGCGTTCAGCTGCGCTCATCAGCGAAATCTCGTGATAGCTGCCGTACATCGCCGGCCGCATCAGATCACTGAAACCGGCATCCACCAGCACAAAGTGACGGCTGCCCATATCTTTAACCGCTCGTACCTGCGAGACCAACACCCCTGACTGAGCTACTAAGAAACGGCCCGGCTCAATTTCTAAGGTCACTGGATGGCCGAGGTGCTCCGCAATCTGCTGACGGGCGCGGTTCCACAGGCTGTAGTAGTGACGGGTATCGATCTCTTCCTCACCATAATGGTACGGAATCGATAAGCCGCCGCCAGCAGAGATGGCGTGAACATCTGCCCCGCTGTCTATCACCTGTGCCACCATCGCATCACAGACCTGTTGCAGGTGCTGGTAATCGACGCCGGAACCGATATGCATATGCAGCCCCGCTAGGGTCAGGCCTTTTTCGGCAATCACCCGCAATGCTTCTTCCAGATCCTGATACCAGATCCCGTGCTTACTGTTTTCCCCGCCGGTATTGGTCTTTTGGCTGTGACCATGACCAAAGCCTGGATTAATGCGTAACCAGACACGGTGGCCAGGAGAAACCTCTGCCAACTGATGCAGCATATCGATGGAGCCCGCATTGACGGCAATTTTCAGCTCGGCGATCCGTTGCAGCACAGGGATATCCAGCACATCGGCGGTAAACACAATCTCGTCCCCTTCGGCCTGATAACCAGCCACCAGCGCGCGCTCAATTTCCCCCAGCGACACCGAATCTACCCGCACCCCAGCGGTACGCATTAGCCGCAGAATATGGATATTCGAACAGGCTTTCTGCGCAAAACGGATCACATCAAAATCCCGCAGTTTTTCAATCTGTTGTAGGATAACCTCGGCATCATAAGCCCAGAAAGGACCAGTGTAACGCTGAGTCAGCGGTAGCAGATGTTTACGGTTAAGGGCAGTGTCAGTGGTAGTCAGCGGGCGTGGCATAATAGTGTCATTCTCCTGTAATCAGCGTGTCAGTAAGCCACAGCCTTGATATATTGAAAAATATCATTTTATCGTATACCTATTCATTTGTGATATACATTAAACCAACGGCGTCGATAGCCAGACTTTTCGGCTACACTGAAGCTGTGCGGTCGCCGTGCGGCCACGAGGGTCGCCAGCGCCACACATTATTTCCCGACATTGGCACAGCAGGAGAGCAGTGATGAAGAAAGTATTGGTACTGATAGCCGGATTACTTGGCCCATTGGCGGCCTTTGCCGGTCCCAGCCAGCCACTACCGGCGCCCACCGACCATAGTCCGGCACGGAACTTGGCTCAGGAAAATAAAAACCTGCAACTGGTGTATAACTTCTACCAACAGTTTTTTACGCAGCATGATCTGAAAGCCGCTGACCGCGACCTAGCTGCGGATTATAAGCAGCATAATCCCCATGTGCCGGACGGCCGAGCGCCTTTTGTGAATTACTTCGCTGGTTACTTTAAGGCCAATCCGCAGGCCCGTTCAGAGATCAGCCAGTACGGCACTTACGGTGATCGCGTCTTCCTGCGGGTCCACTCGATAGCGAAACCGGGTGACCGTGGCCGTGCCATTGTGGATATTTTCCGTGTGAAAGACGGCAAAATTGTCGAGCATTGGGACTCGGTGCAAGATGTCCCGGCCACCTCGGCGAACAGCAATACCATGTTCTGATATTCCCCTGCTCTATTACTGAGCAGGGACTTACTTACCGGGCTCCCTGCTTTCAGGCAGGGGATCCTGTCGCAACGAGCCTTGTCCATGCAAAAAATTCACTGGCGTCAGATCGAAATTTTCCACGCCATTATGACTCGGGGAAATCTGACCCAGGCCGCTGAGTTTCTTCATACCTCCCAGCCGACCTTAAGCCGCGAACTGGCCCGTTTTGAACAACAGCTCGGTGTCACCCTATTCAGCCGGGTACGTGGGCGCTTACAACCGACAGTACAGGCACTGCGTCTGTTCGAGGAGGTGGAACGCAGCTGGTATGGCATGGAGCGGATCCGCGAAGCCGCAGAAGGACTGCGGGATTTTCACCAAGCGGAGTTGTCTGTAGCCTGTTTACCGGCGTTCAGCCAATCGTTACTGCCGGCGTTGTGCCAACCGTTTCTGCAACGTTATCCCTCGGTGACTATGAATATTATTCCCCGTGAATCGCCACTGTTGGAAGAGTGGCTCTCAGCCCAACGTTATGATCTCGGTCTGACCGAAACCCGCCAGCAACCACCGGGAACCGAATTGATCCCCCTGCTGACCGTAGACGAAGTCTGTGTGTTACCGGCTGGCCACCCGCTGGCGGACAAACCGCGATTAACCCCACAGGATTTTAGCGGCTTACCCTTTATCAGCCTGTCCCGGGAAGACAGTTATCGGCAGTTACTTGACCGGTTGTTTCAGGAGCATCAGGTTAACCGCCAGTTGCGAATGGAAACTCACAGTGCAGCCTCGGTCTGTGCCATGGTCAGGGCCGGTGTTGGGGTTTCGATTATTAACCCGCTGACTGCCTTGGACTATACCGCTCAGGGAGTAGTGATCCGTCCTTTCAGTATCAGCGTGCCCTTTACCGTCAGTCTGATCCGCCCGCTGCACCGCCCCGCCTCTTCGTTAAGCGGGGCGTTTATTCGTCATCTGCACCAACAGGCAGGACAGTTAATCACCGAGATTGAAGCCCAGCATCATCAGCACTGATCGCGGCGAGGTTCTCTGGCGTCAGAACCGAGATGACGGTCTACCGGTCGACGGAAAATCATCAGGGTGGTGATCACCCCTGCCAGCGCCAGCGCTGCCGCCATCAATGGGACGGTGGCTAAACCGGCTCCGCTGGCAATCATCACGCCTCCCAGCCAAGCCCCTAGGGCATTACCGAGGTTAAAGGCAGAAATATTTAAGGTTGAGACCAAATGCGGGGCGTCCTGACCGTAGCGCACCACATTGATCTGTAAAGCAGGCACCAGAGAAAATGCCGCCATCGCCCACAGAAACAAGGTGATCTCTGCCAAGGTTACCGTCAGGCTGGTCCAGCGAAATAACAGCGACAATAGCGTCAGCAGGCTGAAACTTAATATCAGGCTAAGGCGAAGATTACGATCTGCCAGACGTCCCCCTAGGGTATTTCCCACCGTCAGCCCAGCACCGATCAAAAATAGGGTCCAGCTAACACCTCGCTGACTAATACCGGTCACCTGTAATAACAACGGCGCGATATAGCTGAACAGCGCAAACATAGCGGCAGAAAACCAGACAGTGGTCAGCAACGACAGCCACAGTTTACCACCACGTAACGCTCGCACTTCACTGAGCAAATCCACCGGCTTCTCCTGCCGATCCGCTGGCAGGCTGACCCACAGTGCAATAAAGGCCAACACACCGATGACACTGACCGCCCAAAAGGTGGCCCGCCAACCATATAATTGGCCAAACCAGGTGCCCAGTGGCACCCCGAGTACATTGGCCAACGTCAGGCCGGTAAACATCAGCGCCACTGCCGATGCCTGTCGATGCGGAGCCACCAGTCGGGCCGCCACTACCGAGCCGATGCCGAAGAATGCCCCATGGCATAACGCCGTCACCACCCGTGCCAACATCAACCAGTGATAGTCACCGGCCAGCGCGCACATCAGGTTACCAAGGATAAAAATCAGCATCAGTAACAGTAGTGTCCGTTTACGCGGCAAGCGAGCGGTGATCAACGCCATCACCGGTGCGCCAAAGGCCACCCCTAGCGCATAGCCGCTGATCAGCCAGCCGGCTGCGGGAACAGACACCGACAGATTACCCGCTACCTCGGGTAATAACCCCATAATGACAAATTCGGTAGTACCGATAGCAAAGGCACTGAGTGCCAAAGCCAGCAACGCGATGGGCATAGTATCGACTCCTGTTATTCTTTTATTGTCGTAAAAAACGCCACTCAGTACCCTGAGTGGCGGTCTACGGATAGCGGTCAGTAAAGCATAACTGAGCGGAACCACAAATATCCGCGGATGCAAAGGATAATTGCGCCATTCGCAACAAAAGTGTTTCCATCCCCGCTCAGCGTTTGCTGAGAAGACCAAGCCGTCACTTTCACTGATTAATAATCTTTAATATAACCCCCCGCTGACTCTGTCTATTTACTCCTACTACGCTCGGCTATTTTAGTCTTTATTTTTGAAGTAGCTTGCGAATACTGACATTTATCCGAAGGTTCTGGATTTGTTATTTTTTGTTGTGATTAGCCGCACACAATCCTTTTATCCGCCGGGGTATAAAACCTATGCAGCAACCGAAATCATCACCTTTTTCAGGATAACAGGATGTCTACCATGAAACGGATCGTGTTGTGTTGTGCCTCAGGTATGTCGACCAGTATGCTGGTCTCCCGTATGCGAAAATATGCCGAACAAAAGGGACTTTCGGTGGACATTACCGCAATCAGTATCAATGAGTTTGACACCGAAACGCCCCACTGTGACTGCTGTCTGCTGGGTCCACAGATCAAATATAAATTGGCCGAAATGAAAGAGAAGCTGGCACCGCTCAATATCCCCGTAGCGGTGATTAATACCCTGGATTACGGCATGATGCGCGGTGACAGAGTGCTGGAAACGGCCCTGGCACTCGAATAACCACGGAGGGTTATTATGGCTATCAGCAGGATATTTGCCTCGCTGGAAACCGTTATGTTACCAATGGCTGGGAAGATTGCCGCACAGCGGCATATTATGGCCATTCGTGACGGTTTCGTCATGGTGATGCCTTTTATGATCATCGGTTCATTTGTATTGATATTTGCCTACCCACCCTTTGCCGAAGATAACCGCTTTTTCCTCGCCCGCGGCTGGCTGTGGTTCGCCGCAGAATATAAACAGCAATTACTGACGCCTTATAATATGACCATGGGTATCATTTCGGTCTATATCTGTCCTGCCATTGCCTATTGTCTCGCTCGTCATTACAAACTCGCGGAATTAAATATTGCCCTGCTGGCACTGGGGGCGTTTCTATTATTGTGCTGTCCGCTAACAGACGGCGTGATGTCAGCCACTTACCTCGGTGGGACCGGCATCTTCACGGCCATTATTGTTGCACTGCTGGTCACCGAACTCTGCCGGATGCTGCATCAACGTAATATTGGTATTCGTCTACCCGAGCAGGTTCCCGACAATATCCGCAAATCCTTTAATCAGTTGATCCCTATGACACTGGTATTGTTACTGCTGTTTCCCCTCAGCCTGGGAATACAGGCGGTAAGCGGTATGCTGATCCCGCAAGCCATTATGGCATTGTTCAATCCGCTGCTTTCTGCCTCTGATTCGTTACCGGCGGTGATCCTGGCAGTGGTGCTCTGCCATATGCTGTGGTTTGCTGGCATTCACGGAGCCAGCATTGTCGGTGGCTTCTTTCAAGCCTTTTGGCTGACCAACATTGGTCTCAATCAGATCAATATGGCCAACGGGCTACCTCCAGATCGTATCTTTGTGGAGCCTTTCTGGGCGTTCTTCGTACTGATGGGAGGTTCCGGTGCTACCATCGGCTTGGTACTGCTCTACCTACGCAGTAAATCTGCCCACCTACGCTCTATCGGTAAAATCTCACTGGTTCCGGCAATTTTTAATATCAACGAACCGGTAATTTTCGGTTCACCCATCGTCATGAATACCTTGTTCTTTATCCCGTTTATCCTCAGCCCAATGGTTAATGGTCTGTTGGGTTGGTATGCCATTAAATACGGGCTGATCGAACATATTGTCTCTATCGTCCCTTGGACTGCACCGGCACCGGTCGGTGCGGCCTGGGCGGCGGGTTGGGATATCAATGCTGCCCTGCTGGCGATCCTGCTGATCTTTACTTCGATTGTGATCTATTACCCGTTTTTCAGGATCTACGAACGCAGTCTGTTGGCCGCAGAAACCTTGGAGAACGATCCTCATGGAAATCAATGAAGAGCTTATCATCAGCTTAATTGTCACCGCCGGCGAGTCAAAGTCTTGTGCTATGGAAGCCATTCAAGCAGCCCGCGATGGCCGCTGGGAGAGTGCTGCGGCTTTTCTGCACCAATCAGATGAAGCCGCCCACCACTGTCACCAGACGCAAACACAGCTTATCGGCGAAGACCAAGGCAGTGGTCGCACGCCGGTCAGCCTGATTATGGTGCATGCCCAAGACCACATTATGAACGCCCAACTTTGCCGTGAAATGGCCGAGGAAATTGTCCGCCTATACCGTAAATTCGATTCATTCACTTCACAGAGTAAGGATACCCGATGAAAATTGTCACTATCGGAGGTGGCTCCAGTTACACCCCGGAACTGATCGAAGGCCTGATCCTGCGTCAAGATAAACTGCCCATCCGTGAGATCTGGCTGACAGATATTGAGGAAGGCAAAGAGAAATTAGAAATTGTAGGCACCCTGGCCCGCCGCATGATTGAAGCTGCCGGCCTGCCATGGAAAATTCATCTCACCCTCGACCGTAAAGCCGCCTTGAAACAGGCGGACTTTGTTACCACCCAATTCCGGGTCGGACTGCTGGAAGCGCGGCAGAAGGATGAATGTATTCCCCTTTCCCACGGCTTTCTCGGTCAGGAAACCAATGGTGCAGGGGGTATTCTCAAGGCTTTCCGTACCATTCCGGTGATCCTGCAAATTATCGAAGATATGCGCCAGCAGTGCCCGAATGCGTGGCTGGTGAACTTTACTAACCCGGCCGGTATGGTCACCGAAGCCGCTATCCGCTGCGGGCAATGGGAAAAAACCATCGGCCTGTGTAATGTGCCGTTCAGCCATATTGAACAGGCCAAAAAGCTTCTGAACCAGCCGGAAGAGTCGCTGTTCTTTAAATTTGCAGGCCTTAACCATTTCCACTGGCACCGAGTCTGGGATGCCCGTGGTAATGAACAGACCCAGAGACTGATCGAGGCTATCTATGCCAGCCACCAGCAGAATGAAGGGCTGCGTAATATTCACCAAGCGCCCTTTAACGTCGACATGATAAAACATCTCGGTCTACTGCCCTGCGGCTATCACCGCTATTATTATTTAGAGCAGCAGATGCTGGAGCACTCGGTCTCTGATTTTGCAAAGTACGCCACCCGGGCTGAGGTAGTTAAAGCCACCGAGAAACGGCTGTTTGAGATGTATAAAAACCCTGACCTTAAAGAGAAACCGGCCGAACTGGCAGAGCGTGGCGGTGCCCATTACAGTGATGCGGCCTGTGATTTGATTGAGTCGATTTACAACGACAGTCGGCGGATTATGGTGGTCAGTACCCGTAATAACGGCGCGCTCAGTGACCTACCGGCAGACAGTATTGCCGAGGTCAGTGCCGTCATTACCTCACACGGTGCCGAACCCCTGAACTGGGGGGCGTTCCCACCGGCGGCACGAGGTATGTTGCAGATCATGAAAGGGATGGAGCAGACAGTCATTGAAGCGGCAATCAGCGGTGATTATGGCGCAGCCCTGCATGCCTTTACCATCAACCCTTTGATCCGCAGCGGAGATACCGCCCGACAGGTACTCGACCAGTTACTCTACGCCCATAAACGCTACCTGCCACAATTCAGTCAGGCCATCGCCCGCATCGAAGCGCAGCAACCGCAAGACACCCTGTATGTCGATAAGTTGTTGGCGGATCGTCAGTTGCATACAACATAATATTCCCTCTGCGGTGGCATTGCTGTTGTTGTCACCGCACTCTCTGCTGCCCTTGTCGAGTAACCCACAAAATCCATTGCGCCGCCTTCCTGAATAGCTACGCATGTTGAATAATCATCCTCGTCTGATGCGATCGTCTCTCTGCTTGCGGATAAAATGCGGGTTATGCGGAAAAGTGTGGGACAATCAGCACAACGCTTTTAAGGTCGGGCTGAGCCTGCATAGTTTGAGATTTCTCAGTCCGCAACAGCACCCCGTTGCTGCCATATTCTGTATTAAGTGAATAATGACCATGAAAATTATTGTGACTGGCGGCGCAGGATTTATCGGCTCGGCCGTCGTTCGCCACCTGATCCATACTACCAGCGCTGAGGTCACCGTTGTTGATAGCCTGACCTATGCCGGTAATCCTGATTCACTGGCCCCTGTTAGCGACGATAAGCGCTTCCGCTTTGAACTGCTGGATATCTGTGATCGCGCAGGTGTTGACCGATTACTTGCAGAAATCCAGCCGGATGCCATTATGCATCTGGCAGCAGAAAGCCATGTTGACCGTTCAATCGATGGACCGGCGGCTTTTATCAATACCAATATTCTCGGTACTTACCACTTACTTGAGGCGGCTAGGTATTATCTACACTCGGTCCGCCAGCCGTCAGAGCACAGATTTATCTTCCATCATATCTCTACCGATGAAGTCTATGGTGACCTGCACAGCCGTGATGACTTTTTCCGCGAAGATACCCCCTATGCGCCAAGTAGTCCTTATTCTGCTTCCAAGGCTGCCAGTGATCATCTGGTCAGAGCCTGGGGACGAACCTATGGCTTGCCGATCATTGTGACTAACTGCTCCAATAATTATGGCCCCTACCATTATCCGGAAAAATTAATCCCACTGACCATCATTAATGCCCTTAACGGTAACCCTCTCCCAGTGTATGGAGACGGTCAGCAGATACGTGATTGGTTATATGTGGATGATCATGCTAGAGCGCTCTGGACGGTGATCACTCAGGGTAAACAGGGTGAAACCTATAATATCGGGGGCAACAACGAACACACTAACTTGGACGTTGTACAGAGGATCTGCCAAATACTGGATGAGCTGCACCCCTGCACTGGCACCGAGGCTCACAGTTATAGTGAACTGATTACCTTTGTCGCTGACCGGCCGGGCCATGATAAACGTTATGCCATTGATGCCAGTAAGATCATGTCGGAGCTTCACTGGACCCCTAGGGAAACCTTCGACACCGGGCTGCGTAAAACCGTTGAATGGTACTTGAATAACCGACAATGGTGGCAGAAGGTTCAGGATAAAAACGATGGCTGGCAACGCCAAAATATCGTGAAAAAATGAGGATACGATCATGAAAGGAATTGTGCTGGCCGGTGGAACCGGCAGTAGGCTCTATCCCATTACCCAAGGAGTGTCCAAGCAGCTGTTACCGGTTTACGACAAACCGATGATCTATTACCCGATATCAGTACTGATGTTATCCGGTATCCGCGATATTCTGATCATCACCACAGCCGAAGATCTGCCCTCCTTTCAGAGGCTGTTAGGCGAAGGGCAACAGTTTGGGATCCGGCTTAGCTACCGAGTCCAACAGCATCCAGCCGGTGTTGCACAAGCGTTTCTGATCGCTGAAGATTTTATTGCCGGTGAAAACTGTTCACTGGTACTGGGTGATAATATCTTTTTTGGTCAAGGCTTTGGCAGCAAACTGCTGTCGGTGGTAGAAAGAACAGTTGGTGCGACAGTGTTTGGTTATCAGGTGAAAGATCCTCAGCGTTATGGTGTTGTGGAGTTTGACCAACATACAGTCGCCCTATCGCTGGAAGAAAAGCCTGCCATTCCCCGCTCTAACTGGGCGGTAACAGGGCTTTACTTTTATGACTCACAAGTCACTGAAATGGCAAGACAGGTGACCCCTTCGGCCCGCGGCGAGTTAGAGATAACCAGTATTAATCAGCTGTACTTGGAGGCTGGTTTGCTCAATGTGGAACGCCTAGGCAGGGGCTTTGCTTGGCTGGATACCGGCACCCACGAAAGCCTGCTGGATGCCTCACAATTTATTCACACTATTGAGGAACGCCAAGGGTTTAAAGTGGCTTGCTTGGAAGAGATAGCTTATCGCAATAGCTGGCTCACTGTAGAGCAGGTGGCAGAACAGGCAAAACGGCTAGAAAAAACTCGCTACGGCGAATACCTTTCCGGTCTGATCAACGGGCAGTGACAGCAGAGATGGATGTGCGCCTTTTCACATTCAGCCAAGTGTTACAGCCTGTAGCCCAGGGCTGACGAGAACTGTGGCCGGTAACACTGCCCACTCACTGATGAAAACCACAGCACAACAAAACACTGCCGGCATTGGGCCGGCAGCACTGAGTCTATCCTCAATCGTTTCCAAACAGATCACGGGTATAGACTTTATCACTGACGTCTTTCAGTTCATCGACCAAGCGGTTGGCAATGATGACGTCACACTCTTGCTTGAGTTGTTCCACATCATGGGTCACCGGAGAATTAAAGAACTGTGGCTCATCAAGCACCGGTTCATACACCAGGATATCAACCCCTTTCGCCTTAAGTCGCTTCATAATGCCCTGCACCGCCGAGGCACGGAAGTTATCGGAACCTGACTTCATCACTAGGCGGTAAATCCCCACCTTTTTCGGCTGACGCTTAAGGATACTGTCGGCGATAAAATCTTTGCGGGTGCGGTTAGCGTCGACAATCGCGCCGATAATGTTATTCGGCACACTTTCATAGTTTGCCAGTAACTGTTTGGTATCTTTCGGCAGGCAGTAACCGCCGTAACCAAAGGATGGGTTGTTGTAGTGGGTACCGATCCGCGGGTCGAGGCCGATACCTTCAATGATTTGACGGCTGTTGAGGCCATGATGCTCGGCATAGCTGTCCAGCTCGTTAAAATAAGAGATACGTAACGCCAGATAGGTATTGGCGAACAGCTTAATCGCTTCGGCTTCCGTATCGTCAGTGAACAGCACCGGGATATCCTGTTTCTCGGCGCCTTCTACCAGCAAGTCAGCGAACACTTTTGCCTGTGGCGACTGGCTGCCGACCACAATCCGTGATGGATGCAGGTTATCGTACAGCGCACGCCCTTCACGGAGAAACTCTGGGGAAAAGATAATGTTTTCGACACCGAGCCGCTGTTTCAGCTCGCGGGTAAAGCCTACCGGGATCGTGGATTTGATAATAATGGTCGCCTGCGGATTGATCGCCAACACATCACTGATCACCGACTCGACACTGCGGGTATTAAAATAGTTAGTCACTGGATCGTAGTCTGTCGGGGTCGCGACGATCACAAATTCTGCACCCTGGTAAGCCTGCTGCTTATCCGTGGTGGCGGTAAAATTCAGTGCCTTAGT